>Ga0315909_10006970_pt1 | contig 12676 bp, 3 predicted proteins | sample LakEriMetagenome_11_FD_203527 | JGI IMG/M metagenome (GOLD analysis project Ga0315909, IMG submission 203527) | Freshwater fungal communities from buoy surface, Lake Erie, Ohio, United States - Buoy 2 MA125 | ecosystem: Environmental > Aquatic > Freshwater > Lake | place: USA: Lake Erie, Ohio...
CCTAGGTGGGGACTCTGCTACCATCACGTGCATCGCCAATGACTTCGGCTTCGAGGAGGTATTTGCCCGCCAGGTTGAGTGTCTGACCCAACCGGGTGACGTCTTCGTCGCATTCTCCACCTCGGGGAATTCCCAGAACATTATAAAAGCCTTGTGGCGCTGCCGACATAATGGTGGTATCGCCATCCTGGTATCGGGTAGGACGGGCGGTCTGGCATCAGACGCTGCCGATCACACCCTCTACGTCCCATCCAGCTCAACCGCTAGGATCCAGGAGATTCACACTTCCATCCTCCACCAGTGGCTTGAATTTATCGAACGCTAATTATGAGACATCTTGACACACTTGAAAAAATTAAAGGACTCAAAGTCGCCATCATTGGCGATATGATGGTCGATAAAACTATCGCCGGGGGATCCTCCCGGATGTCCCCGGAGTGTCCCGACGCCCCAGTCATCGACATCTGGCAAGAATCCATCACCCCAGGTGGGGCCGCAAACGTGGCTATGAACCTATCCTCTCTAGGAGCGGCCGTAACTTTGTTCACCACCTTCGGTAAGGATGACCACGCAAAGTTCCTTGTAGCCCAGATGGAGAGGTCCGGTATCACCATCATCAGGGGTAGTGACCTATATACACAGACCATCCAAAAATGCCGGGTATTCTCGAACGAGAGGCAGATTTGCCGCATCGATCACAACCCCAGGTGTAACCCACCCGTATGCGTAACGATGGGTGAACTCCGGTCATTTGACCTGGTTATTCTGTCAGACTACGGATACGGTGCAATAACCCAGGATCTCGTGGATAAGATCTCCGGGGAAGATCGCACTTACACCCTGGTAGCCGACCCAAAACCACGAAGTGGTATCAAATACAAGGGTGTTGACGTCATCACCCCAAATGAAAAGGAGCTCTATGAGCTTACTCAGGATGTCAACGTATTCCGGGCCACCGAGGAGATAACAAAATCCTGGGGGATAGGACATTGTGTCACAACCCGCGGGTCTGAGGATACCTTGGTCTGTTTCAATTCCAGTATCACCTGCGTCCCTCCCGAGGATCTTGGGGAGGGTGGTTGCGTCGACCCATGTGGGGCCGGCGACACTTTCGTAGCAGCCCTGGGGTGTGCCTATACCATTCACAAAAACATTTTGCTGGCAACATCGTTCGCCAACAAAGCCGCTGCCGTGGTCGTCGGCAAACATGGGACAGCAGTAGTTTGTCCAAAAGATGTTTCCATGCGGTTCAAGGTGGGCGGTGAGTATCAATGAAATGCGGAACCAAAGGAAAATCCAAAGGTAAAGGCAAAGGAAAGGGATGCTGCAAATAATGCACCCTTCTATTTGATTTATTTGACTGACATATTAAGCCAAGACCGGGGAGAGATCCCCGGTCTTTTTATTTGGGCTACTGAGCTTCAGATTTCTCGACCCAGCACCACGATGGGAACTGACCCTTAGTCTCTTGGATGTGTGACGTTTTGTCCAGGACATCCTTAGGAACCCAAACCTTCGCCTTCAATGAGCACCCGCAGATACCACAGGACTTCAGGTTGCTCGCATTAGGCAACCGCCTGGAAGCCCCCAAGAGGGAGAACACCATGGTGGAGATACCGTTGCAACCCTCGCACCCGGCCAGTTTCAGGTTATACGGGCACTGGAGACAAGTTGTCGCACGTGCCTCGGCAACCGACCTCGGGACAACCCCACCCGCCAGGATGGTGCCTTTAACCGATTCGATAAAAGCCAGGACGTCTGCACGGGTGAATTCCTTACGAATCATCGGCCCGTCAATACGGCGTTGGCAGAGTGATGGGAGCACCTTGCAGATATATTCCTCCACCTCCGATAAGACGGTCTCGAATTCAGAGGGGAGGTCTAAACTCTTGCGAACTTCGACCACCTTGTTGGCAATCTTCCTGGCTGTATCACCCGTCACTACGACTTGGGTTTTTTGATCTACATAGCGACGGAATGCGACGGGGAGGTAGGAGTTTGCCTCCTTCAGGATGGTTTGGTATGACATAGTGGTTGATTAGAGATTAGAGATTATGGGTTAGTCCAAGGATAGGATGGATCTGTTTTCCTCAGGTTCAAGTAGCCACGATGAGATGTCAACCTTGGTTTCATCTTCAGCCTTGGCGAGAGACTTAACTGGTGGTGTGAATCCGGTAGACTCACCTTGGAGGACGGCTGCGATGACGCGTTTGCTGACACCGGCGGTGCCAAGGGTAGCGGAGATCTGAGAGTTGGTGAGACCCTTACGACGAAGTGCGGCAACACGGAATGTCATCTCCGCGGTCTCCCTGCGGTAGACTTTATCTGCCTGCTCTTGTGCTTCTTGGATTCCAGCCTCTGTCGGCCTACGAAGTGCGGAACGGAAGAGTCGGTCAGCATTGTCCATCATACGAGTTGCCTCGTAGGTTTTCGCTTGGAAGGATCTTTCGTAATCCACCTTAGGTCTAGCCACTGGTAAGACCAGTCGAGCAAGCACCTCATCACGGGCAACCGGGTTACCATACTCATCAACACCATCCACAAAGCCCTTGCCTGGTAGGAACGGGCGAACCACCGATGGGACGAACACCGACTTGGCGAAGTGCGAGATGCGGCCGGTCGTTCTGCTGAATCCCGACTCTGCTGGGTTTACCACCTCACCACCACCTACACGGCGGTTGAAGATGGCCTCAAGTCCTGCCTCAAGACCAATCGATGGGGACGCGATCGGAGAAACAAAGCTCTCCACGAATCCGCCCATTGCTGCTTCGAGTGCCTCAGTTTGGGACTCGGGGTTCACGTCACGTTGTTTGAGGTATTCGGAAACCGTAGCCACCGACGGTTCGACAAGAACGGACGACATGTTGGCGAATCCGAAGTTGATAGAACGGATGTCACCATCGGCGTTCTTCCACATGAACATGTTGGTCGAGTGGCGCTCGAACGGTGCCAAGAGTGAGCGGTATTCCTCTTCCTCTTCATCACTCACACCAAGGGCACGTGTGAGGGCTGTGATCATGACTGGCATCATCATTGTAGCACCCCAACCGATAAGGTTGATGCGTGCACGCTTCTTGTAGATCTCCTGCATGTGGGGAGTTGCACCCTCCATGAGTGGTCCTTTACCAAGAAGGGTTTCGGAATCACGATATGGGTTTCTGATGCTGATTTGAATCGCCTGGTCGGTGAACGAGACGAACGGCGCCATTTTGAGCTTACGGAGTTTCTCGGTGATTCCGGTAACTCGGCTCATGGTAGGCATACGGGATTTGGTATATTCCGCAGCTTTCTCTTGAATCCTACGTGCTTGATTCGGATCGATCTTACCATCGGCTTGGTAGATGGATGGGTCAGACAACTCATCCTTCAGGAATGATGCAAACACGGTATCTTTGGCAGCGTTATCCATTACCTGGAACCACGATCCGAGGAGACTCATCACCTGATCTGGTGCGAGCTTCAGCTTCTGAATTGGGGTCAAATTACCACTCATTGCTGCCAAGAATGATGCCTCCAATGTTTTGTAGTCACCAACCTTCGCCATCAATGCCGCACGCTCGGCGGATCCAATCTCCTGGTCTCGAAGGCCGAGCGCATAGAGTGCTGTCTTGTATGCTGAGGTGTCTGGGAAGAGTTTCCCCAACTCAGGATCCATGGCTTTTTTGGTTTCGGTTAGACCGAAGGTATCCTCATACCACGAACGGAAGGCACGAGCCCCTGCACGCTTCATCTCAGCTGGGTTGTGGGCACCGGCTTGGACAGCCAGGAAGAAGTTACCAACACCCTGACGAACCGGAGCTGCGAGTAGGTTACCACCTGTGACGGCCATGTGTGACCATCCTGTGATTTGACCCATGACCCTACCCACCGCAGAGATCGGTTCGGTCTCCATGATCTGAGCCAGTGCGTCAAACGCATCCTCTTTAACGTAACCCTCGATTCCCCACTCGGATGGAATTTGAACAAACCCCTCACTACCATCCACCAGGTTGTCTTTTACGATACCTTGTCTGCGTAGGGCAACAGTGAGTGCCATGACGGATCCGCGCTTCATCGCCTGGGTGAGTGTAAAGAGCGCCATGGATGGTCCACTATCGGATCCACCTAACACTCTCCTGAGCTCGACAGGGAGGGTGGTCATATCAATGTCCAGGGTGTATTCACCCTTCTTGTCCTTACCGAAGATGTTTTTGAACAACTCAACATCACGGGTGTTCTTGGCATTCGCCTTGAATTGCTGATAGAGTCGGTTCTCAGAAAACTCAGATTCGTTCTTCGATACGGATTCACGAGTCTGGTTGGCGATTGCCAGTTCAGAAGCCCTGGAGAGTGGTTCCATACCCTGGAGCTGTCGCTCGGCTCTCGCGTTGGCAAGAACTCGGGAGACTTCCATCTCGATTGCCATCTCACGAAGCTTTGCCTTGAACGGCTTGATGCCTTTGTGATTGTCGAGGTATTCATCAACTTTCTTATCGGCGATAGCAACGCCCAATTCACCTAGGGACATGACGTTGAGCTCAGAGGTATTCTGCTCTTCGATAGCAGCCTTGAGCTCCTGGGATGTGGTGATCGGGAGTTTGTCCGAGATGATGTCCCAGATACCCAATGGGGACACACGGAGCTTGACCGCACCGTAGTCGTAGCCCTTCTTGGCGTCGAAGTCGGATGAAACTTGGAGTAGGTCCAAAATCTCGTCAAGGATCTGGACGAGGTCTGGGTGGGTTTTTGCCAACTTGGTCATCACACCATTGCGGTATGCTTCAAACTCGATGGACTTACGCTTTGTGATATACTCAGTAGCTGCACGGTAATCCCCCGGTGCTACTTCGCTCAAGGGTGAATGGCCACGATAAATTGCCCAGACCTCTGCTTGCTCGGTGTCGTTGAGTGATGACTCTCGGAATCCAAGGTAGGTCGAAACATCCTTGAGGAACTGCGTCAAGTTACCGGCCGCAAGCTCCCTCTCGATAAACTTGACCATCTTCTTGTTGAGGGTATCAGCTACCCGTTTGATGAGGTTAGCGGTTTGTTCGTATGACTCTTTGGCTTTCAGCATACCGGATTGTCCGATCTTACCACCTGGGGTGAATAGGCCTTTGAGTTCGCGGATGAGTCTGGACATCATCGTATTCTGACCGAGGATGGTCGAAGTGGAGATGGCTGCTTTTGCTTCCGTGCTTGCTCTGGAGTAGAGGATTCTCTTGCTACGACCCCGCGGTGTAGTTGCGATCACTAACCCCTCGTTAGAAGGTTCCCTTGTCGGATCACTTGGTTGTGAACGGAACTCGGCACCACCGACACCTTCGTAGGAGTCAGGCTCATTGAAATCACGTTCGCGGGTTCCGTCGTATGAGGAGTCCGATTCGAGGTAGATGTTTCTGAATTGCTGATTGTCGTCAAACGCGTCGGCTGGGGTGGATAGATCGACGCCCTCGGTGTTGTCGTCAATGCCGTAGAAATCGCGAGCCATATCCGCCATCTCCCTGACTTTTGTTTCGGGGAATGTGGATCGGCGTTTGCGGATGGTCTTGTTAGACTCACCTTTGTATTCGGTGTCATTCAGGAGGATGGTCTCAGCCACATCCATAGCCCTCCCTTGTTTGGAGATTGGGTCGACCAATACTTGGGCATCTTTGATTACTTTTGCAACCTTACTTGGGAATTTACGCTCCCAGCGGGCGCGGACTACCGCTTGTTTTGCAAGGATAGCTTCATCGGTAATATCCTTCTTGGAGAGAAGGTTCGCCTCACTAACAAAGCGGTCTACGGCCTTCTGGGTGTCTTTCCAATAGGTCTCGACGGCATCCCGTTGATTCCATTTAAGGTAAGTGGTGATACCATTTCCTAATCCGGGTCTTGGGAAGGTAGCCATGTCGAGCTTGTCCTCTATGGTTAGCGGTATCGATCTATTGGGGGACTTAGCCGGAGCCAGTGCTTGCGCCTCGGTTTGTTCAACCCATGGTTGGATACCTTGGGTATTCCCTCGGACGATGGAAGATGCCTCAGCAAGTCCGGCAATCAAGTCTTCTGCATGATCCAAGATGGCAAGCTTGTCTAGATCCGACATATCGCCTGGGATGGTGTCGAGCTTATTCAAGGCCTCTTGGGCTCTATCTGAGATACCCATGTCGATACCGGACAGTGCCTGCTGACGGGCTACGTCTCCAAGGTTATCCATCTGCATAGCCATCACCTTCAGTGCATCCTTACGAAGGTTGAATTTCTCAACGAACTTATCAATTGATTGAGAGTTAGTAACTCTGCTCAGGTGGTTCCATGCAGCATACGCGGTGTATCCGTTGGTGACCTCTTTCCAATCCTCCAGCTTGTTGAGTGAGTCTTTGGTTGCTACCAACTCTTTTGCATAGGCGGTGTATTTGGAGGTGTCGGATGTTGCCTCCATGAGTGCTGTTAGGTTCTTCACCTTGGCTTTCAAGTCGGACTCGATACCCTCTTTGACTTGGTCGACCTTCTCCATCAAACGCATATCCTCCTTCATCTGCTCTGGAGAGAGTATGACTTTGTGTACCGCCCTGTTGAACTCTCTGGAAGCGTCGATGAGCTCCTTACGGATTGCACGGGTTTTTCCAGGAGTCACGTTACCGACTGCGCCAGATACTGCCAACCCACGCTCTGCTGCCAAAAGTAGTGAGATACGACGGACGCGACCTGCTGCGTCGGTCTTCTTACCTGTAAGCATCTCCTGGGCCATGTAGCGGATGTTTTCACGGATGTAATCATCAACCGTCTTGTTCTTGGTGGCGTTGTAATAAAATTCGCGAATATCGAATGGTTTCGATGTCTTACGCTCCTTGTTGGTCTTGGACTCAAACGTCGCACCCACGTTGCCGAAGATGGAGTCGAGGTGATCCCCATTCAGTTGTCCTCTGATTACAGCTATGTGACCGGATGGGACTGTGTAGTTGCGAATATCTGCTGGACTCAAGGCCGGGTTTTCTTTCACACCTTCGGCAACGGACATGGCCAGGTCTTCGAAATTCACAGCAAATGCAATCTGTGGGATGACAACGGTCTCCTCGCCTTGTGGGATAGCTGGAGCTTGAGTATCTTGAGTATCTTCTTGGGTGGGGTTTACAGGTGTCACCTTTGTCGCATTACCTGCTGACACCAGTGCCTTGATCTTCTCCATAGCGGAGGTGGCGCGGCCTACTTTGTTGACGGCATCGGAAATGGTCTTCTCGTATGCGAGGTATTCGGCATCGGTCACCTGGCCCTTCTCAGGGGCACCTGATAGGGTATGGCGGAGTTCTACAAGTGCGTCCGTCAAAGCTTGTTTGCCTTCTGAGTAGATCTCGTAGTCCTCATCACTCAGAACCTCCTTAGCCCTTTCGTTAGAGAGGGTCTCAGCATTGAGTTTGTTCTCGGATACAGCCGCCAGGAACTTGTCTGGGTCGGTAGTATTAAGTGGTCGGCGGGTTTTGAATTGGATAGGCTTGCTTGGGAGCATTTCCCGCATAACATCCGACTCGATACGTTTTCTAACAACCTTCTGGGCGGCCGGTGTTAGGGTTGTCAGATTAGAAAGTCTGACTTGGTCCTCGATCAAAGCCTGAACATCACCCTCCCAATTCTTGAGCGCCTTGTTGTAATCCTCGTTGGATTGAGTGAGTACACCGGAGGTGCGTGGTGAGGCGTCTAGGACTTTGCCGACACCTGCCAAAGCTTTTTGCTCGAAGTCCTGAAGGAGCTTCTCCATGCGGTTCTGTGCCGAGGTAAGTTCTCCCACCTGATAGGTGAGGTCGTTACGTTCTGTGGCGAGTTCCTGATTACGGATGCTGCGAGTCTTGCGCTCTGATGGCTCCATACTCGGTGTCATCGACTTGTTGTTATCCTGGATCTCCTTATTGATTTGATCAATACGGGATTCCATACGCTTGAGCGTTGGTTGGATCTCGTTCCATGCTGGTAAGACACCAAGTTTGAGTCCAGCGGAGGTCTCAACACCGAGTAGGGTTTTTGCTTTCTTCCAACGGGCTGCCTCGGCGTCGAAATCCCTGTCGTTGCTAATAACTGTCCACTCCAAAGTCTTTGCTTCGTGTGGTTGAAGTTTGGTGAAGATCCGCTCGGCAACAGCCGGGTTCTGTTGTGCCTGCTTATAGAGGTTGCGTAGGTTAGCTCGGGTAGAGGCACCTCGGGCTACACCCATCTCGGTTGCAAATTTCTGAGTCAAGACACCTACGGTTTTGCCAGGGTCAAACGTCCCTTTGCGTAGGATGTCGAGCTTATAAAGCTGAAGTGGGTCGACCACTGCTCGGATCAAAGTTTGAAGTCCTGGGGAGACAATGTTATTGAGACGCTCGACCGGGTCGGTCATCCAATCTAACATCTCTTGGTTCGTGAATTCCACATCCGGTCCGACCAGTGTGTCACCTACTGCACGGACGAGTTTGTCCCAACCTGGCTCATCCCGTTGTGGTATTGGGCCGGGTTCTCCGGTTGATTTCCAAGCCTCGTCCAGTGTGGTTCGGATAGCGGAGTCCGGGCTTGTTGGGATACCCAATCCACCTTCCTGAAAGGATCCAAACTCAAGGGCTTCCGTCGAACCCTCTACTGTCCCGGTAGGCTCACCTAAGGTAAGTTCCCCGGACTCGGTCATCGCCAGCTGGTTGAATGCCGAGGACTTTGCAACCTGGGTAGGTTTGTTTTGGGCATTGGTAGGCTCAGCAAGGTTGGCGATATAGGCAACGTCCCTCCAGCTCTTTGCGAGTTGGGAGTTAGGGTTGATGGTGCGTCCAGTGATGAAGTTGAGAATGTTATCCAGGATCCTACGGAGTAATGTCTTTGCCTTGGCAACCTTACCTTCTTTTTTCGTATCGGTAGAATCTGCCGGCATCGCCTCCAAGAATGCTTGGAGATCCGGGGATACCATTACTTCGGAGATGAACTCCATGACTGGTCGTTCGGATGCTTCAATCCTTTCGCGGATACGTTTGATGTTATCGTTCTCGGTGTTAGCGGACGCTTTGAGGAAGTTGTCTGCTGCGAGTTCCAGGTCGGCTACAATCTTCTGACCCTGGGCGTCGAGTTGCTCGGTGTTCCAAAGTTTGTTGACGGTCAAAGCGTGGGTGACCTCGTGAATATAGGTTTTGATGACGTCCGGGCGTCCGAACTCGTCGGTGTAAATCGCACCTTCGTTCTGACCCAGGTTGATCGAGATGGTATTGGTCTCTGCGTCATATTGTCCCGCATTACGTGCTTCTGGACCACGGGTGAATGTGCGGGCTACAACCTTGACGTTTTTCAGGATAGGGATGTTGCGTAGGATGCGGGCAGCGGATCCATTTGCGTCATCCCGGGCAGCCAGTCGGTTGATTGCATCTACCGGGCTTCTGTAGTTGACTTCCTCAAGCTGGGAGAGTGCTCTAGCACGCTCGACCGTAGCCACACGTGGTGCTTGGATTTGAGATCCCTCTTTGCGGTAGGCAGCTACCATTTTTACGTCGGTAGGTGATACACGTTTCCCGTTGGAGAGTGTGATTGCAGATCTGTTTGCAGATACGACCGTAGCGAGTTCGCCATCGGCATCTTCTGCCATGACGGTTGCGCCCGACTTGATAGCGGTCGCTGCGTCCTCCATAGTGGTGATCTCCTCAGCGTTCTCGAACTGCGTGGTGGATTCGGTGCGGGTCGTAGGTCGTGTCACCCGGACAGCGCCGAGTGGGCGATCTTTGGACACAACCAGGTCAGCTGCGTTAGGTGAGGTTCCGTTGGCCAAAATGATCTTACCATTGTCGTCGATCGATGTGACATCTTGTCCCATGACGGAAACCTTGGATCCAGAAGCGAATTCATTACGAATGCGCTCAACTGCACGCTCTGGGGTTTTGGCAACGAGGGCTTTCGTGGAGATTCCAGATTCTTGCTCCCAAGTCTTTTTGAGGACTCGGGCTGCATAGAGTCTGACAGCTGCGTTAGCCACCTCAGCATGTTTTGCGTAACGTGGGTCGACGGCTGCTTTGTCGTCGAGGGATGTTGCTAGTTCGAAGAGTTCTGCCTCCTTCTGGGCGGTAGGTTTGCTGTCGTCCAGCTCAATGGCTTTGAGTTGTTCCGTGAGGGTGTTGGTATTTTGATCAACCGCCTTTGGTGTGATCGATACCTTGGCAGCTCTGGATCCGAAAAGGACCGGTTTCCCGTCTGAGAATACCGGGGTCACGTCCCCCAGTTCTGGTGTGGTGTTTTCACCGCTGAAAGTTGGGCCATCAAATTGTGAATTGTCGATGATCTCACCTTTATCGTTTTTGAAGACGACATCACGGCCGTCGATCTTGACGTTTGCCCCGTTGAAGTATGCGGACATGATGTCCTCTCCGACGGTGGGTTCAGCCAGGTCTGGGATGTCGAGATCCTCGGCAATGGTGCCGGGTTCATGGTAAGGCTTCTGTTGTGGTTGGGACGTATCCAAAGTCTGGCCTGTAAGGGAGTCTAGGGCTGCGGATGTTTCCGGTCCTGACTGGGCTGCAATCTTAGCGAGGTTCTCCTTCGAGGCGATAGCTGCCTCTCTAGTTCCCCTGACTGCACCACCGAGCATGGCTCCGATCTTTGCCTCATCCCACACACCTTCGAGAAGGTCGATCCCCCTATTGGATCCAATATCGGCAGTGACGTTTTGTAGGGCGCGTTGTGCTCCCTCTGTCACACCCTCGGTAGCAGCACCGGTGGCTAGGCCGGCGACACCTGCTGTAGTGCGACGGACAAATCCGGAGTTAACCTTTGCAAGCCTACGGGCTAGGAGTGCGGCTGGGCCTCTGTTACCGGCAAGGGACATAATGAACGCGTCGGAGCCGTTCTCCATACCGCCAGCTCCTAAGGCGTAGCTGAGCGATCGTGTGTAGGCCTCGCCTTTCGAGACTCCCTCATCTTCGAGTCGTTGGTAGATGTCAGAAAACTCTTGTCCGATGTTTTTGGATGCGGCGTATGTTCCGACACCACCGGTGATTGCCATATTGGCTCCTTTGGCTGCGATGCCGAGCTTTTGGAGTAGAACAGAGGAGTCACCCACCTCTTTTGCTGCACTGATTGCTCGGGCTAGGCGAGGTGCTTTGCTTAGAACTGCCTTACCGACACCCGTTGCTCCAGCCTTGAGTCCACCACCTATAGCGACGTCTGCTGCGGTAGATACGAGTTGCCCTGCACCGTGTAAGAATTGACCCCAGTTGGATTGGGCAAAGTCTTCGTCGGTTGCTGCAATATCATCCCATGCATCCGCATTGTTTTCGAAGAAATTCATCGCATCATCCGCACCGACAATACCGGCGATACCGGCGAATCCGCGGTTCTGTGCTTGGGCAAATCCCTTCCATAGGGTTTTTGCAGAATCCTCGAAAAAGCCACGACCACCCTCACGGGCTTCGTTCATAGCTTTGCCGGAAGTGAGATCAGCCTCGTTCTCGGATACAACCGATTGGCGTAGGGTCTCGAAATAATTCTTACCGGAATCTGTCAGACCCTCCAATACGGAGTCTTCGTCTGGGAGTTGGTTTTTGAAGACAGATTGGGCATACTCGGAGGGGGATAGACCAAGCTGTTGCATACGGGCAAACATTGCTGCCTGTTTGTCAGTGATGGTCTCTACGTTATATTGAGCTGCAAGATCCTCTTCGGTGGCAGAGCTGGCTGCCTTTCTAAGGAAATCATCCTCCGGGCTCGTCTCGGGCGAGAGGCGCTCCATAACGGTTTTGAATTCAGGTCCAGTAGGTTTTTTTGCCCCTACTTCTCCCCAAACTAGGCCGTCTTCATCTTCATAGCTATCTCCAAGGTTGAGTGATTGGTTCATGGTGGTGGGCGTATGTTACCCGTTATTCTGATAAAAACAAGGGATTATTCCCACTCGTCTTCCGTCAGTTTCACCTTGCTCCTGGTCTTGAGTCTTTCGATACCGACATCCACGATTTGCTTCGTGGTTTTGGCCCACTTGTTGAGGTCGGGTGGTAATTCCTCCTTGCGATCCCCAAATACGTTCAATGTTTTGCTGAAGCCTTCGCCAAACTTTCCGAAGAATCCCTCTGAGTTGATTTTGTCGTAGTAACGAGCATACGCTTCCGCTGGTTGGATCACTTTAGCACCCTCGGTCTTTTGGGTGGTGACCTTACCGTCGGGGAGTTCATAAAGTGGGTCAACCTTTCCTAGGTCGACGGTCATGACGTTACCATCCTTGCTGATCAGAACTTTGTCACCAATAGGTGTTCCTTTGGGAGCTCTGACCCCATCCTCACCAATGGCATAGACGTGGTTGTTGAGAGACTCTGATTTTCTGTAATCCTCCAATGTGATAATTGGGTTTTTGGTCAGAGTGGATTTGACTGCCTCCATCTGTTTGTCTTCTGACACGGTGCCAATATTACGGGCTATGATAGCTCTCTTCTCATCCTCCAGTTGTCGGATTTGGATAGGGTCGGCACCCTCTTCTTGTAAGGTCTTGATGGCTGAGTTGATCTTTTCGATCTGACCGGTGGTTCCGCCTACGATGTCTGCGATCTCGTTAGGTAATGCGTTGGCGCCACTCTGGGTTCTACCTCTACCACTTCCGCTACCGGTAGATGCGCTACGAGTTCCACCAACCTGTGCGGTGATCGAATCCAATAGGCTCATGGTATCCTCTGGGCTCAGTCCGGGCTTGGTGCGATAGATACCATCCTGATCTTTTTGGATCAGCTCT
>Ga0315909_10006971_pt1 | contig 12676 bp, 10 predicted proteins | sample LakEriMetagenome_11_FD_203527 | JGI IMG/M metagenome (GOLD analysis project Ga0315909, IMG submission 203527) | Freshwater fungal communities from buoy surface, Lake Erie, Ohio, United States - Buoy 2 MA125 | ecosystem: Environmental > Aquatic > Freshwater > Lake | place: USA: Lake Erie, Ohio...
GCCGATAGACAAATCGGGCGAGCTGATTGAGCCGCGCAAACTCCACGGTACGACATTTGGATTCTTGTGTCCCGCTGAAACTCCGGAAGGTCAATCCATCGGTGTTGTCAAGAGCATCAGTACGCTCATGCATTTGACAATTTCGTCCAATAGTTCATCGCTCTATGTTTATGCCGAGCCATTTGTCCGAGCACTGGACTCAATAAAACCTGCCGATGCCTACAATATGGTGAAGGTGTTTATCAACGGTTGCTGGATAGGAATCACCGACCGACCTTTGGAACTCTACAACGATATGAAAGAGAAGAAATGCCGCGGTATCATCAACATCTACACGTCGGTCGTGTTTGACTACAAGAATATGGAAATCCAGATTTGTAATGATGGCGGTCGGATGACGCGGCCGCTATTGCGTGTCAAGGGGACTCGGGCGGTCATCACGCGCGACATCATTGACCAGTTGGACAAGAGCGAGTTGTCTTGGAACGACCTGCTCACAAATTGTAAGCTGGATGAGTCCGTAGTTGAATACATAGACCCCTGCGAACAGAATTACGCGATGATTGCAATGCGGGCGAAGGATTCCTATATCATTGAGAACGCGCGCATCAAATACACCCATTGCGAAATCCATCCCAGCACCATTTTCGGCGTTCTCGCGTCGTGTATCCCGTTTCCGGAGCACAACCAGGCACCGAGGAATACGTATCAGTGCGCCCAAGGAAAACAGGCGATGGGCGTCTATTCAACCAACTACGACAAGCGTTATGACAAGACCGCGTATGTGCTGACCTCGCCATCAAGACCCCTCGTAGATACACGCCTAATGAACTGGCTGGACCTCGTGAAAATCCCATCCGGCCAAGTCATCCACGTGGCGATTATGTCATACACGGGCTACAATCAGGAAGACAGTGTGTTGGTGAATAAGGGTTCCATTGACCGCGGAATGTTTGCGACCACGATTTATCACACGGAGAAGGACGAGGACAAGACGATTACCCGACTCGTGAGCCGTTGTAAGCCGGACCCCACGAAGACCAAGGGAATCAAATACGGCAATTACGACAAGATTGATTCCACGGGGTTCGTGCCGAAAAACACATTGCTGGAAGACCACACAATTATCATTTCCAAGGTGGTCAATATCAAGGAGAATCGCAACGACCCGACAAAACAGATTAAGTACGAAGACCAGAGCAAGAGTGTTCGCACGGGCGGGGAGGAAATCTACGTGGATAGCAACGTCCAGTGCCGAAATGGCGACGGATACAACTGCGCCAAGGTGCGAATGCGCACGTTTCGCAAGCCGTGTATCGGCGATAAGTTCTGTATGACAGATGACCACGATGTATTGACGTTGAATCGCGGATGGGTGCCAATTGCCGAAGTAGCCACGAGCGATTTGATAGCGCAATTAAACCGAACCACCAATAAACTGGAATATGTGAATCCCATAGAAACACTGGTTTTCGACCACGAAGGTGAAATGTATGAGATTGAAACGCAAGGTGTGAGTCAAAAGGTAACAATGAACCATAGAATGTGGGTTCAGCGAAGAGACCAACCAAACTATGAACTAATACAAGCGAAAGAGATTGTTGGCAAGCGTGTAAGATATCAAAGTGGCGGCAGTCCGGTTGCCGCAAATGATAGTGAAATCGCATTTGGAAAGCAAGTATATTCCGGATTACATGCAGATGCGTTCTTAGTAATATTCGGAATATTTATGGCGGAAGGATGGACCTATATATGCGAGCGTGATTATATAGCAAGAATAGAGTTTGCTGCCAATAAACCTCGCGTTCAAGCCGCATTGACAGAAGCATGTGATTTGCTTGGATTAAAATATTCTATGAATGTGAAAACGCTCAAGTGGTATATAAATCACAAGGATTTGGCAATTGAGTTTGCTCAACATAGTGTTGGTGCGGTGAATAAGACCCTTCCACAATGGGCAAGAACATTGAGCGCACGACAATCTGAAATATTGTTGAACTCAATGTGCTTAGGCGATGGACACGAAACCGCAACATCATTACACTATTTCACATCGTCGGTTAAGTTGCGAGATGATATTCAAATAATAGCCCAACACGCTGGATTTACCGCCTATTATGTAGCTAGGTATTTCCCCGGTCATACTACTACATTAAAGGATGGAAGAAACATTGTAGCAACAGAAATATCGTGGGATATTGGAATCCGTAGAAAACGTTTATACCCAACAATTAACCACGGACACACACAGGAACAATGTGGCCAGACTGAAGAAATAACAACGGACTTTGTTGGTAAAGTCTATTGTTTGAGAGTTCCATCCGAGGTATTTCTAGTAAGACGTAATGGACGTTGTTCATTTACCGGAAACTCCTCGAGACATGGTCAGAAGGGCACCTGCGGACTCATCATTCCCGAGTGTGATATGCCCTATACCAAGAACGGCCTCAAGCCCGACATCATCATCAACCCCCACGCAATTCCATCTCGTATGACAATCGGACAACTGAAAGAGACGCTGCTTGGGAAAGTGCTCGTCCATCTCGGCCTATTCGGCGACGGAACCAGTTTCGGCGACCTGGATGTGAAGACCATCGCGGAGAAGCTCCAAGACCAAGGTTATGAGAGTTATGGCAACGAGGTGATGTATGACGGCTTGACCGGCGAGCAGTTCCAGACGAGTATCTTCATCGGTCCAGTCTTCTATCAGCGCTTGAAACACATGGTGAATGACAAGCAGCACAGTAGGTCAATTGGGCCGATGGTCAATTTGACGCGGCAACCGGCCGAAGGCCGGAGTCGTGATGGCGGTTTCCGTATCGGTGAAATGGAGCGCGACGTTATGTTGGCGCATGGTATCAGCAGGTTCTGTCGCGAGCGTCTGTACGATGTGTCGGATAAATACAGCGTCCATGTGTGTAAGAAATGCGGTATGATCGCGCAATACAATGACGAGGGCAACGCGATGCTTGGCAAGTTCAACTTCAGTGTCCATAAGTGTAGTATTTGCGACAATACGACGGATTTCGCATATGCGGAGATACCTTATGCGTTCAAGTTGATGGCGCAGGAGCTACAGACGATTAATTGTGTGCCCCGATTGATGACTGAATAAGCGACCTTATAGGGATTGTCCGATAAGCAAAAACCGTAGTATATGAATGATACAATATGGTATATGTTTTTTATTTATTGTGATATTATATAATGTCGCAAGGAGAATATTTTTCTATAGACAAAAAAAAGAATCACCCTTTTTATAGTAATGTAATTTTTCACAGAGGAAATTATACATTTGATAACCTAACATATTCTATTTGGGAATATAAACAAAATGGAGAAGAAATGTTTTTATTTTCCCACCCAGATAATCAATTAAATAAAGAATGTGGTATATATTTTAAATTACAGACACACCGTTCTTTCAATGGTGCTGTAAATGTTTTTATTGATATATTCATGTGCGATATTGGGTCCGGCATTGGCCGTAAAATGTTGAAAGCATTTATGAATTATCTATTGAACAATTCAAATAAAAAAAATAAAAAACATAACTTTACCGGAGATACATATATATGTTTGACACCCGGTGAAATTATGGATTCAAAACGACTGGGTAATACAATTACATACGACATAGATTACTTAATTAATTATTATAGAGCTTTAGGGTTTAATACGAATCACGAAGGTTATTTTGCTTTATGTGGAACTATTAGTAATATACTTAATTCTATCGACCGACAAGAAACTATAAGAACCCCATCTAAAACAAGAAGTGGTAAATCATTTAGATCATCAACTAGAACGGCTAATGTTAGTAAAACACAACGTTCTCATACCCTATCAAGAGTCAGACCACCGCCAGAACCAATGACACGACCACCGTCAGAACCAATGACACGACCACCGTCAGAACCAATGACACGACCACCGTCAGAACCAATGACACGACCACCGCCACCACCAGAACGAGGATTCTTTTCACGAATGTTTGGATTCGGAGGGAGAAAGAAACAAATGACGCGTAAAAGGCGTAAATAATTAGGGTCAAAAGCATATAAAGCCGAAACCTAATATATATTAGGTGCCTCTTTAGCTCAGTGGTAGAGCATTTCACTTGTAATGAAAAGGTCTTGGGTTCAATCCCCAAAGGAGGCTGTTCGGGAAATGTTTGTATAATGCGCCCGCATTTCCCGACGTGCTTATGCCGGTCTCCATAAAAGGATACCGACAAACAGCTATAAATGAGATGATTGTCATCTTATGTATAAATATATAAAGTATAAAAACGAAACTAAATAATAATTATAATATATATGCCAAAGACAACGAACCGAACACCAGCAAAGAAACGAAACATCCCGGGTCCAGCGCCAGCACCTCCAGCGAAAGCACCAGTTCCTTCGGTAACAGCTCCTTCGGTAACAGCTCCTTCGGTAACAGCTCCTTCGGTAACAGCTCCTTCGGTAACAGCTCCTTCGGTAACAGCTCATTCGGTCCCAGTCCCACAAGCCCCATCAATGTTCGATACTATGAAACAAGGGTTTTCATTCGGCGTAGGCAGTTCAATTGCCCATAATCTTTTTGGCAATAAAAACAAAGACGAGGTTGTAAATAAAAAGGAGACCCCAGTTGAACCCAAATTACACGCTGACAAAATATATGAATTGTATGCGATTTGTTTAGATAAAAACGATAATACCGACTGTAGCAAAATCCTTGAACAATCAAATAATATATAACTATATATGAAAAACTTTGTTGTATAAATATCATTTTATACAATAAACAATGACATCTATGAAAGAACAACTCCAGCAAACGCTTGCCAAAATAAAGGATGAAATACAAGCGATGGATGAAACAAGCATCTATTCGCTCACAAACATCTTTTACAACAACGATGAAATACGACGCCGTCTTGTAGAAAAACGCGCAGAATTAGAGGCCGAATTATTATACATAGAGGATGACGAAAAACGTAACAAATACCGTTCGTGTAGAGACAGAGACCCTCTAAAATATGGTCGGAAAAAAACGTTGGCATGATATTTTATGTCGTAATATATTCTATCCTCTAAGGATTGGCATCATCGTAATGGCCTTCGCGTGTAGCGTCGCTGCCTCCTCTTTGGAAAATGCCGTGACAAAGAGTCCGTCGCCAATGTATTTCAGGACCCGCGCATCAAAGAGTTCACAAGCAATTGCCAGGGCTTCATCATATTCCGCGTCGCGCATATACATAGAATACATAATACATCGGTCAATGTCATATGCCGACAACAAATCCGCCTCTCTCACAATGTGATATGCCAACTGATATTCGCCAAGGTCAGCGTATCCGTTTTTTTTCACAACAGAATAAGACATCGTGGTAATAATCTGGATGATAGTTTCTATGCCGGGCTCCTTAGCAAGCCTTTCGCGCAAAATGGCCACGCCATCGGCGGCTTTTGTGTATTTTTTATCGCACATATCGTGGAGTATTGCTGCCAAGTAGATGACGGTCGTTTGCGAAGCTAGTTGAGGATTTGCCGGCAACTCAGAGGCCACAATTTTTCGAGCATATCCATAGACCTCCATGCTGTGTTTCAGGGCGTGAGATTCGTCAATATTGAATTGGCGACTCAGCTCAATTACGAGTTTAAAAGCAGTGTTAATAGACATTTTATGAATGAATTATTTGTTTTCCTCCATATTTTTGTGATAAAATAATTCAGTTTTTCAAAATAATATAATATTATATTACGAACATATTTATGTCAAAATTATTTCCAAATGAGCCGTTATATTGTGAAGGAAAACACCGCCCTTTTTTCCGAGGAAAGTTTCATTTATCATCTCTCCTATTTTTCCCAATTGCGTTTTATCTTTTGTATAGAGACGTAACAAACCCTCAACTATTTTGGCTAGGGGCTATCAGTTTATCTACGAATGTGGCATGTTTTACAATTAGTGGATTGTATCATGTATTTGATTGGTCGCCAACAACTGAATTATTTTTACAAAAAATGGATCATACACTGATTTCATTATGGTGTGCGGGTATGATGGTGCCAATTGCGTTTGTATTGTTGCCAAGGAATATCGGTGTTTTGTTTTTTTCAATTATCACCATTGCGTTCTTCTTCAATCTGGATTCAATATGGAATCATTGTTACCCATCTATTGTAAAGTCTTCCGCAATTCCAGCATCGCTTTTATTATTTGTACCACAATGTTATATTTATATGAATAGTACGGAATGGATATCCATGTGGATGGTTTATTTATTTCAAACCGCCGGAAGTATTTCGTATAAAATCGCACAAACCGCTGAACCAAATGATTTATTTGGATACCATGAACTGTTTCATTTGTTGTCGTTATTTTCCGCGTTTTTTGTATTTGTTGTAAATTATAGCATCGTTTCTAGGAAACATGTATAAACCCGTAGGGTTTATACAAGAAAAATTGCGTACCGATGAAACACGCGGTGTTTCATCGGTAGGGTGTTTTTGGGTAAGAATCTTTCAGATTCTTACGCAAGAAATTGCTTGACACGGAAACGGTACGTTTCTGTGGAAAAGGTGTTTCTTGACCGCGACTGGTAAGTCGCGGTCAAGAAATTGCGCGAAGCAAAAGCGTTCAGTTTTTGCGATGTGGTGTTTATTTCGTAAGAATCTTTCAGATTCTTACGCAAAAAATTGCTTGACACGGAAACGGTACGTTTCTGTGGAAAAGGTGTTTCTTGACCGCGACTTACCAGTCGCGGTCAAGAAATTGAAAACCTTTTTACACATCTAAGACAAACATAATCAAAACACCACAATTGCTATTTTAAAAATGAAAACACGCTCAAATAAGAACAAAACCCCTGCCCCTGCTCCTAACAATAGTGCGTCTGGTACTGCGATAGAATACGACCAACGTTGCGCAATTTGCCTTGACATCATTGATCCGGCAAAAATAAAAACAATCCACGAAGACCCCAGCGGAAAATGGAAACATTGGGCGTGCTTGCCATGCGCCAATGAATGGGCGAGCCAATGTAGAAAATCAAACAAGTCGCCATCTTGTCCATTGTGTCCAAGCATCGCATACGATACTTCAAAATATGAATTGGCTGCCAACGGTTATTTTAGATTGGTTGAGCTCCCGACATATCTGGAAAAATACGTAGTAATACTTGTTAAACACAATGGGGAAACGATTCATGTTTTGACAAACGAAGATTTACTATTTCCACACGAGGCCCTCCATGGTGCTTCGTCCCGGTTTGATAAAAACCCCATGCCTATGTATTCAAATAATTTATATTCGCACCGGTTTGACATAGAAGGAATCCGGTGTAAAATCCGCGAGATAGGAGAAAAAATATTTGTAGAAAATGGTTGTCGCGGATGGACACCTCCCAACCGAACCTGGTCCAACACTTTTACAAATATGTTATATACCATATACCCCAAGATAGAAATAGAAGACGTCCGGTTTGTTTCGCCCCCTGGGTTAGACCACGAAATTGTGTTAGAAGACATAGATGAATACGACACAACCATCAAAGAAATGTACATAAAATACTTTACTGAAATTGAACGACTAAAAGATAGCGATGATTCTGACCCCGAGTTGGTGGCGCATTTAACAGAATACACAACCACAACGAACCTTGAATGGATGGAGGGTGGAATGCGATTTGACGGTATGAGCGGATATGACTACCAAGAGCCCGGATATTGGGCAAGAGGCATTCCTTCGCCAATGATTGACGTTCCAAGCCAGAGACACCCCTATATGTTTATTGAAGTCAATGTTCATTTTGTAGATGATACTGTGTAAAAAAACGCACCGTTTTACAAGTTATAAAATCTTCACCGTTATAAACATCTGTTTTTTATTTGTTCGAGCGGATGTCCGAAAATCAGCTGCTTATAGAAAGTTCCATGATGGTGTAAATCTTGGTTTCGTCGTATTTTTCAAATCGCGCCAAATAGGGGTAGTTTTCCAACGTACAATCCACCACTTCAAACCCATAATTCTGATAATAGGACACGACGTTGTCTAGCGCACTGAGGACAATTTTCACGGGTTTGTCTGAGTCCGCAGTGTCTTGTCGTATCTTCTCCATAAATCCATTGAGAAGGGATGTGGCATAGCCCTGGTTTTTGAACCTGCGTTGAGTACAAATAATCATGATGTAATAAACAATTTCATCGCCGCCGGTCTGTTTTGAATAAATCATCGCGCTTGGGCAATTGCGGATATCAAACACGTCGTCCATACAATAAAACGCAATGCGATTTGATTTGTATTTGAGGAGGTTTTGCGTGTAATCCAGGCCGATTACAGAGTAAGTAAAGTAAGTAAATAACATATTGATGTCGCTCTTGAACTTATCAACTTTGTCAGCAATGACATCCAGGTCGTTGTTATCAATGATGTCGGCTTCAATTTGGTCGGAATAAAATATCATTTTTGTAAGTTTCTGTCTTGTTTTTATGAATAGTGTTGTGTTTGAATTGTTTTGAGTTTATTAAAAAAACAATTCAAAAATCAATTTTTTGATCGCGCCGTGTAAGTCGCGCTCAAAAACCACCTTACCAATGAAACACTACGTGTTTTATTGATAAGCAATTTTTCGGATATAAACCCAAAAGTTTATATACAAATAAAACCGCGACTTACTTCGCATAGTTCTTTGATGAATAACGCCTATTTGTTTGCCTTCGTCTGCGCGTGGTTCCACCCTCCGATGTCCCGTGATATTGTTTCAAATCCGAAAAAGTGTCTGGGTCTACAACACCTAACCCACCATCTTCACCTTTGCTCCCCAAATAATATACCAATGACTCCGTTTTCCACCCTCTTTTGAGAAACCCAGCCGTTTTACTATGACCCTTCTTTAATGCCAAATCATGCGGCGTTGAATCCGGTATTTCAGTCAATACAAATGGCCCTCTGGGTCTCGGTTGTTGCTTAACCATTACACCCGTGTTGCGTTCTTCCGTGATTGGATACAACAACTTCACAATGGCATAATAACCTTTTTCGGCAGCAATGTGTAATGGCGTGTATCCAGATTCGTCTCGGATGCTTGCGTCAGCATGATGGTCAATAAGAAACTTCACAAGAATATCATCACCCGTTTTGGCCGCGGTAAATAAAGGCGTTTCCCCAAACGTGGTACTATTCATATTGGCCCCTTTACTTATAAGAGTCTCAGCGACCTTAAAATGATGATTTTCCAACCCGATATGTAGAGGAGTCCTATCATGCTGGTTATCCTTTTTATCTACCGTTGCGCCCTGTGTAATAAGCATACTCGCAAACCGGGCATCATTTTTGGATGCTACAATATGGAGAGGAGTCCATCCGGAATTGGTTTTGGCATCTTTATTCGCCCCTTTGTTTATGAGAAACTCACCGATAAGCAAGCTTCTCCGTTTTTTACCATTCATAGCAGCAACATGTAGAGGAGTAAAACGGCCTTTTGTCGCAGGTTCATCCACATTTTCACGTGTTATAAGAGAGGATACTGTGTTTTTGGGGGCGCTCATTTTGGGGGAAAAGCGTGGAGGCAAATCATTTGAATCAAAAACCCCGTTTTGTACGGCAAAATGGATCGGGTATTTGTCTTTGTCAAATTGTTTTTCTGTGACAGTTTTACTGGTCGTTTTTGTCGGCGATAACAATTCAACAATTTGGGCGTGGCCTTTATCTCCAGCAATACTGATGGGGGTGAATCCTTCAGACGTTGTAATAAGCGGGTCCGCACCGCGAGACAACAGGAGCGCAACCATATGAGCGTGGCCCTCTCTAGACGCAAAAAACAACGGAGTCTTATTGGTATTTGTTGTCGCATTCACATCGGCACCTCGCGCAATCAACAATTCGGCAATTTCAATATATCCTTTCGCGGAAGCGATATGTAAAAGACAATTGCCGTTTATTTTTCCATTTACATTTCCCGGATTTACAAGGGCTGATACTGTGGCAATGTCGTTTTTTCCAACCGCCATAAATAGAGGCGCCAAATCCAATTCTGACATTACGTATATATATAACTAAATACAATTCTTATGCCGACTTGTTGGTCTTGCTCTTCTTCTTTTGACTCTTACCCTTGCTCTTGCTCTTGCTTTTGCGGGTATCACTCTTCACGCTCGGCATACTACCATACAATTCAATTATTTCTTTAAAGTTTGCTATAGACATTGATAAATTACCAGGGTCTCCTTCTTTTCCTTTTATTTTATTACACACTCCATTTGTCATTTGTTCTTTTAATGTTTCTTTGCCAATGTGATAAAAATAGGATGTTAATAAATCCTGGAAAAAACGACATTCTAATAAAACTATATCATTTTTTAAATCCATATTTGCTGAAAAGATATCATGTCCGTCATATTCTAACCAATCATAGTATTTTATTGTTATTCCATCTTGTTTTTTATTTTTTTCATTGTTTGCTGGTTCTTCAAAAAAATCAAAATAGCTATTTAATGAAAATGTAGGGTCTCCGTAGCTCTGTGTGTCTTTGTCAATAGAAAAATCTTTAGAAAATATTGTGGTTGTGTCTATTAGGCCTTCAAATTCTTCTGATTTAAAGTCTTCTTCAATTAAATATTCTGTTAATATTTCTGGTTGTAAAAATAAATTTTTGATTATTTGTATGACTTTTGATTCTGCTTCTCCTGGTAGTTCAAGTATTTCTTTTATTTTTTCTTTAATTTCATTGTATAAAACGTAATTTGTATGTCTTGAATTGAAAGATAATAAGTCCTTTAAATAAGTGTAGTTTCTTTTTTTCGCTGTTTTTACAAGGGTATTATAAAACATAAAATAATAAAAACGGTTTATTTTTATTAAAATTAAAAACATATATGTTTTTAGTTGTTTTATTTGAATTTTTTTATTTCTCAATTTATTTTTTTCAGCCTTTGTTAAAATATTGGATATAGTAAAATAATCATATAATTTGTCAACGCACGTTCGTATTTTTATTATAGTATTTTTTTTTTCTTCTAAATTTGTTGCGATTTCAGGAATATTGAGTGAAAAACCTGTATAATCTGTTGTAATTTTTAACATTACATCTATTATGTCTTCTGCTTTGGCTGAAAATGTCATTTGTGTTTTTGAGCATATGTTATCAAGTGAATTTTGTTGATTAATTACTTGTTCTGTTTGTAAATAATACAATGTTTCTTCATTCGTGCTTTTATAAAGCATGCATTTACCCGGTACTACTGTTTCTTCTTCTGTTGTTGGGTTTGTGTATATAAATTGTCCTGGTATAGGTTCAAAACTGTCTAGGTGGTTCACTATATTTTTTATCATATTTAAAAAAGTATCTAATATTATATTTTTGCTTTGTTGTGGTTTGTAATATGTAACAACCCATTCTACATTTGTAAAATTATATAATTCTTGCTCTGTTGTTTGTTTAAATTTAAAATTTATATTGTATTCTTTTTCTTCAGTATTTTTTTTAGAGTTTTCTTTATATTTATACAAGTTGTTTTTAATATCTAGAATGGATTCGCCTTCTGGTACTACAATATTTTTACATAATGTTTTTAATGTTCTGTTAAATTTTGGTTTTGATATGTCATTTGTAATGTTAAATACAGCATCTGGATATTCTGTTCCAGGTTCTTTGTTTTTTTCAAATTGATACATTTTTGCTGTTGATTGTTCTTCATTTCTTTCATTTATATCTGCGTCAATTGACGAAATGCTAGATGCGATTGAATTGTTGGATGATGATATTGACCTTGATTCTGAACTTGATTTCGATGTTGGTGTGCTTTCATCTTTTAATTTTTTAAACTCTTCCATATCTTTTCTTGCTGAATCTGAGTTATATAAAGTATTTTCAAATTCTTGTGTTTCTGTCAACTTAATTAAATTTGTACTTTCAACTTCATATCCTATACTTAATATTTTGTCTAAACCGACTTGATTGTTTATATTTCCTCCTCTTGATGAAGATATTCTTTTCTTAGTCATTTTTATTTTACTTGTTTTTTTCGTATATGTCATTATTCTTTGATATATATATTATATATTTAAAAAAATAAACAATGATTAATATTGTTAAAAGTCATGATTATATTTTTATACCGGTGAAAATTTACATCATCTCCTTCTTCGTCTTTTACATTCGGTATAATTGTTATATAAGTTTCACTCATCTTTATAATTAGTTATTGATTTAATATTTATCAAATTTTAAATCAATTTTTTTCACCCTTATTTTTGATATAAGCTAAAATTTAATAATCTTCGGTAGGACCAAAAATTCCTGGAATATTTGCATCAATTTCATTGTAGCTTGGTATAAGCACTTCGCAAACATATCTTATTGATAGTTCCGCTTGATGGCATACGGGTTCTGCTGTAGCGCGCTATACAAATCCGAGCTATTTCGCTCTACCTGGGGCAGCGCCTCTTTGCCTCTCATCTGTAGTTCGCCCATACTCTGGACCGACTGCGATTGATACGGCATATTCGGCATTCCCGCGCGATTATTAATCATATCAATGTCTTTCGGTTTTCCCTGATAATTCACCGAGTTATTGAACAAGTTGGTATTGGAATTGCCGAATCGTCCGTTGATGGTAGAGGCCTTGATGTCGCTCGGCTCATACGCGAGTTCCGCGTCATAGGGTCTCAGCGCCGAGTTCTTGTA
>Ga0315909_10006974_pt1 | contig 12668 bp, 10 predicted proteins | sample LakEriMetagenome_11_FD_203527 | JGI IMG/M metagenome (GOLD analysis project Ga0315909, IMG submission 203527) | Freshwater fungal communities from buoy surface, Lake Erie, Ohio, United States - Buoy 2 MA125 | ecosystem: Environmental > Aquatic > Freshwater > Lake | place: USA: Lake Erie, Ohio...
CTGATTTTGGACGAGCCGACTGCGGGTCTAGACCCGAATCAGATTCGCGAAGTTCGAAATACGATGCGTAAGCTTGGGGAAACCAAGACGATTTTGCTCTCGACCCACATTCTCCAAGAGGTCGAGGCGATGGCAAGTCGCGTGATCATGATCAACGAAGGCCGCAAGGTTTTCGAAGGCTCGGTCGAGGACCTCAAGAAAGTGCGTGGGGATTTGACCGACGCGTTCCACAAACTCACCGGCGCGGCTGCCTGATGGGCCACCTGATGAACGCTCTTTTGCGTTCCGAATTCCGAGTCCCTCGAACGCTCAGCGAGCAGAGGTTCTCGGTGATTTTCCGTTTCCGTCCAACGTTCCACTTAGGTTTGAAGAAGGATATTCGAAAGTGATTGCAAGTGCTCTGCTTCGATTGCTCTTGCTCGACATCATCTCCGTGGGTGTCTTGCTCGGAATCATCTTGCTCATGGCTCGTCAAAGGCCCGTGGCCTATGCGGTCCTGAAACGCAACTTTTACGGCTACTTTGCCAACCCGACTGGCTATGTCTTTTTGTGCCTGTTCGTTTTGCTCACGAGCATGGCCGCGTTCTGGCCCTACGAGTTTTTCAACTCAAACCTAGGGACGCTAAGCCAGCTCAATAAATGGTTTACGTACATCATGCTGTTTTTCATCCCGGCCATCACGATGAGCATCTGGGCCGATGAACGCCGACAAGGGACCGATGAACTGCTTTTGACGCTCCCTGCGACCGACTTTGATATCGTGATCGGCAAGTATTCGGCTGCTGCGGCCATTTACTCCGTCTCGCTTCTGTTCTCGCAACTTTCAACGTTCGTCGTATTGGCCGCACTGACGCTCGGGGAAGTCGATACAGGTCTGTTTTTCTGCAATTACCTCGGATATTGGTTGATCGGGTTGGCGATGATCGCCATCGGTATGGTCGCCTCGTTCCTGACAAATAATTTGACCGTCGGATTCATCCTCGGAGCTCTGTTCAATGCGCCTTTGGCGTTTGCTGCCAGTGCCGATGCTGTCTTCGGGAGAGAGTTCTCGCGCGAGATCAAGGCGTTCAGTCTGTCGGAACGATTCGATGATTTTGGACGCGGGGTGATCAGCCTCTCAGGAGTCGGCTACTACCTTTTGCTGACGGTCCTGGGTCTCTATCTGTGCATGATCCTGATCGGCAAACGGCACTGGAGCAGCGGTAAAAACGGCAATGAAAAGCTCGCGCACTACATCCTGCGAGCTGTATGCCTCGCAGCGATTGTTTTGGGTGCAAGTGTCTTTTTCAGGAACAAAGATAAACGTTACGATGCGACGGAGCTCAAGGTCAGTTCGCTCTCGGACGTCACGACCGGGCTGATCCGTGGGATGGGCAAGGACAGGGATGTGGTCGTCGATGCGTACATCTCCTCCGATGTCCCTGAGGCTTACGCAAAGACCAAATACGAGCTGATCAGCCTGCTCAAAGAGTTCGAATCCACGGCCAAGGGTGCCGGGGTGCCGATGCAAGTTCGCATCTACGATTCGATTTCCCCTTCGAGCGAAGAGGAGAAACAAGCTGAGCAACAGTATGGAATCACCCCTCAAATCGTGCGTGTACGCGAACGGGGCGCCATCGCTGACCAACCGATCATGCTCGGCGCAGCGTTCCGCAGCGGGCTCCAGAAGATCGTTATCCCATTTTTCGAGCCAGGAATCCCCGTCGAATACGAGCTGGCAAGATCTCTGACGACCGTTGCCAAACCTGCCCGAAAGAAGCTTGGGATCCTCAAGACCGAAGCCAACATGATGGGAGGGGTCGATATGCGATCCTTCCAACAGACTCCTCAGGAACCCATCGTCGAAGAGCTCGGCAAGGAGTTCGAGCTCATCGATGTCAATCCAGCATCGCCGATCGATGTCGAGCGACTCGACGCAATGTTGGCCGTGCAACCGTCCTCCCTCGGACCCGAAGAGCTCAACAACTTCATCGCGGCGGTAAGGTCTGGATTGCCGACGGCGATTTTTGAAGACCCCCAATCGGCGATCAACCCGTCGATACCCGGGACTGGGGATCCAAGACCCGCAGCCGGTGGTGGAATGTTCGGTGGCGGAGGAGCACCACCCCCCAAGGGACCGATTCAGTCGCTTTGGGACCTCCTAGAAGTCGATGTGCCCGGACAGCCTAGTCCTATGGGATTTGTCGCTCCGGATATGGCCTGGCAGCAGTACAACCCTTATCCGATTCTCGAATCGATGCAGCAGTCGAACGACCTGTGGATCTTTGTGCGGCAGGAAGCTCCTGGAGGTGCCAATGCCTTCAATCAGGAAAGCGAAATCACCAAGGGTCTCAAGGAGTTGATGTTCCTCTTCGCAGGAACGATCAAACCTAAAAATGGAGCCAAGAATGAATTCACTCCGTTGGTCTCCACTGGCGATGTCGCGGGCACCATGCCCATTAGCGAGCTTCGAAGCATGCAACGGACCACACTCGATCGAAGCACCGAGATCCGCAACCGCCGGGGTAAAACGCTCGGTGTACAAACCATCGCTGCATTGATTGAATCGAAAGTTCCAGCGGCGGTCGAAGGGGAAAGCTCTGCGACGGCGGCAAAGCCCATCAAGGTCGTTTATGTGTCGGATCTTGACTGCATGTCAGGGGTTTTCGTCGATATTCGCAAGAACCCTTCGCAACTCGAAGCTGTCGAATTCCAATTCCAAAACATCACCTTCGTCCTCAATGTGATCGACGTTTTGTGCGGTGAGAACAAGTACCCCGCGATTCGACGCCATATCCCGACCTACAGTACCTTGAAATTGGTCGAAGCCCGTGCCGATGAGCAGAAACGCGAGGAAGCCGAACTGCAACGAGCAGCCAACGAAGGCTACAACACCAAAAAGGCCGAACTCGAAGACGCCAGCACCAAGGCGAAGCGTCAATTCAAAGAGGCGGTCGATAAGTTGCAGTCCGAAGGTGCCATCGATGTTTCGAAGCAACAAGAGCTCATCCAACGCATCACCGAGTACCAGATGAAGGAAGCCCAGTTGGCTCGCAAGCTCGAAGTCGAGGACGAGAAACTGCGCCGAGAACGCGATCGCAATATCCGAGAGGCACGCCGCAATACCGATGATGCCATCCGCAAAACGCAAAACGACTACAAAACCTTGGCGGTGTTCCTACCAGCGATTCCACCGCTGATCGTCGGAGTCGTCGTCTGGGTTTCGCGACGCCTAAGGGAGCGCGAAGGAATTTCGAAAACCCGTTTACGTTAGCCTTTTGGCCCACGAAAACGCAACCTGAACCAATCGATCGAATCCATCTACGGAGAGCTGAGCAGTGTCTGAATCGGCAAAAACTGGGATCTTCGCGGCAGCAGCTGCAGTGACTGCCTTGCTAGCTTGGTCTACGACAACTCGTAATTTCACCACCTTGGAATCCAACGCCACGGCGCGGGTCAACCAAGTTCTTTTTGAGAAGTTCACCGATCCTCTCGAAGCCTCGTCGCTGAAGATTCTCAAGTACGATACCGACTCGGAGCAGTACCGAGAGTTCGAGGTCGCCAAGGACAACCGCAACGGCGTTTGGACCATCCCATCGAACGAAAGTTATCCCGCCGACGCCAACAAGCAAATGAGCGAAGCGGCGAACCTTTTCGTCGGCCTCAAGGTGCTCAATGTCGCAAGCGAGAAACGAGACGACCAAAAACTCTTCGGTGTTCTCGAACCCGATAAGAAGAAGGAGTCCGAAGGGGGCGAAGGGGTCGGAATGCTCGTCCAATTCCGCAACACCAAAGGGGATTCGCTCGTCGACCTCATCATCGGTAAAGAGGATGCGCAAGACCCCAAAAAGCGGTTCGTTCGTATCCCGTCTGAAGACGTGATCTACGTCGCTGAAGTCAACACCGCTCCATTGAGTACCGACTTCAAACAATGGATCGAATCGGATCTGCTCAAGCTCAGCGCCAACGACATCGAAACCTTGGGTATCCGCAACTACTCGCTCCTGCCGACGAATCAAAACACCCTCGAGTTCGTCCCTAACTACGATGCCGATATCACTTACAACGTCCGCGAAGCGAAGTGGAATCCAACGTCGATGACCGTCTATCAAGAGGGCAAACCTGCCCCGAGGCTTCTCGATGTCAGCGAGGAACTCAATTCCACGAAGCTCAACGAAATGAAGAGCGCGCTGGATAATTTGCGCATCGTCAATGTTTCCAGGAAGCCCACGGGTGTGGCTGCTGACCTCAAAGTCGAGCAACTAAGTGACGAAACCAAATTGGCTCTTCAACGACGCGGCTTTTTCGCGCAAAGAGGAACCACAGGAAACGGTTACGAAATTTTCTCCATGAATGGCGATCTTCAAGTCACCCTCAAGGACGGCGTTCAATACCTGCTCCGATTCGGAAAAGGTGCCGGCGCTAGCTTCGAACCTACGGAAGCCGAGGAGTCGACCGAAGAGGGCCAAAAGAAAGTTTCTCTCAACCGATTCTTGATGGTCACGACTCGGATCGACGAGTCGAAATTCCCGCAACCCGAGCTCGATCGCGTCCCAGAAACCGTCGAGGAGCTCAAGGCACTTGAGGCGGCCAAAAAAGCAGCCTTGGCCCCCAAGCCGCCCACCCAAGAGCCCCCCGCCCAAGAGCCTATGCCCCCAGAGCCTACCCCTGAAGCCACCGCGCCGGCCGATCCAGCCAAACCTGCTGAGCCCGCTCCAGCGACCGAGCCTCCAGCACCGACCGAGCCTCCAGCACCGACCGAGCCTCCAGCACCGACCGAGCCTCCAGCACCGGCTGAGCCTCCAGCACCGGCCGAGCCTACAGCACCGACCGAGCCTCCAGCACCGCCTGAGAATGAAGCTTCGGGGCGCAGGATCGACTCTGGGGTCAAGTTCGTTTCGTTGCAGGATCCAGCGCCAGCACCGCTCGGGGAAGTACCAGCAGCAGATCCACCAGCGCAAGAAGCTGCCAAGGAGCTGACCGACCAGGAATGGGCCGAGCGGCTCGAAGCGGAAAAAGAGCGGATCAACAAGGAGAACCAACGAAAAATCGACCTTCGTAAGGACCGATACGAGGCGGCCAAGAAACGCGTCGCAGAACTCAATGCGAGGTTTGCTGATTGGTACTACATCGTAAGCGATACGGAGTTCCAACGCCTGAAGATCGAGCTAAACGACCTGATCGCCAAGAAGGGCGTGGGATTGCCAAGTGGTGGACCGGGTGGATTGCCAGGGGGTTTGCCAGGAGGCCTGCAAGGGCTTAACATTCCAGGGTTGCCTCGGCAGTAAGCCTTTCCTTTCCCTGACCCTCGAAGCGAACTTCATGTTAGAAGCCAAGAATACCCAGCGTGCATTGGTGCGTATCGGGTATGACGGACGGGTGCATAAACAGTTTCTCGGTCCGAATGCAAAGGAACGCTTCGAGAACGAGTGCCGCGTTTTGAAGCATCTCGAGGTCCGGGGATGCTCGTTCGTTCCGAGATTGCTCGGATCGGATCCCCAAACGCTCGAGATCGTCACAAGCAATTGCGGCGCGAGGGTCGAGCACATGAGTGAGGAGCGGATCAAGGAGCGGTTCGCGGAACTCGAGTCCTTTGGCGTGCGTCACGATGACGCCTTTCTGCGCAACATCACTTACCGGTCCTCCGACGGCCGTTTTTGCATCATCGACTTCGAGTTTTCCACGATCCTCGATGATGCCAAGTTGGCTCAGGGAAGCGAACTCAACGGTAGTGATTTCAACGGGGGCGATCTGCAAGCGACCGAATCGGCTATGGAAAGTGGCGTGAAGATCCGATGGAGCGCTTGCTCTGATCCGGGAACCTTTCGAAGCAACAATGAAGACCGATTTCTTGGGGTGATCTCCAATCGCCATGGGATTCGGTACCTGGGCAAAGTCGGTTCTGCATCGACGGCCGATGGCGATACGGTTTTTGCGGTCGCTGATGGGATGGGGGGGGAACGTTCCGGAGAGCTAGCAGGCAAGATCGCGACCGATGAGTTAACGCGAATTTTGCCCAAGGCCCAAGCCTTGAATCATCGTATCTTGGCCGAGACTTATCCACAGATATTGAAAGACCTCTTTCAATCGATCCATAGAGAATTGGATCGCATCGGTTTCGACGTGCACTGCAAAAACATGGGCTCGACGTTTACCGTCGTTTGGATCCACGGCCGATGGGTCATGTACGCTCATATCGGCGATACCCGTTTGTATCGATTGGTTCGAGCCGAGGGCGAGAGCACTTATCCGTTGAAAATGACCCAGATTTCCGAGGATCATACGTTTGTCGGATGGTTGAGACGAACCGGGCAAATCAATGAGCGCCAAGCTCGATTTCATCCAAGGAAGAATGTTCTATCTCGAGCTTTGGGTGCAAGCCATCAATTTGTCGAACCGCAGATCGGTTCATTCACTTTGAGCCCTGGGGAGCGTTTGCTCCTGTGCACCGACGGGGTGATCGAAGGACTATGGGATCACGCGATTCGCGATCTGGTGTGCGATACGACTAGTTTGGACGATCCTATCTCGGCCGCCGAGCGTCTCGTCCGCACGGCCGTTTCGGAGTCGGGCAGGGACAATTCAACGGCGATTATCGTTGAATTGCTCGATTAAGAGCTTAGGTTTTCCTGCTTTTTGCCGAGTAGTTTGCGCACCGCCGAAGCGATATCCTGGCTTCGCATCAAGGATTCGCCGACGAGCATCGCGTCGATATGGTGATCCTGGAGGTAGACCGCATCGTCTCGTGTTGCGATGCCGCTTTCGCCGACCAACGCAATCTCCTTGGGGATCTTCGAGCGTAGGCGAACCACATGCCCGAGATCGACTTCAAAGGTATTCAGATCCCGGTTGTTCACACCGACGAGTTGAGGCTTTGCGTCGAGGACGGCTGGAAGGCGTTGGGCGTCATGGAATTCCACCAGCGATGTCATATCCAAAGCGTGTGCAAGGCTTAGGAGTTCTTTGAGTTTGTTCTCTGTGAGGCATTCGGCGATCAGCAGGACCGCATCGGCACCCGCAGCGCGCGCTTCCCAAACTTGGTAGTCGTCGATGATGAAGTCCTTGCGGAGGATGGGCAGGGACACCTGTTTGCGAATCTCTCGTAGGTACTCTAGGTGACCTTGGAAGAAATGCTCATCGGTCAGTACGCTCAGGGCCGCAGCTCCGGCCGATTCGTAGGCTTTTGCGATGGCGACCGGATCAAAGTCCTGGCGGATGATCCCTTTGGACGGACTGGCTTTCTTTACCTCTGCGATGAGCCGTATCTCTGGATGTCCTTGGACGGCTTTGAGGAAGTCTTTTGGAGCCGGAGCCGCAGATGCCTGAGACTGAAGCTCGCGCAAGGGACGCAAAAGCTTGGCCTGTTCGACCTCTTGGCGTTTCTTTTCGACGATCTTCCGGAGGATCGAACTCATGCGGACACCAGGTCGGAATCGAACACCCGAACTTGCTTCCAATTGGGTTTTTGTTCCTCGATGAATTTGAGGTGTCTAGGTTCGGTTTGGTAGATATCGTGCGCTTCTCGGCTTTCGAAAACGACATTGATCGTCACGTCGTAGCCGAGGTCATTGACCGGTCGGGTCAGGGTACGGTTGAGAGTACCGACGGAAAAATACACGGTTCCGGTGTGCCCGGTCAGGTACTTGTGGCAAGCTGCAACCAGTTCCTGCACCTTGGGGGCCGAGGCGTCGTGGAGGGTGAAGTAAACCATGTGAGACAATTGCTGTTTCGGTGAGCTCATTGTTGCGACGTCCGTCAAAATATAGGAAAATGCCGAGGGTTCGGCGAATCGATCGTCGTAGGATAAAGATTTTTCTCAAAAGTGATAGATGCCCCAAGCGAGGAAGCGATGAGCGAGCAACCAAACTTTCGACCGCCTCGGCGGAAGTTCTTATCGGCTGCCTTTCTCGCAGCCATCCAAGGGAGCTTGTTGCCTAGGATCTCGCTCGGTGCGTTTGAAGAGGATTCCAATGTTTTCAAGGGGGAATCGCTCGACGGGTGGATGACGCTCGAAGGCCAAGCGGTCCGCTCTGGTTGGGAAGCGAAAGGGGGAGAGATTTTTCTCAAACGAGGGGTCTTGCGGGCCGGGCACATCATCACGCGAAAAGAGTTTGGCGACTTCGAATTGAGCTTTGATTGGAAGATTGCCAAGGGGGGAAACAGTGGCATCAAGTACCGTGTGCGCAAATATGGCGATCGCACGCTAGGTTGCGAATACCAAATCTACGACCCCAACGGTCAAAAGGTCGACAGCAAGAACAAAACTGCCTCGCTCTACGATCTTTATGAGCCCGACGAATCGATCCAAGCGCGTCGGGCAGGGGAGTGGAACTCCGCCAAGATTTCTGTTCGCGAGAACAAAATCGAGCATTGGCTCAATGGATCGCGCGTCGTTATGGCGACTGTAGGCGATGAGCAATGGAAGCAGCGGATCGCACAGAGCAAGTTCAATGATGCTGAGAAGTTCAGCGAAAACCGATGCGGACGCATCATGCTGACCGATCACGGGAGCGATGTCCATTATCGAAACTTTCAATTCACCGCGTTCGAACCAGGATGCTGAGTTGAACAACGGATGCAACCTGCTTACTTCAACCTGCTCACTTCGTCCCGCCTTATTCAGAACGCCCACTTTGAATGACCTTTGAACCACCGATTGGAGATGCACGATGAGACGTCGATCTTTTATCCAAGGCACCGCGGCCGTCGCAGCGACAGCTCATGCTTGGGTCCCTGGCGCGGTGCACTCCGAGGAGGCACTTGTCCAGGATCCCAAGCCGGTTCTCGTCGGAATCATGGGCTATAGCCGCGGCAGGGATTTGGCCGAGGAGATGATGAAGATCCCCGGAGTGATCATCAAGTACATCTGCGAGACGGACCGTCAACGCGGTGAGTCCGGAGTGCGACGGGTGGCCGAGGTGGGCGGGAGCGCTCAGTTGGTCGGCGATTTTCGCAAAGTCTTGGACGATCCGACTGTCGACGCTCTGGTGTGCGCTGCTCCCAATCATTGGCATGGTCCTGCTGCCATCCTAGGGTGCAAAGCGGGCAAGCACGTCTATGTGGAGAAACCTGCGTCGCACAATCCGCAGGAAGGAGAGTGGATGGTCCAAGCGGCCAACAAGTACCAGCGTTGTGTGCAGGTAGGCAATCAGCGTCGCAGCAGCGCAGGATATCGCCAAGCGATGGAGAAGTTGCATGCCGGTGTGATTGGCAAAGTTTATCTCGGACGGACTTTCTTTAGCCGTATCCGCGGGCCCATCGGCATCGAGTCCGATGGTATTGCGCCGGATTACCTCGACTACCAGATGTGGCAAGGTCCCGCTCCGCGGCGACCTTATCGAAAGAACGTCGTCCACTACAATTGGCACTGGTTTTGGCACTGGGGCAACGGAGAGCTGGGCAATAACGGTCCGCATGGCCTGGACCTTTGCCGATGGGGGCTTCAAGTCGATTATCCCATTCGGACCGTCTCATCGGCCGGTCGATACCGATACGACGACGATCAAGAAACGCCCGATACCCATAGCGTTAGCTGGGAATTCGAGGGCGGCAAACAGATCGACTACCAAGGCCTCTCGCACACCAAGCATCCCAACGGTCCCTTTGTATCCTTTTACGGCTACGAGGGGTACATGGAAATCGACAGCGATGGCGGATACCAAATCTTCGACAACGACAACAAACTGGTAGAGACATCCCCGAAAACCGATTGGGGGCAAAAGGACCATGTCGGGAATTTCATTGAAGCCGTAAGGGCCAACGATCCGAGCCGACTGCGCCAACCGATTCTAAGTGGTCACCAAAGCACTTTGTTGTGCCATCTTGGAAACATCGCCCATCGAACCGGTCGTGTCATTCGCACCGATGCGTCCAGTGGTCGTTTGCTCGATAATGATTTGCCCCAAGGTCTCTGGCGACGTGAGTACGATCCAGCTTGGGAGAAGCTCGTCAGCGAAATTTAAGCTTCGAGAACTTCATCCCATTGTTTTGCGAGAGATGTTAGAACCTGGTTGCCCGAATCGGTGACCAGAACATCATCTTCGATGCGGACCCCTCCGAAGCCCGGGAAATAGACCCCAGGTTCGACCGTAACGACCATCCCAGCTTCGAGCGGGCGATCTTGACCTTTGCCGAGCCGGACCGATTCGTGGATTTCCAAGCCAAAGGAATGACCCAGACCGTGGGTGAACCGCTTTTCGAGACCTGCTTTTTCTAGCGTCCTTCGAGCGACCGCATCGATCTGACTCATCAAAACACCAGGCCCGATCGCTTCGATCGCATCCATCTGCGCTTGGAGCACTGCGCGATACATTTTCTCGAGTTTTGCCGGTGGCCTTTCGGTGAAGACGACCCTGGTCAGATCGCTGAGGTAGCCGTTCTTCTTGGCTCCCCAATCGATCAACACAAACGAGGAATCTCGAAGCGGTTTGTTCGAAGGTCGACCGTGAGGCAACGCGCTTCGTTCTCCTACGCCAACGATGATTTTGAAGGCTGCCGATTCGGCTCCGAGCCGTCGCATCGCAAATTCTAGCTCGTCTGCGATTTGTTTCTCCGACATCTCCGGCTGGAGTAGTTCCGACGTGGCCTTGAAGGCTCGCTCGGCAATACGGATCGAATCCTGGATCGCATTCAGTTCGTAAGCATCCTTGATTTCCCGCAGCCTTTCGACTGCACCCGAGCAGCTTGCTAGTGCTTTGTTCGGTAATCGGCTACCGAGTCGTTCCCATTGCGCAACGCTGGTGCTTGCCGCTTCGACCCAGATCTCGGCCTGGTCTCGCAGGGCCAGTGCGTCGGCTGCCGCATCGACAATCGTTGTGCTCGGTGCACGTATGAGCAACTCGACGTCCTTAACCTCCGATTGGATTTGCTCTTCGTAGCGAGCGTCGCTCAAGAGAACCACTTCTTTGGGGGTAATCCAGAGAAAACTGTCTTCTCCTGTGAATCCCGTGAGGTAGCTCACGTTGTACGGCGAGGTGACCAAGAGGTTCTTTGCTCCCTGGGACCTGAGTCCTCGCAAGAGCCGATCGCGCCGTTTGGAATAGTCTGGTAGAAGCTTTTTGTTGGTAACCATTGGTGAACTCATGGACTGGTTTTCGAGAGACACTCATGGAGCGATTCGATCAATCTCTCGGAGAAGACCTCCGCATGCATCAGGAAGCCGGAGTCATCGGCCAAGCATTCGGCGAGCGGGCGATCGGGGAGGAGTTTGGAAGGCTCAGTGATCGGTGCTGTTTTTTGGATGATGCCGTCAAGCATCGCCATCGCTACGGCAGAAAGGGTCAAATAGGGGCAGCTTTGGGCCGGGACACAACGGACCACGAGGCAACGGTATCGAGGGTCACTGGCGACCGGTTCGGTTCCGACGAAACTTTCGGGATTTCGATCCGAGAGCATGGCTAGACAATCGGGCTTCGATGCGATGGGGACTGCAGGAAAGCAAGCGGCGATGGCCGTTAACGCCGATGCATGTTTGAGTAGGCCCCCGGCGGCGTACCAGCCTAGATCGCTTAGGCCAAAGGCTCGCGATCCGGCCAAAATCGGTTCGGAGTTTTTGGTGAAGGTCCACGCTGACTTGGAGAAAAGCGTCGTCCTTGCCTCGATTCCAATGCCTTGTTGCTGGGCGTTAGTTTCCATCAACGATTCCAACATCAATTGATCGTCGCAAGCTTGAACCAGCGACTTGGCTCCTAGCGAAAATTCGCTCGACGATTGCCGGCCTCGATAGTGCCGATCGATCGCTAATCCGGATTCAATCGCCATATGCATTAGGTAGGACCGAAAACTCGCATCGGTATCGAATCGGCCCCCCTCGAATGGCGAATGGGGTTTCGGAGCGTAGGTGACCGAGCCGTCGGGTGCCTTGAGATGGTCTGAGGGATGCGTCAATTCAAAGGGCAGGGTGGCTGCCACGAGGACTTCGTCGGCGATTCCCGATCCTCGGAACGCCTCAAGGGTCCGCCCGGCAAGGGAGCGAACATCGAACCAGGCTTCTTCGCCGGTCCAAGCTTCCTGGATCGAAGCCATCAGGACAAGGGTCGGTTCGCTCTGGAGAGGATCGATGTACTTGGCCTCGGGAACAGGTGTCACGATCCAAGGAGCATGATCGTCGGTACCGCGCTGGAACCCACAGGACTCGTGTCCCAAGCCCGTTTCGAAAACGCTTTCGGTCAATCCTGCGACTGGCATGGTAAAGTGCCGCCAGCGACCTAACCCGTCGGGGAACCGGATATCGACGGCTTTGATCCCCTTCTCGCGACAATAAGCCAATACAGCCTTGGGCTTCACGTTGAACCTTTCCTTCGTTACCAGAATGCAACCCCGGTCGTCTGCAACGGGAATCGACTGACAACGCCCCCGTTTGCGCAATGCATCATAATAGGTCTAGGACAACATTGGAACGGTCGAACGATTTCCGGGTTGAGAAACCACTTGGAGCTTTGGTGGAAGCGATTTCGCGACCCGATTGGTTGACCTCGCTGTTGTCTTGCTGCCCTGTTGGTCAGCCTCTGAAAAAATCGACCCATTGGATCTGAACGACTTCGGGATTCTGCTTCGCGAGCCATTCGTTCGGGACGGTCCAGTGAAAATATTCGCCTTCTTTCAATGGAAGCCGGTTTTTTTGCAGTTCCTTACCCGATGCATCCATCAGCCGTAACGACTTGTTCGCATTTCCCGAACCTGATGCTCCT
>Ga0315909_10006979_pt1 | contig 12666 bp, 10 predicted proteins | sample LakEriMetagenome_11_FD_203527 | JGI IMG/M metagenome (GOLD analysis project Ga0315909, IMG submission 203527) | Freshwater fungal communities from buoy surface, Lake Erie, Ohio, United States - Buoy 2 MA125 | ecosystem: Environmental > Aquatic > Freshwater > Lake | place: USA: Lake Erie, Ohio...
TCGTCAGAGAAGTTGTTGGCTGGAAGAGCCGAGTGATCCACCCAGATGCATGGCTGATGCCCGTGCGCTACCTGGATGAACCTATCACTACGATTGAAGCTTATGATTACCAGTAGATTATCGCGTGCCTTATCGTTAGCCATCGAAGCGCATGACGGGGATTTTAGGAAAGGCACGACCATCCCCTACATCTCGCACCCGCTCTGTGTGGCGGCTATTGTGTTGGAGTATGGAGGCGATGAGGATCAAGCCATCGCTGCGTTAATTCATGATGCAATCGAAGACGGTGGAATCAAATACGCCGGCATGATTGAAGCCGCGTTCGGTACACGCGTACTTGCTCTTGTTGAAGGATGCACTGACGGATTTCCAGATGCTCAAGGCCGCAAAGCAGACTGGTATGAACGCAAACGTAACTACCTTGAGCATTTAAGGCATGCTCACGACGATGTCCTGCTGGTCTCTGATGCAGACAAGTTACATAACGCCAGAGCGATTGTGTCAGACCTTATCTCTATCGGCGAGATTGTGTTTGAGCGGTTCTCAACCAAGAAAGAAGGCACGCTTTGGTATTACAGCAGCCTCTGTGCAGTGTTTAAAGATCGTGGCTTAAAGATGTCCAAGGCGATCGAAGATGCTGTCGATGAGCTGCTGAAGAAAGCTAATGACGCATAACGATTAACATCATGCGTGCACGATAGAGGTACGCGTGCATCGCTCTCAATAAAAAACCCCACCCCCTTGTGAGAGGTGAGGTTCGTAGGTCAAAACAAATTACGAACTACGTGTGCGTTGACCGATCAAACAAAGTGAGTGTCCCTTTGTTTCTTGACCGATCAAACAAAGTGAGTGTCCCTTTGTTTTGCCTTTGTTTTGGATTACACAATATCCGTTGCAGCAATAGATGCAATACCGGTCAAAATTACCCAGCCAGTGTGGTTCGCGCTTTCGGCTGTATCAACAGTTGTTGCTTGAAGCAAGGCAATAGCGACGTTTGCAGTTGCAGCCGTTGCAGCCGTATTTACTGTAAACACCCCAGTAGCTTGAACCCACGTACCGAGTAAAAAGTAGCTCGTTCCAACCACAAGCGCAGCTTGAGCGGCTCCGGTAACTAACGATGTAGGAGCTGTTGTAGCACCCGCAACAGTAAAGTCAATCGTATCGGTGCCTGAAACAAAGTCGCTGATAACGTCGACGCCGTTACCAAATGTGATCGTGTCGTTATTAACGATCGTGGCATTTAGGCCTTCGGCCGAACGAGCCACAGATTGTGCAACTCCGGCGAGGCCAAAAGTATCTGAGCCGAGACCACCGGTCATGAAATCATAACCAGCACCACCTGTAATGGTATTCGCAGCTGCGGAACCAATTATAAAGTCATTCCCAGTACTTCCGACCACATTTTCAATACTGATTAACGTGTCTGCCGCTGTGGAGCCAGTCGTTGTATTCGCAGCATACGTATAGGCTGTGGTGTTAGTAGCCACGGAACCGCTTGATGCAGAGATACCAACAGTACGTCCAGCAGCAACCTCAATTGCGTTAGCCATATTAGTGCTAACAAGGGTTCCAGCGATTGAGCCAGCTGACATGTTAATGACAGCGCCGACAGATGTAGCTGATGTTCCTTCAATAGCTGCAGCATTCATGCCAACTGCACTAAAGGTATCGCTACCATCGCCACCATTAATCACGTCAGATCCAGTTCCACCAGTAAGCCTGTTGATACGACTTACGTTTTACGAAAACTATTTTTTTGTTTTTAATTTAAAAACTTTTCGAGTGAACTGAATCACTCAAATTACTTATTTGATAATGATGAGGGTTGTGAAATGGAGGGGGCTAAAAACGAAGGAGGGGACTTAGTCACTGCAAAAAACTAATATTCTTTTGAAAATTTCTGCAACTGCTTTGTAAGATGTGATGATCAGCACCTCACATCTATTAAAATGAATGCAACCTGCTGATTAACAGGCCTGTGCATAGGCTTGTTGCATTCGCGCTTACTCAACGCATCGAATTTTCCTGGAAAAACCATGGCCACCATCACGTTAACCAATTCCCCGCTCGAGTCCAGCTTAAGTACCTTCACAACACCTGGGTCTTTAATAAATTTCAGTTCTTCTGTTAGCGCGGACTTAGATTCACTGCTTTCGGTTGGCGCAGGATTTGATAGCGAACCCGCTGTGTCTGGATTGACGTTTACATATAAAAACCCAAGTTACTCAGGCGAGATTGGTGACTACAATTTCAAAGGAACGGTCACTACAAAATTTAATAGCAACGACGAATTGCAGTCTGCAAGTGGGTCGTTGACTGGCGCTACTATTGCTACCAGCGACGGTACGATTACTCTTAAAGGGTCAGCCAAAACTCAAACATCAGCAACAAAAACGGCATACTCGTTTTCTTTTAGTGATTTGAGTTTTGTAGGTACAAATGGCAGCGCGTGGTCGTTTAAAGGATCAATCGCGGAAAGCTACAGTTATGATTTAAAAACAGATGACGAGATCTATAAATCATCCGTATCCATTACATCGTTCAGCAGCACAGATATCAACAAAAACAAATTAACGCTCAGCGGTAGCTTGAAATACAGTGACACCACAGAACTTTGGACTGGTTACATGACAACATTGTCGCTGACCGTGGGTACTTCAAAGTTAGCGGCATCCGGATTGAAAATTTCTTACGAAACGCTGGTAAGCACTACTCAGCTAGGTACAGTCGCTGATTGGTCGGCGCAAATTTTTTCTGGTAACGACACGATCACATCGACCGCTGGTAACAATGTTGTCAATGGATATGCCGGTAACGACAAATTGGTAGGAGGTAAGGGCAGTGATGTGTTTCAATTTACAACGGCTCTGGATAAAACAACCAATGTCGACCAGATAGTCAATTTCAAAAAAGCAGGTACAGATACGCTGCAACTCAAAAGTTCGCTATTTGCAGATTATCGTGGCGCGCAAGATTTTATTACCGATACCACTACGATGACTGATCATGCATGCATCATCTACAACAGCGCAAAAGGTACCTTGTCCTATGACGCAGACGGTACTGGATCAATTGAGGCGGTGCAGTTCGCTACCTTGGTGGGTAAAGTGACTTTTACAGCAGACGACATTACCCTGATTTAACAGCAGGTTTATTCGTTTCTAAGTCTGTAGTCTGAAATTCATATCAATGGCCCTGCTGTTGAATGACTAAAAAACGTTTGGTTCATTTAAAGCTCAATGTAGAGATGCTGAGTTTCCTGAAGCACTTAGGCAACCATCTCTTCGTTGGTCATTAATTTATTTATGCTTTTGGTAGTTTTACATCATGGCGATTTCCACAAAAGATACTACTCCACCGGTTGCACCATTAGTACTAACTAGTAGTTCCTTTGCGAGCTTGCCATCACCTCAAGTAACGATGGTTACAAGTTTGGGGTCGGTGGTGATGGAGTTGGATCCATTCCGTGCGCCTTTAAGTACGGCTAATCTTCTGGCCTACGTTAATGATGGTTTTTATAGCGGTACGATATTTCATCGGGTAATACCGGGTTTTGTTGCACAGACTGGTGGCTTTACATCAGGCCTGGCAACCAAAGCACCTACGTACGACGCTATCCCTCTTGAGTCGAGTAATTCGCTATCCAATTTACGTGGAACGTTGGGTATGGCGCGAACACCACTGCCTAACTCAGCGACCTCGCAGTTCTACGTCAATCTTGCTGATAACAAGTTTCTTGATTACGTGGATGCCCAAAATCCTGGCTATGCCGTTTTTGGTAAGGTGATTAAGGGGATGGAGGTCATTGATGCGATAGCCACGCAACCTACAGGTACTGTAGGTTCAATGGAAAATGTTCCGAAGTCCGAGATATCCATTATCTCCGCTGCAGAAACGAAGATTTCTAAAACAGGTGTGGTAACAGTTGGTGCGCTCGAGACTGGCGCCCGCTGGGAATACTCTGTCAATAAAGGCGCAACCTGGAAAAAAGGGATCGGAAAAACATTTACCCTCGCTGAGGGTAGCTATGCTGCGAATCATATTCAAGTAAGGCAGACAGATGCCGCTGGAAATGTCAGCACGAATGTAGGGCAATCAGACATCACCATGGTGGTTGACAAGACCGCACCCAAAGCTATTTCATTTAGCCCTGGCAGAAATGCTGTCGGCATTCCAGTGGCTCAGTCGTTATCGATTACGTTTAACGAGATCATTAAATCTGGCACAGGGACAATCACTCTCACTACAGCAGCGGGAGAAGTGGTGCAATCCTGGCCAATCATACCGGGCAGTATATCGGCTGTATCGGCCACCATCGACCCGGCGGAAGATCTTGCCTACGGTACTACGTATTTCCTTGATATGACTCCCGGTACCCTGACCGATTTAGCGGGTAACGCGTATGCAGGGCTTAAGAAGTTTAAATTTACGACCACGCCTACAGTGAGTACGAGTGCTGAGTCGTATACCTTGGTCAATGAAGCAAATAATTTAGCGTATGTAGGGACAGGTAATTTTTCTGGAAGGGGTAATGACAACAACAATACCCTCACGGGTGGCGATGCAAACGATAGCTTGTGGGGTAAAGGCGGCAAAGATGTTTTGTTAGGTGGTGCCGGGGCGGACATACTATATGGAGAGAATGGTAGCGACACCCTAACTGGTGGTGCAGGTAATGATTATTTTGTGTTGAGTGATCCTGCTCACACCGGTATAGATTTATTTATTGATTTCAAACCTGGCGAAGACAAAATTGCTTTTATTAGGACCCAATTCTCTGATTTGCCTTCTGCGCTCACAGATTCAGACTGGCTCACTGGCGCAGGTAAAAAAATAGCCAGCAATGGTCAGCACCTGATTTACGACACCAAAAGCGGTGTACTTTATTATGACGCTGACGGCCTTGCCGCAACACCTGCGGTAAAAATTGCCATTATCGGCAAGACTAGCCATCCGACTTTGTCTTTGAATGATTTTTTTATGGGTTGAGGGCTAGCTCATTCATCTTTAAATTTTTATTGTATTTGCAACTTCAAGTGCGGCCAGCTTAGCTACCCCGACGGTGGCGGTGAATTAAAAATCCAACCCATAGACATTGCTTTTATTGAAATATAGTTTGTCTTTGTGCTCTGAAAATAGCTTGATCACGCAAGATTTCGTCTGTTCTTGCGCGAATACGGCATACAATTCAACTTTAAAGGCTATAACCAAATTCCTAACCATAGGATTATTTGCAGCCTTTATGAATTGATCACCTTGGATTTACAGAGCGAGCCTTCATGACTGAGCAAGCTAAGCCCCTACTAGACTGCGATGAATTAGCCGAAGAGCTTGCCGCCATTGCGGCTGAATCCATAGGCTGGCAACCTCTAGCACGGGGTGCCTATCTGCACGTTGGGTCGCGAGACGACAACGTCATCACGATTGTTGGCGTGGCAGATGTATCCATGGATGGCATGAATGTGCTTTTGTTGACCTGATTGTCATTTCTAATACTGACCTCGGTTCTTCTGTCTACACGCAACCAACACTCCATCGTTTGTCATCGTTAGTTTGTCTACGTATGCATCCCTAATCGAATTTTACGGACACTGTCTGGTTTAGTGGCCTCTATCAGCATCATTTTATGCAGACAAAGTCGCCATACAATGTATGTGAAATTTTTCAAAAAAATCATTCAGGTCATTATTAGCCAGATGATTTATTCCTCCGGCAGATGGCCTGCCGCCTCCAGAGGCAAACATCAAGCAAAATCGGTCTGCAGTTTGTTGACCTCGCATAGCGGCCCTAACGCTGACTGTATAGCCATTGGTATTGGGTGTTAGCACAGCATGTGCCAGCATAGGCATTTCGCTGGCTAGCTTGTTGGCATATGCACCGCGTATGCGCCGACTCCAGGCGGCAGCGGGCAAGATAAAAACTCTATATGCATCAGATTTCACCTGCGGCGAGCAATGGTTTGCCTTTGCCATATCCTGAGCATAGGTAGTGCGTAATTGCTCAAACATAGGTTCGTTGGCTAGAAACGCAAAGGGATCGCTATAGCGCTGCAATTGTTTAAACAGTGCAGATGGATGAATGACCAGATCATCTTCTGTATCGCCATAGCTCGCATAATTTATACAAAATCCACATTCTCGGAGCTTGATTTGTTGAGAACGGCTCAATCCTAACGAATTGCAAAGTGTGCTTGCTGTTGCAATCAAATTATCACCAAACGCGGCAACAATAGCCCACAAGCGATAACGACCTGATAAAAACCGATCGACCAATATAGCCGTACACACACCGGGGTCAGTTTCTATGCTGGCTCGCAACCCTGGATGCGAAGGTAAAAAGCTGTGGCTGTGATGATCAAAGTAATCAATCACGACGCCTTTGTTTAGCAAATCCATAATCGCAGCGCGATTCGTATCAAAGCTAATATCCAGTACGGTGACACTATCACCTCGCTGAGCATGCACCCGCTGCACCAGAGCGATATCGCGCTTGATACCCGTTACCAGTGTGCTTTGTCTGGGAAATGCGAGCCGTAATTGATGCAAAGCGCATAGCCCGTCAGCATCGCCATTACATACATCAAAGTGGGTCATGGTTATCGTGTCATGATAAAGAGCACGTTGCTATTGATCCTGTTTTATGGTGAATAATTCCCTGGTATTTTTTGCGTTAAATACGAGTCGGGTACTTGGTAATCATATTGCCGAACAGTTGGGCGCACCATTGTGTCCGCATGAAGAACGCGAGTTTGACGACGGTGAACATAAATCTCGGCCATTAATGAGCGTGCGCGGAAAAGATTGTTATGTGCTGCAATCATTAAATAGCGAGGCAGATAAAAGTACAAACGACAAACTATGTCGTTTGTTGTTTTTTATCGGTACTCTCAAAGATGCTGGGGCGCATCGTGTCACTGCCGTTATTCCGTATCTGGCCTATGCACGTAAAGATCACAAAACACAAGCACGCGACCCGGTCACTACGCGTTATGTCGCCCAACTGTTTGAAGCGGTTGGTACGGATACGGTAGTCGCTATGGATGTACATAATCTAGTGGCATATCAAAACGCATTTCGATGCCAGACTGAACATTTAGAGGCTACCAAATTACTCACTGCCCATATAGACACGCGTCTTGATAAAGTAATTGTTGTTTCACCAGATGCCGGTGGCATTAAACGCGCAGAGCAGTTTCGTCTTCGATTGTCGCATCGTGTTGGTCATGCGATTCCCATGGCCGTGGTTGAAAAATACCGTAGTGGGGGTGCGCTCAGCGGTGGCTTAGTGGTGGGCGATGTAAAAAATCGTCATGTGATATTAATTGATGACTTGATTTCTAGTGGCAGCACGCTAGTGCGCGCAGCCACGGCATGCCGTAGTCAGGGTGCGGTATCAGTAATGGCCATGGCGACCCATGGTTTATTTACGCACGATGCAGCACAGTTGCTGAGTGATGCGGCAATCGATAGCATTGTTACGACAGACAGTGTTTTTATATCTGAAGCCACCGTTAAAAAATTATCACATAAATTAGTACGACTATCGTGTGCTGAATTATTTGCACAAGCCATCAGCCGACTTCATAACTCAGGATCGTTGGTTGATTTAATGGCGTGATGATGTTTCTCTGCAAGTTGAAGGTAGTGCAGGGCGCGCGTTTGCCATTGTGTGGTTTGGCGAAATTTTTTTTCTTCCAGATGGCGAATCGCTATCCGCGCTCTTAAGCACGCACGAAATCCCTGATAAAAATGCAGTAGGGCCGGCGGTGGTCTATCGTTAGCAAGTGTTTGGTAGTTTTCTATTAATGCGTGAGCTAGTTTTGGAGCATTCAGACGTTCACACTCCAGCGCAAGATAGGCAATTTCATCGGCGCTATCAGTTATTCTCAGCTGTGCAGAAAACTCCAGACTATCGATAATTACCGGTTCTGGTTGCAGACAAATATGTTCTGGCCGTAGATCACCGTGACCTTCGACAACTCTTCCGGCATGTAGCCGTTGTTTAAGCCAGGGTGTCCAATGCGTTAGTGCATATTGATGTTCAGTGCACAATTTAAGCACAGTTAGTTTGGGTAAGAGTCGCGGATAATGATTGAGAATTTTTTTATTTTGCTCTATCTCGTGCTCAAAATTATGTATCCAGTTTGCATAGGTAATAGTGATAGGGGATAGTTTTTTATAAAACTGCACTAAACACTTGGCGATATGAACCATATCCTGCTCCGTAGCCAATTCTGATGCGATCATTTTATCCAGCATACGTTCGGCGGGTAGCCTGCGCATTTTGACTAGCCACTCTACTATCTTCCCAATGCCAGCAAATTCAAGTACCCCCTTGGTATTGATTGTGAGGGGAATTAAGCCTAAATACACATCAGGGGCTAGTCTGCGGTTAAGTCGTACTTCTTCTTCGCAAAAATAATGCCGTAATTCGAGAGTTCGAAAATCTAAATACTCATTGCAAATAGTTTTTTTTAGTTTATAAGCAAATGCATTATCCAAAAACACATACGACATATGTGTTTCTATCATATCGATTCGTGCTGGCTTAGTTGAATAATTTGAAGGATTTTGTAAAAACTGACATTTCTGTTTTTCACTCACGTCGTAGTTAATGGAAGCTATAGAAGACATGTGAGGCTACCGCGCAGGCTAGGCGGGCGCTGATTTGGTAGGCAGTGGTGCGGATGGGGGCGCGGACAATAAGTTCACTACATCATGGTCCGTTACTTGCGGAAAATGACGGTAATACAGGCTTACTGCACCAAAATGTTCTACAGAGTTCAAACATACTACATCGTCAGCTAAGGATTTAAGCCGCAATAGACTATCGCGCGCGGCCACGGGTACAGCGCACACAAGTTTTTTGGGTTTCATAGCACGAACCGCTTTTAAAGCTGCCGCCATCGTCGAGCCGGTAGCAATACCATCATCCACAACAATAGCGACTCGATCAAACGCATTTTTAGGGCTGCGAGTCGGTGTATAGAGTTGACGCTTACTCTGAAGTTCAGCTAGTTCCTCGTTGACTATGTCATCAAGTTCAGAGGGTAGGTAATGGGTGATTGTTGCGTTAGTAATAAAGCTTTTATGGCCATACTCATCAATGGCACCTAAGGCAAATTCTGGATCAAGTGGAGCGCGCAGCTTGTGCACCAGTACAACGTCAAGCTCAGCGTGCAATTCATCGGCTAGCACCCGACCCATAGGTACTGCACCTCGCGGAATAGCAAAAATAATTGGATGGTCATGCTGATAGTGTCTGAGTCGATCAGCTAACTTTTGAGCGGCATCGATTCGATCTGCATAAACTGTAAACAATGGCGGTGCCAAACTTAAAAAGTGGGGTTAGCATTTATCTGCAGATTTGGCGATAACGTTGCACAGCCTTTGTGTTTGTGCAGATCGTATGCGCGCCACCACGGTTGTTCATATGCTGGCCGTAAGTAAATGTTTTTCGAATGACGTTACGACCAGCCGTGGCTTTTGTGAGTACGTTAGCGCTTTTCTTGTGAAGTATCAGATTTACCGGACGATGATCCACTACTGCTGCCTGATGAAATAGTTGCTAAGGCTTGTTTTAGATTATCAGCACCTGCATTAGTGAGTTTGCCGTTAATGATGTCAGATGAAGAAACATTACGCGTTTGTTTGTAATAGGCATTGGTAAGACGCTGATTAAAGCGTATATCGTTCACTCCTATGGTTGCGACATTCCCAAACAAACCTTTGGTGGCAGCCCATGCAGTTGCATCGCCAGGTCCAGTGGAGCCTTCAGCTACTTTGGCCCAATTAATAACAGTGATACCGGCATCAGCACTTAGTGAAAAATTATTTTTATCGGTAAATCGTTGTACTGCTTTTTCGTTATTCAAAATAAAGGCAACCGATCCCGCTTGCGCACCTGCTTGTGCACCAATATTAATTCCACCAATATTATAAAAAATAGGATCAGTCCAATTTCCACTCGCTTTTTTTACCAGTAAAACACCCGCGCCACCATGAGCTCCTATGCCCAGAGCAGCCCGCCCATAGGTTGGAACTATAAAAATACCTGCTGCATCCTGTAGCAGTTTACGCATCGTGGCATCGGACTCCATTTGTTTTACAACAGCCAGAGCATCGTCCACATGTTTTGTTGCAGTTACTTCAGGACTGCGTTTGCTTTCAAGCGAAGGTACAGAGGCAGAGGGTTCGCTTGATTGGGCAGTTGCCAACGATGAGTACAGGAAATTACCTGCTACCAGACTAAGTACTAAACAGCTTTTTATTAATGGATAGTTCAATTGTATTTCTCCTTTGAGGATGATCTAACTAAGCTCGCACGTGCTTTTGCACTACGCATGGGTAGATGCTCACGCCCAAAGAAGCCTGTGAATTTGTGATTGATCAATGATGCAGACGCGTAGTCAGGATGAAATTCAAACGATATGACAATTGATGAGAGAAATTTTATGACTTTGGTGTTTGGTAAAGAAAACATTGCTGCTTCATGAAGAAAATTAGTGCCTTAGAAAAAAATAGTACTAGTGATATCTGGTGGATGAAAGACGACTATAAGCCTGAAATTTCTGGAAAACTGCGTGATGAGGGATTGTCGACAATTGAAGCTAGTCATCGTTTACAGCAGTATGGTTCCAATTGCTTAACTGACTCTCACGCTACTGCAGCATGGGTTAAGTTTCTTGCGCATTTTAAAAATCCGTTAGTTTTGCTTTTAATAGCAGCGAGTACGTTATCTGCACTGGTTGGTGAATTTACTCATTTTTTTATTATTATTTGTATCGTTTTTATGAGTGTGGCACTCGATTTTATGCAGGAATATCGTGCCAGTACAGCATCAGAACGACTCATGCTATCGATGGCACTACTAAGCTCAGTAGTGCGTGATGGACAAATTCTGGAATTACCCTCGGCAGCTATAGTGCCTGGCGATGTCATTCAGCTTAAAGCGGGAGATCTGGTACCGGCGGATGGGTTAGTGATTGAGGCGTGCGATTGTTTCGTCAATCAATCGTCACTCACGGGTGAGTCATATCCAGTAGAAAAGCATACGGGTAAACCCGTCAACAGAACGAGCGACTTACATGATGCAACACATGCGGTATTTACTGGGTCATCGGTAGTCAGTGGTAGCGCCCGTGTTCGTATCGTCAAGACAGGTGACCATACAGTGTTGGGGCAGATGGCAAAAACCATGGCACTGACAGAGGCGCCCACCGCATTTGAAGTCAGTGCCCGTCAGTTCAATGTAATGATTTTGCGTTTGACCATGTGGATGGTCCTGTTTGTATTATTGGTAAATGTATTAACACACAGAGCGTGGTTAGATTCGTTTTTATTTGCAATTGCCTTAGCCGTTGGGCTCACACCAGAATTGTTGCCTATGGTTGTATCCGTTACGCTGGCCCGCGGTTCGTTACGTATGGCCAAGCAGGGTGTGATTGTTAAACGACAATCAGCGATACATGATTTAGGTTCGATGAATGTACTGTGCACTGATAAAACCGGCACGCTAACCGAATCACGTATAGACATGGAAAGTCATGTCGATATTTATGGAGTCGATAGTGAGCAGGTTTTACGTTTAGCGTATCTCAATAGCTGGTTTGAGAGTGGGCTAAGAAATCCTTTGGATGAAGCAATCTTACGCCACACTCCTGTAGATATCTCCAACTGGAAAAAAATTGATGAGGTTCCGTTTGATTTTGAACGGCGCAGGGTGTCAGTCTTGGTCGACAATACTCAATCACGGATACTGGTGGTCAAGGGTGCGCCAGATGAAATTTTACGTTTTTGTACACATGTGTATACGGTTGATTCTTCAGAGCCGATGCCAATTACTGCAGCTGCATTACAGCAGGCTCGCACGATATGTAGTCAATTTGAAGATCAGGGATTTCGTGTGCTGTCTATTGCCTACCGACAGGTAGCGCCTGACCAATCGCATGTGGTTGTTAACGATGAGTCCGAATTAGTATTAGCAGGATTTTGCGCTTTTTATGAATCACCCAAACAGGATGCTGGCGATACTTTGCGATCGTTGGCACCACTAGGTGTGCAAGTAAAAGTTTTGACGGGGGATAGTGAGCGTGTTACTCGCCATATTTATGAACAGTTTGGTATTCCAGTAACAGGTGTTTTATTAGGTCACGAAATAGAACAGCTCGATGATTTTGCGCTCAAAGTACGAATCCGATCCGTTAATTTATTTTGCAGAGTAAGTCCCAGTCAAAAAAGCCGAATTATTCATGTATTGAGGGCTTCAGGTTATGTCGTGGGATATTTGGGTGATGGTGTAAATGATGCGCCTTCACTGCACGCAGCTGATGTGGGATTGTCAGTAGAGTCAGCTGTTGATGTCGCGAAGGCTGCAGCTGAAATGATTCTTTCTCACAAAGATCTTTCTGTGCTGCGCGATGCCATCATCGAAGGCCGACGTACATTTCGCAATACAACAAAGTACATCATGATGGGTACTAGTTCAAATTTTGGCAATATGTTCAGTATGGCCGGTGCATCACTTTTTTTACCATTTTTACCTATGCTGCCGGTGCAGATTTTGCTAAATAATTTACTGTATGACTTATCTGAGATTGCGATTCCATTTGATACGGTGGAATTAACTGACTTGAACGCACCGGCTGTTTTGGACATGACGCTTATA
>Ga0315909_10006980_pt1 | contig 12665 bp, 12 predicted proteins | sample LakEriMetagenome_11_FD_203527 | JGI IMG/M metagenome (GOLD analysis project Ga0315909, IMG submission 203527) | Freshwater fungal communities from buoy surface, Lake Erie, Ohio, United States - Buoy 2 MA125 | ecosystem: Environmental > Aquatic > Freshwater > Lake | place: USA: Lake Erie, Ohio...
GTTGCATCATCCACTTCTCTTAAAAGTGCTGGCACTCCTGGAAAGAAGATTGTGAAGCTCACCAAACTTCCAATTGGAAAGAGCTTTAACTTCATTCACTCTGCTCAAGGAGTTCCATCTGTACTTTTTAGAACGAAGACTGGAGTCTTTGCATACTCTGCAATCTGCACGCACCAAGGCTGCACAGTTGCCTACAAATCTGCGAGTAAGAAGTTGGTCTGCCCATGCCATGGAGCACAATTTGATCCACTTGCTAATGGAGCTGTAACTACAGGACCTGCGGAGACGCCACTTGCAAAGGTCGCTGTAAAGGTCAGCGGTGGATGGGTTGTAGAAGTCTAAATAATCTCTCAAGTGCAACACAGGGGAAACTCAGGAAGACGGGGAAGTATTAATCCTATGAAAAACAAAAAGGTCATTGGGGCATTTATCGTTGGCGCATTAGCAGCTGGCTCATTCGCAACGGCAGCCACGACGCAAAATACAAGCGTCGTAAAGGCATGTGTAGACAATAGGACACAGGCTCTATTCCTTTCTCCCAACGGAACATGTTCTGCATCAAGAACGTTAGTTGAAATCGGCGGAAATGCCATGAATACAAAGGCGATCTCATCTCTTGTAACACCATCGGTTGTCTCAATTTCAGTAAGTGCTCCCGCGGGTAGTGGAACTGGATCGGGATCTATCTATAGAACTTCTTCATCCTCGAGCTTCATCATCACGAATAACCACGTCATCGAAAATGCGGCGACTTCTGGCACTATCAAGGTCGAACTCACCAATGGCGAGCAGTACGTCGCAAGAATCGCTGGTCGCGACCCAGGTTATGACTTAGCAGTCCTGCGAATCCCAATAGGTAACTTGCCAATAATGACGCTAGGAGATTCATCAAAGGTCAGCGTCGGAGATCCAGTTTTAGCAATTGGTTCACCTCTCGGCCTAGCAAGCACCGTTACAAGTGGAATCATTTCTGCACTTAATCGCCCTGTATCAACAGGTACCGACGAAGCCCAGTCCTACGTCAATGCAATTCAAACTGATGCATCAATTAACCCTGGAAACTCTGGTGGTGCACTTGTAGATTCGATGGGAAGGCTCATCGGCGTTAACTCTGCAATTGCAACGCTCTCTTCGGGGGGAGTTTCTGGAAGTATTGGACTTGGCTTCTCAATTCCTATCAATGAAGCTAAGCGAGTCATCGAAGAGATTATTGCGACAGGTAAGTCAACGCGACCTGTTCTTGGTGTTGTTTTCGATAACTCTTACACCGGCATTGGTGCAAAGATTATTCAAATCAGCGCCAATGAAGGTGCGAGCAAGGCTGGAATTCCGGTCAACTCAGTCATCCGCAGTATCGATGGAGTCAAGACTGTAAATACTGAAGCTGCAATCGTAAGAATTCGTTCTTACGTACCTGGAACGATCGTTAACGTTCTCGTCGATCTACCTACAGGCGGATCAAAGACTTTCAAAGTCACGCTCGGATCGGCACCATCGCTCTAAGACAGCGCGGGCTTTAAAGAAGCTTTGAACTAGCACCAGCGCTTGGCAAGGATGTAAAGAAGCGTGGCTTCTTAAAGCCATGTTGACTAAATGCATCTGCAACAGCTGTGCGAGCTTTATCAAGATCTTCAACTCGCAAGAGCGCTATTGCGCTGCCACCAAATCCACCACCTACCATGCGCGAACCCAGAGCCCCTGCGTTACGCGCTGCCTCAACTGCAACATCGAGTTCGGGGCAAGAGACTGCGTAATCATCGCGCAGTGAGTTATGCGACTGGTTTATCAACGCTCCTACTTCCTTGAACTCTCCACTTTTTAGCGCCTCGACAGTCGCAAGAACTCGAGAGATTTCAGTAACTGCGTGACGCGCACGAATGAATTCGACTTCACTCAATTTATCTTTACCCGCTAGCAGCTGTTCCATCGTTAAATCACGCATCGACTTAACCACAAGCTTGGCTGCAGCTGATTCGCATGATGCGCGGCGCTCGGCATATCCACCATCGACAAGTGCGTGATGCGCCTGTGTATCGATAATCAGAAGCTCTAAACCTGCATCTGCAACGTTAAAGGGGATTGACTTGGTCGATAGATCACGGCAATCGAGCAGAAGTGCAGAACCGGCCTTGCCCATGATTGATACAGATTGGTCCATGATGCCGCAAGGCATTCCGACATAATCATTTTCAGCGCGTTGAGTTGCACGGGCTAACTCTTTATCACTTAAGCCAAGGCCGAGCAGTGCATTTAGTCCAACAGCAACTGCGCATTCGAGTGCGGCAGATGAAGATAAACCAGCACCTGCAGGAACATTTCCATCAACGAGAATATTCAGTCCTTCGGTAACTCCAAGAGACCATATAACGCCGAGAACGTACTTCTCCCAGTCGCCCTTGCTGCCAGGTTTCACATCTGAAATTGAGATTGAGAAAATGTTATTTCTGTGTTGATGGGATGAGATTCGAACTAACCCATCTGTGCTTCGAGATATTGCAGCGTGGGTGCGGTTGGCGATTGCAAAGGGAAGTACAAAGCCTTCGCTGTAATCGATATGTTCGCCAATTAAATTTACGCGACCAGGTGCCTCAGAAGTTACCTCGGGCAGGTGGCCGAAGAGAGTATGGAATTCATGAGAGATAGAGGACATGAAATTAAAGCTTCACATCTTTCAACTGCTGCGCTGATTGCTCTGGCTTCATATCCATAATAAATGCACCCATCGCAGATTCAGATCCTGCAAGGTACTTTAACTTTCCAGGTGCGCGGCGCACGCTAGTGATCTGCCAATGAAGCCTAAGTAAATCGCGGCCTTGTCGTACGGGTGCTTGATGCCACGCTGCGATATAGGCCATATCGATTCCAAAGACACCATCTAAACGTTGCATCACTTCAATCGCAATTGATGGGAATGAATCACATGCTGCAGGTTGGAGCTCAGAAAGATCTGCAACAGGCTGAAGTGGTGCTACATGAATCTCAAATGGGTAACGCGATGCATAAGGTGTAAATGCCACCCAGTGCTCATTCTTGGCAATAACTCGGTCACCGTCGCGGAGCTCGCGTGCAACAACATCATCGAAGAGGACTCGACCAGTTTTTTTGTGGTGAGCCTTAGCAACTTCAAGCATCTTTGTGACTCGAGATGGGAGGTATGAATATGCATAAATCTGTCCATGAGGATGGGCAAGAGTCACACCAATTTCTTCACCGCGATTTTCAAAGGGAGCGATATGTTCGATATAAGGCTCTTGCGAAAGCTCGCGAGTGCGATCTCTCCAAGCCTCCAGAAGTGTGCGCACGCGTTGAGGCGAAAGTGATTTAAAAGCTCCACCATGATCAGCTGTAAAGCAGATTACTTCGCACTTACCGGCAGCAACACCCTCGTCTGTATCTGCTCCCACTAAATCAGGAAGCGCGAAATCTCCTTCAGGAGGGCGAAGTGATGGGGAGCGATTATCAAAGACAACAACTTCAAAATTACTTTCAGGAATTTCAGTAAGTAAATCACCTGTGGTGGGACAGAGTGGACAGAGTTCCTTGGGTGGCAGGAAGATCCGACTTTGTCGATGTGCAGCCATTGCGACCCACTCATTGACCAGCGGATCAAGGCGCAGTTCGCCGATTCCCGGTTGCTCTTCTTCTGGCCGCTGATCCTTAACTGTTCTGCTCTGGCCTTGAGTATCGTAATAACGAATTGTGCGACCATCATTCATGGTCCGGCTTGTTCGCGTTACACCGGCAGAAAGTTCGAGAATCTCATCCATGATGGTCTTACTCTATCGCCAGAGCGCTGTTTATCAGAGATTAATTCTTAATCTGATTACGGCAGCTATCAAAGACAGGCTTAGGTGCAGGCTTCATTGAGGGCTTAGGTGCAGGAGTTGGACCTTGCTCGACGGTAAAGACAACGGGAGCGAAGATATCGCTATGCGTGCCTGATAAATCCTTAAACTCTACATTTCCAAGCCATGATCCAGCAGGGATTCCAGAGATTGCAATCTTCCATCGACCACTCGTTTCACGGCTAACTGCTTGAGCAATTGTTGGAATCATTTCGTTCGATGGAGCAAATTTGAATTGCACAGAACCTGTTACAACAGCTGAACTATCAGGGCGCGTCACATCAACTGAAATTACGACCTTCTTATTTGTTGTTGAAGCTGAAACAGAGGTAATGGTTATTGTTGATGTCTCACCAATAGGCATTTCATCATGTGGATCAGGAACCCAAGTGCCGGTGAGTAAGCTCTGGAACTTCTCAATCCCGCCACTAAAGACATTGAGATCGAGCCTTGAACCAGGAACCCCGTACTTAGGTGCGATTCCACATGATGTGTATTGCCAGACAGTCCAGTTGGCAGAACATTGCGCTGTTGTCCACGAGTGAACAAAGCAACCACCCGCCTTCACATTTGGTCTAGCACCAGGTTTAGCTGGATCAATTGTGTACTGTGCAATCCAGAGTGGATACTTTGATAATTCCTTATCGCGCTTGAGTGCAGTCTCCAGAAAGTGAGGAGAGGAGTAGATAAGTGGTGTGAGTCCAGTCTTCTCCTTGAAGAAACTAAGAAAAGTCTTTGCCCAGAGCGTTGCATGAGTTCTCTTAGCTGTCTTGATGCAGCTATTTGAAGATGACCACTGAATGCAGTTGTTCTCTAAATCAAGAGCATAGGGGAGATCAAATTCGTTAAATCCTCCGAGTGATCCAACTCTCCAGATCGCTTTCTGTGCCTGCGCTCGTGCATCTTGTTGAATTCCGGCCTTGGTAGTTACATTGGGAAGAAGTGCATAATGATAGAAGCCAGTGTAAATCCCAGCTGCTTGCGCACCTATGCGATCTTGCTTGACATATTTGAGAGCGATACGATCGGAATCATCTCGAGTATCGGATGCCTTAATCATCACAAAATCTAGCCCTGCCTTGCGCATCTTCTTAAAGTTAATTGGCTTATCGTTTGGATGTTGCCATCTGCTGATATCAGCCCCATGAATCTTTCCGGCAGGCCCCGCAATCTTGAGATCTACCGCCTGCGATGGAGCTACTTGTAGAGAGCCCATCAGGAAGGTGATGGTGACGAGTTGCGTTAGCCTTGAAACCTGAAATTTCATTTTTCGACAATCACTACTGACTCTTGAAATACATCGAAGAAGGCGCTCTGCAAGAGCGATCTATGGCGCAGGCGAGCCTCTTGGTAATCATGCCCCGTGGCCAATTTATTGCTATCGCTGAAGTCGAGAGTGAGCCTTCCATTTTCGAAGGACTCAAGGCGGGCATCAAAGTATGCGATCCAGACAACGCGGTCACGTCTTTCGACCAAATCCAGTAACTCGTTCCAGCGAGCACGAATCTTTGCGAGCGTGAGCGAGGAGGACATGCGCCCGACTTTACAGCAATTACCCCGATTACCTTAGTGGCGAGGTGCGCCAAGCCATTTGAAATACTCACCTGTCAGAGCAACCCTGAGATTTCTTCGCCGATCGGGGGCAATGCATAGATGCTGCGCGATTCTCGCAACTATCTGTTCTACAGATTTCTCGGATACATAACGCACCTTTGCTATCTCCGAATTGCTGAGCCCTTGAGCAACAAGTCGAAGAGTTTCAATCTGGATATCCGTCAGCCCTGTCAGGATTGAAATAAATGATTCCTCGGGGACTAGTTTGTGAAAGTTGATCCACTTCATAGCTGTCCCATCAATTGCTGAGCCAAGAGATTCATTCAAGGCATAAGTAATAACTGAGAGGTCAGAGATACTGCGCTTCAGAATTATTCTGCTTCCCATCGGAATGTCCTTCTCAAGGAGTCCAAAGAGCCTTAAATCTGGACATGACGTTGTAATGACAATTCCTAAAGATGGATCAACTTTGCGCAGTCTCTGCAAGAGTCCTATCGCTTCTTCTCCAGAGAATTGCAGATCGATGAGTACTGCCTCTGGTTGCAACGAGCGAAAGAGATTTTCTGCAATCAACATATTTGAAGCTTCACCAATGATATTGACACTGTGCAGGCGTAGAGAAGCAGCCATTGTTGCTAATTCAAATGAATCGTCGTTGATAAGCAGAACACGCGAAGTTTGTGCGGCTCGAGAAAGCATGCGTAAGGGTATTCCTAGCCCAAAGTTTTTCTAATGGGGGAATCCCTACGCAACTATTTTAGTAATTTGCGTATCACTTCTTGAATATGTAAAGAAATATCTGATGCAGTTATTGGACCACCTTGTGATGCAAGTAACGCTGCTTGATTATGAATAAATGCACCAGTTGCTGCAACGTGCGCCAATCGCTTTGAGTCGTTGAGAATTTCAATGTAATTTGTTGCGACGAGAGCGCCAATGATTCCTGCAAGAACATCACCAGATCCTGCAGTTGCAAGAAAAGGAGTCGCACGTGGAAGTGAGATCACAAAATCACCTTGAGCAACGACGGTTTTAGAACCCTTAAGCAGGACGGTCACATTCAGAAGTTCTGAGCACTTCTGTGCCCATGTTGCTGGATCAGATTCAATCATTTCAGCGCTTACGATTACTGAATGCAGTGCAAAGAGGCGTGATAGTTCGCCAGCATGGGGTGTAATAAGTGTCGGCTGCTCAAGCTTGCCTGCAAGATGAAGTGCGCCTGCATCGAGAACAGTGGGAACTGTCTGTTGCTTGAGCAGTGTGAACCATCTGTGGCGAAGGAAGGTTGTGAAATCACTGTACTTCTTATGGTGAATGCCAGAACCTGCAAGCCAGGCCGTTACTGGCCCCGGTTGAACGACAGCTTCGGGGGATTGATGCAGAACTAAATGCGCCAGCCCTGATGAGCTATGAAAGCGGGCTATGCCAAGACCGGTTGCAAGGGCTGCGGAAGTGGTAAGTACTGCAGCTCCTGGAAATTGTGCAGAGCCAGTGATTATTCCTAAGACACCACGAGAATATTTATGATCGAGATCGCTAGGGATAACGATGCATCGTGCAGCATCTTTAGAACGCCAGACTTTTTGCGACTTCATATAAACAGTCTACGCCTCGAATTTATAACCTAAACCACGAATAGTCTGAATTAACTGAGGATTGGCTGGGTCTTCTTCAATCTTTGAGCGCAATCTTTTGATATGAACATCGAGAGTCTTGGTATCTCCGTAGTAATCCCCGCCCCAAACTCGATCAATGAGTTGGCCACGAGTAAGCACTCTTCCTTCATTTCGCATGAGGAATTCAAGGAGTTCAAACTCTTTCAGCGGCAAATTTATAAGAGTTCCGTTAACCGTTACTTGGTGACGCTCTACATCCATACGGATATTTCCAGCGGATTGAATTGCAGAGCTAGAGTCGGCATCGGCACTTTCTGGAGTCCCGCGTCGAAGTACAGCTTTAATTCTCGCTACCAACTCTCTTGATGAGTAAGGCTTAGTTACATAATCATCAGCTCCGAGTTCGAGTCCCACGACCTTATCTACTTCGGAATCCTTCGCAGTTAACATGATGATGGGCACCATTGAAGTAGTTCTGATTGCGCGACAGACTTCGATTCCAGAGACCTCAGGAATCATGAGATCAAGCAGAACCAAGTCGTAAGCACTCGCTTTAAAGAGTTCGAGGGCTGTGCGACCATTTTCTGCAACATCTGTCTCGAACCCTTCTTTACCAAGTAGAAATGAGATTGCTTCTGAGAAAGATGATTCATCTTCGACTATAAGTATCTTTGTCATAATCAGATGCCTCCATTAGGTGAGTAAATCGGTAAGCGAAGTGCAAAAGAAGAACCAACGTTGGGGGAGCTCCACACCTTTATCTCGCCACCATGCTTTGACGCAACATGCTTCACAATAGATAGCCCAAGTCCCGTACCACCAGTCTCGCGTGACCGAGCTGGGTCAACGCGATAGAAGCGTTCGAAAATTCGATCAAGTTCGCTTTCTGGAATTCCAATGCCCTGGTCAGTAACAACAATCTCAATGATGTCATCTTCAATCGAGGATGAGATTGAGACATTTGTATTATTCGGGGAGTAATTGATGGCGTTCTCCAGGAGATTATGGATTGCCATAATCAATTGATCTCCATCACCAAGGACAGTGACATTTGGAATTTCGGAGATTGAGACGGAAATACCTTTTGCTTCAGAGGTTGTTTTCACAAGATCGACCGCTTCATTTATGAGTTCAAGGACCACATTTTCCGATGCAATCTGTAATGGGTCCGAATCCTGCAATCTGGATAGGTTGATAATCTCTTGTACTAAATCTGTAAGTCTCTTCGCCTCAAGTTGCATACGTGAAGCAAATTTCACAACTGATGCAGGATCATCTGATGCCGATAAGACTGCTTCGCTTAAGAGAGATAAAGCGCCGATGGGTGTCTTAAGTTCATGAGAAATATTGGCTACAAAGTCTCGGCGGACTTCGTGAACACGTTCTGCCTCGCTCTCATCGCTGAGTAGTACAACAATGTTGTCAATATCAGCGAGATAAATTGCACGTACAGTTAACTCCCGTAATCCTTCTCCTATTGGACCACGTGGGATTTCAATCTTGCCAGTATGCGTTTGCTGCGTGCGACGGACAACGCGAATCAATGCCACAAGTTCCGGACTAGTAATTCTGTTATCTTTCAAGAGATTAAGTGTTTCGATTCCTTCAGTTGCGAATCGAACAACTTCACCCGGGGCTATCAAAAGGGCATCTTGATCTAGCTGCGAAAGTACATTGAAAAATACGGGCGAGATTTCGGTGGACTCTTTCTTTTCTTCACGACCGAACCTCATGGGGCAAGCCTAACGGGGAAGATGGACAGTTAACCTTCCGTTAACCGAAGCGCATTGCTTTATTCATGGAATGCGCCTAAATTCCGCATATGGCACTTATCCGTTCGGTCTTTCAAGATGAGCTCGATGGCGTATCGCAGTCACTCATCGATCTCTCAAATATGGTCTCGACTTCAATCAATAAGGCAACACACGCCCTCATTGATCTAGACCTCAAATTGGCCGAAGAAGTTATCTCCGAGGATGAGAAAGTCGATTCATACCAGCACGATTTAGATTCACACATCATCGACATCATTGCGCGACAACAGCCTGTTGCTACCGATCTTCGCGCGCTTGTGACAGCTCTTCGAATGAGTGCAGATTTAGAGCGCATGGGCGATCTTGCGCACCACATCGCCAAGATTGCTCGACTACGTCATCCAGCAGCTGCAGTACCTGCCGAACTTAAAGATTTAGTGCATCACATGGGAACAGTTGCTGAGAATCTCTCTCGCAAAATTGCCGTTGTTATCGACACTCGCGATACCGAGATGGCGCTACAAGTCGAAAGAGATGACGATGAGATGGATAAGTTGCATCGTCAGCTCTTGGGGTCAATTACCAACGACACATGGACCCACGGGGTTGAATCAGCTATCGACCTAACTCTCTTGGGTCGCTACTACGAGCGCTTTGCAGATCACGCTGTATCGGTCTCACGCCGTATCTACTTCTTGGTTACAGGTACTTTCGCGTCATAACAGCGCTTCAATCGTTTACCTCGTTAAACTCCGAGAATGCGATTAGGTGTTTTAGATGTTGGTTCAAACACCATTCACCTGCAGGTAATTGATGGCCACCTTGGTGGTCCGCCAATTCCAAATTCTTCCCATAAGACCCTCATACGATTAACAGAGTATCTCGATGAATCTGGGGCTATCACTCAGCTCGGAATAGATAAAATCACTGAATCCATCTTGGGTAATCTCAAAGATGCTGCGCATCTAGAGATAGATGAACTATTGGCATTTGCAACATCTGCAATACGTGAGGCTGTGAATTCAAATGATGTCCTGGAACATGTTAATCGTGAGTGTGGAATAGATTTACAAGTTTTAAGCGGAGAAGAAGAGGCACGCTTTACTTTTCTAGCAGCTCGTAGATGGCTAGGTTGGTCAGCGGGAGATCTACTTGTGCTCGATATTGGTGGCGGATCACTTGAAATCGCACGCGGTGCCGAAGAGAATCCAACCTTCAAAAGTTCAATGCAGTTAGGTGCAGGCAGGCTTACACGCAAATATCTCAAGGGAGATCCATTTACCTCTAAATCCCTTGAAGCACTAGAAGAATTTCTTGAGGATGCAATAGCGCCTTTAGCGCAATCACTCTCAACTTTTGAGAAGAATATTGCAACGGGAACAAGCAAAACATTTAGAACTCTCGCCAAGATTGCCAATTCAAGTTATCCAAAGACTGGGCCTCATCTAACTCTCGATGCACTCGATCAGATAGTTCCTACGCTTCAGAAGCTCGATGTTAAAGGCCGACGAGAGTTGCAATCTGTATCTGCAGAACGTGCGCCACAGATTGTGGCTGGCGCAATGGTGGCAAGGCAGTTAATGCGCACCCTGGAGTTAGAAGAGATTCGAATCTGCCCTTGGGCGCTGCGTGAAGGCATTGTGCTACATCGCCTTGATTGGATTGAACGCTAAGAAATAGCTAGAAAGTCCAGTCCTACGATTTCTCCGCGGACGCGATGAACAATCCAGGCATCTCCAGGTTCGAGCTTAATCAAATCCTTATTCTTCAACTTAGTATTGAGAATCCCACGTAGCATCGTTGGAATTACAGGGTTATGACTGCAGATCAGAATGTTCTTCTCATCTTGCTTTACTGCATTGGCAAAGGAGATTGCTCTCTCTGGGTCGAATCCAAAGTTCGCCTCATTGAGATTTGGAATCTCTGTAATTTTCAATCCTCGTGATTGCGCCAGCGGAGTCACTGTTTGTACACACCTGATGTAATCAGAGCTATAGATTTCATCGACACCAAATGGTTCCAGGTGTTGGATCAGTTGCTCGGATTGAGTTAAACCTCGCTCATCTAAAGTTCGCTTCGAATCATCATCATCCCAATCACCTCGCTCAAGAGCTTTGGTATGTCTCACGATAATCAAGGTGTCAGTACGAGGCTCTTGGGTAAGAAAGTTTTTAATGATTGTTTTATCTGATTCATGAGTTGCGCGAGCAAGAGTATCTTCTGGATTGAGCCACTTGATTTCATCAACTTCTTCATTTGGCTGAAATTCATCAGTGAGTGCCTTTGCAGCCCAGTACTTCACACGCTTAAGCCCTGCAGGTTCCTTGTATTCAACGCTTCCTAACTCACGCCCGAATTGAGGTGTAATCCCGGTCTCTTCAATTACTTCACGGAAAGCACAGCGCAGTGAAGATTCACCTTCTTCAATCTTCCCCTTTGGTAGCGACCAATCGTCATAACGTGGGCGATGGATGAGTGCGATTTCAATCTTTAGCTGTGAATTCTCGCGCCAAAGAAGTGCACCTGCAGCTCTAATCATGAGCGGTTATGGCGATCCACGAAGTGATCTTGGAAATTAACAAGTGGATTTCCGTCAAGGTCGGAAATCTTGCGAACCCAGGCATTCTCATGGGTTAAGCGCCATGATGAATACTGGTCTGAAACGGAATCATCCAAGATTCCCTTGAGCCTTGCCTTGTGTTTTTCTGAATCAATTCGAACAAGTGCTTCCACACGACGGTCAAGGTTTCTATGCATCATATCTGCACTCCCAATGAAGTAATCATCAGCGCCATCGTTCTTGAAGTAGTAGATGCGAGAGTGCTCAAGAAAACGTCCGAGAATAGATCGCACCTTGATATTTTCACGACGAGCATCTGTGTTCAAGCGAATTGAACAGATACCTCGAACAATAATTTCAATCTTTACACCGGCATCTGCCGCCTCGTAGAGCGAATCGATAATCTCTTCATCCAGTAATGAATTTAACTTGAGGCGAATCCATGCTGGCTTTCCATCGAGATGATTTCGGGTCTCGCCCTTGATCTTGCCAATCAAGCTCTTTCGCATACTGTGTGGAGCTACGAGAATTCTCGAATAATCGTGCTTCGTCGAGTAACCAGATAGTTCATTAAATAGGCGCGAGAGATCATCTCCAAGTACAGGATCTGCGCTGAGAATTCCCAAGTCATCGTAGAAGCGCGCAGTCTTTGGGTTGTAATTACCTGTACCCACATGGCAATAACGACGAAGAGTCTCGCCTTCATCACGCACAACGAGTGAGAGCTTCGCATGTGTTTTTAGGCCCATCAAGCCATAAACGACGTGAACACCAACTTCTTCAAGCTTTCTAGCCCAACGAACATTTGCCATCTCATCAAAGCGAGCACGAATCTCAATCACAGCAAGTACTTGCTTACCTGCTTCTGCCGCCTCAATGAGCGCTTCCACAATAGGTGAATCTCCAGAAGTTCTATAGAGAGTCTGCTTTATCGCGAGCACATGAGGATCTCGCGCTGCATTTTCAAGGAACTGAACAACTGATGAGGTAAATGATTGATAAGGATGGTGAAGCAGGACTTCACCCTTGCGAACAGCAGCGAAGAAGGAGTCCGTAGATTCAGGATCGACATCGCGGAGTTCTGTCGCGGTCTCGCTACGAAATGGCTTGTACTTCAACTGCGGGAAATCAAGATCTGCTATCTGATTGAGGCTTCGAAGATCAAGAGGAGAGTCGTACTTAACGACATCGATAGGTTCAATCTGAAGCTCATCCATGAGTTCGTTGAGTACCTCGTGATGAATGACCTTATCTACCTCAAGTCGTACAGGCGGCCCAAAGCGTCGGCGCGTAAGTTCCTTCTCCATGCTTTCAAGAATGTCATCTGTCTCATCTT
>Ga0315909_10006981_pt1 | contig 12665 bp, 8 predicted proteins | sample LakEriMetagenome_11_FD_203527 | JGI IMG/M metagenome (GOLD analysis project Ga0315909, IMG submission 203527) | Freshwater fungal communities from buoy surface, Lake Erie, Ohio, United States - Buoy 2 MA125 | ecosystem: Environmental > Aquatic > Freshwater > Lake | place: USA: Lake Erie, Ohio...
AGCTTCTGGGGATTCTCGGAGGCTGGCCCTTCTCACATTGAGAGGTTCAAATGGCTGCTGGTGACACTGGTGTATCGATCTGCTCTGATGCCTTGCTCTTGATTGGAGCCAAGGCTATTTCGTCTTTCAACGACGGTACTGATGAGTCAAGCGTGTGCGACCGACTCTACCCAGACATTCGCGACTCCACACTGGTGATGTACCCGTGGAGTTTTGGCATGAAGAAGGTGCAGCTGGCTCAGCTCATCACCACCCCAACAACTGTCTGGCGCTACGAATACCAGCTGCCCGGCGACAAACTGGCCAACCCCCGCGCTGTGTACAACAGTGCCAACCCCGGCAGCCCAGTACAAAAGGACTGGGAGATACAAGGCGACAAGCTGCTCACCAACCTGACCAGCGTCTTCATTGACTACCAATTTAGCGTGCCTGAATCCGCAATGCCCCAATACTTTGTACAGCTGCTCAAATACATGGTGGCTTGGCACGTTGCTGAGACTGTGACCGAACAGCAAGACAAGTCTGCCAAATGGCAGCGTGTGGCCACTGGCGACCCGTCAGAAAATGGCCGTGGTGGCTACATGCGTCAAGCAATGCAAATTGATGGCCAAAACAATCCGGCGCGTATCATTGAAGACTACAGCTTGATTGCGGTGAGAAACTGATGCCACGCTTTGTAGAGTTCACCACCAACTTTGCGACAGGCGAGCTTGACCCTTTGCTGCGTGCGCGGGTTGACTTGGCCGCTTATGGCAATGCGCTGGCCAAGGCTACTAACGTACTGATACAGCCCCAAGGTGGCCTACGCCGCAGACCCGGCAGCAAGCACATCTTTGCGCTGCCGCACACTGGCACCGAATCAGCTGGCAACGGCGTGCGCTTGGTGTCGTTCCAGTTTTCTGTGGACGACAGCTACATGCTGTGCTTTAGCCACAACCGCATGACTGTGGTCAAAAACGGTGTGGTGCAGTCCAACATCAACGGCACCGGCAACAACTACCTGACCACCACCATTGGCAGCTCTATCGTTGACGATATGTGCTGGACGCAGTCTGCCGACACATTGATCGTAGTGCATCCAGATCTGCAGCCGGTGCGCATCACTCGCACCAGCGACACCGCTTGGACGGCCACATCAATCACATTTGATTCAATACCCAAGTATGCCTACGACATTGACTTTCACATCAACACGGGATCAACGCTGACCCCGTCTGCTGTGTCTGGCAATGTGACGCTGACGGCATCAACAACGCACCATGACTCTGGCACATTGCAGGCAGGCACCAGCACGACTGTGACGCTCAAAGCAACCGCAAGTTCGACCGATGACATCTACAACGGCATGTACGTCAACATTACGGGCGGCACAGGCTCTGGCCAAACTAGGTTGATTGAGGACTACAACGGCACCACCAAGGTGGCTACGGTGGAGGAAGCGTGGACGGTCACGCCAGACGGCACAAGCACCTACACCACAACCACGTTCTCAGCCCTGTCTGTCAACCAGTACATCAATGTGCAGCCGCAGGGCCGCGCAAGGATTGTGCGGTATGTCTCAGCCACAGTGGTTGAGGCGGTGACCGAGTACCCGTTCTTCAACACAACAACCATTGACGCAGGCCGCTGGGAGCTTGAGCACGGGTATGTGGATGTGTGGTCAAGCACCAAGGGCTGGCCTCGCACTGTGACTTTCCATGAAGGCAGGCTCTACTTTGGCGGCAGCAAGTCTCGGCCATCCACGATCTGGGGATCCAAGATCGGCCTATTCTTTGACTTTGTGCCAAGCGAATCGCTGGATGATGACGCGGTCGAGGCCACGCTGGACACCAACGACTTGAACGTGATCACTGACATCATCAGCTCGCGTGACTTCCAAGTGTTCACTTCTGGCGGTGAGTTTTATGTGCCGCAGCAGGGCACCGACCCAATCACACCTCTGACCTTTACATTCAAGAACGTGAGTCGCAACGGTATCAAGGCAGGCACCCGTGTGCAGTCGGTGGAGTCTGGATCGATCTACATCCAGCGCCAAGGCAAGTCACTTAACGAGTTTGTGTTTAACGACACACAGCTGACCTACATCACCCAGCGCATCTCGCTGCTGTCTGGCCACCTGCTCAAGGGGCCGCAGCGCGTGGCTTTGCGCAAGGCATCAAGCACAGAGGAAGCCGACTTGCTGTTGATGACCAATACAGATGACGGCAGCATGGCGGCGTTCAGCATCATGCGCAGCCAGCAGGTGACCAGCCCATCCGAGTTCATCACAGATGGCTCTTACATCGATGTGGGCGTGGATGTGAACGCCATCTATGTGGTGACTAAGCGCACGTTCAACAGCGTTGACAGGTACTTCATTGAGCTCTTTGGCTATGAGTATTTCACCGACTGTGCTTTTGTTGGTGGAGCAGCTGCCAGCGCCAGCGGTTTGCCGCATATTGGCAAAGCGCTAAATGTAATTACTGATGGATCGCCACAGGGTAACGAGACTGTGAGCGGTGGTGGCTCAGTGACCTTTGACAGGTCAAGCACTACAGCCTACGAAGTCGGCCTGCCAATCACCGTCTACGTCAAGACCATGCCTGCCGAGGTCAAGTTGCAGACTGGCAGCCGGGTGTCGTTCAAGAAGCGCATTGTCGAAATCAGCGCGGTTGTCAATGAAACACAAAACCTGATCATCAACGACCAGCCTGTGGCGTTTCGTTTGTTTGACAACCCGCTGCTGGATGACCCCATACCAGAGTTCACCGGCATCAAGCGGGTCAATGGCGTGCTCGGCTACAGCCGCGAGCAATCGATTGAGGTGGAGCAAGACTTGCCGGTCAAGATGAACCTGCTTGGCTTGGACTACCGAGTGGCTGTTTTCTCAGGAACATAAGACATGGCAACAGCAGTAACACCCGGACAAATGGCTGGAGCAGGCGCTCTTATCAGCGCTTATGGAGAAGCCGAGGCGCAAAAAGCCGCAGCGATAAACCAGCAAACAGGCTTCTTGCTGCAGGCCCGTGACACGCTGGCTGTGGCTCAAGTGCGTGCTGAATTTTCAGAGCAATACGCCACCATCCAAGCTGGGCGCACACTCAAGCGTGCCGAAATGGAAGCGCAAAACTACACCATTGCTGGCAACACCTTACTCAAGAACATGCGAGCCACCAATGCGTCAATGCGTGCAAGGGCGGCTGCAAGTGGCGTGGCGCTTGGCAGTGGGTCAATCCAAAATGTGATTGGCCAAAACGTGGAAGCTGTCATGCGCGATGTCAACATCGCAGACTTAAATGCGTTGACCGCCAAGGTGCTGGGCTTTGAAGATGCCAGCGCCATGCTGCAGTCCACTGACATACAAAACACATTGAGCTTGTACAGCGCAAGAAGCCAAGCTGGTCAATTTGAATTTGCTGGAACCACGGCGCGTAAAGCTGGCGGCATGCTTGCTGGTGCAACATTGGCCAGAGGCGGTGTTGAAGCGTACAAAATAATTTCAAGCTAAGGTAAGACAGGATAAAACATGGCTACACAACGATTGGAATCAGGACAGATGCAGCTGCGTGGTGCCGGTAATGTGCCTATGGTGCAGGTTCAGCCACAGCAGGTTGACTTTGTTGGGCCGCGTGTGGCTGCGCAGGCCTCCAATCAGCTGGCCCAAATCATTGATCGCATGACTGCGAGTACGCTGGAAGTTGGAAAACAAATGCGTATTGAAGAGGGATTGCAATATGCAAATGAAAATCGATTAACCGAGGCGCAGCTGCTGATTGCTAAAGGTGAAGCGCCGGGAAAACTGGATTTGCCAACAACAAGATCTTTTGGCTATTTTGCGCAAGCTGTGGCCAAAGCGCGAAGCATTGAAATTTCAAGTCATCTTGAAAAAGAAGGCCGCAATGAGCTGGCAAAATTAATTCCACAAATAGACAATGGAACGATTACGCCTGAACAGGCTCAGCAAAAAATTACTGCTGTTGTTGATGGTTACGGCAAATCTGAATTTGCAAAAGCTGATCCAGAGGCAATGATCAAGTTCCGCGCCACTATGTTGACTCATGGCAGCACGGTGATGCATAGGGCATACGAAAAACAAGCGGAGCGTCAGCAACAATTCAAGCTAATTGAATTCGATCTTGATTTTGACAATAAAAGAAAAATCATAAGAGCCGAGCTTGAAAGAGGTTTTTGGTCGCCAGTAAAAGATCAAGTTGGAACAATGGAAACTGACGACTTTACAAAGCCAACAAGATCAATTGATGATCTTATTGATGTACATCGCGCAAGCACGGCTTACAAAGCGGCAACACTGGGTGACGCAAGAATACAAAAAGAATACAGCGACAAATTTGAAAAAATGGTGAGCGAAGAAAAAATCAATGTTGGCACCAGCTTGGTTTTGACCGAAGAATTTATGGCCAACCCAAGCGTTGGTGTTGAAAGAATTCTAAAAGGCGACCTCGGAAAATATTCAGCTGTGTGGCAAGGTATGACAGAAGCTGAAAAGAAAGCCGTGCGTGACAATTTTAGTGCGGCTGTATCAGCTCGCAAGCAGGGCATTGCCGATAGTTTGTCTGGGTCTGAGCAGCAAGGTAATACCATCTTGCGCAAGATTTACATGGCAAAGACTCCTTCGGAAATGAATGCGTTGTTTCAGCAGCTTGATGGTTTGCCTGTGTCTCCATCGTTAATCAGCTCGGCCCGTTCTTTTATAACAGAGTTTTCTAAACCGGCTGAAAGGGAAAACAACCTTATTGCGCTTGGTAAAGTGCAGGCCCGTATTGCCATAGGAGCGGCCACGGTGTCGGAAGTTGTCAGTGGCCCTTTTACCCAAGAGACAAAAGAAAAACTGATTGCGTTGGTGGTCAATCCAAACAACTCAATCAATGCTGGTGTGAGGAGAATAAATTCACAGGTCGGTATTCAGGAGTCTGGGTTGCCACCTGAGTTCGCTGATGCCAAAGCAAGAGAGCTGGCCACATCAGTACGCAACGATTTAACACAACAGCTTTACGATTTTTCTACCACTCTCGACAAGACTGGTCGCCCACCTAGCAATGAAGCAATTTTGGACTATGGGCAAAAACTTGCTGCACAAGCAAAAAGCAGAATGTCTGGCGCGTTTTCAAGCATAGCGGAAACGGCTAGAAAATCAGCAGAGCAAATATTGCCTGAATTATCTGGCGTTGATTTAAATAATCAGCCTGCTGTAGATGCAGCAATTGCAAAAGCTGTAAAGAGAGGGGCCAAAGAAAGCAGTGTACTTCCAGCCCGTAATGCAATTGAAAACTACCGCAAAAACAAAGCACAAGTTGAAGGCGCAAAATGATCAGCAAGCAACCCACGATTGATGACATCTACAACTTTGACGCATACATCAGCACGCCCGGTGTGCGCGAAGGGTTGATGCAGCGAGCCACGCTTGATGACCCAGAGTTCACGCTTGAAGACACAGACGATGGCCAAGCCATGTATTTCAATACACCGCACGGCGAGCAGGTGTTTGTTGGCATGCCAGAGCAGACCATGCCCGGCAGACAAGAAGGCGATGTGATGCTGGCTGCTGGCCCGTCAGGAACCGTGTCAGACTCAGCCCCACCGATTCGTGTTGGTCGCGCTGGCGTGCCCTTTAAGGGGCCAAGCATGAGCGACATCACCATACCTGCCAAGTACATGGGTGCCATGCTTTATGGTGGATTTAAAGGGGCCGTGCAAGGTTTTGTTGGGCTGCCCGGAGAGCTGGAAGCGCTTGCCTATGGATTAAAAGCATTGGCTTCAAAGGATGCTGACGAATCTAAGTTGAATGCATTTCTTAAAGGTCTTGAAGAAAAAACAATTGCACCGAAAACTGAAGAAGTAAAAAAATGGATTGATGCAAATGTTGGCACAATTCAAATTGATGGCAATACTACAACGCCGTTTGAAACTCTTGGAGAAATTGCTGCTCCGGGTGGCTATGTTAAAGGAACAAAAGCTGTATCTAAGGGCGTGGTGAGTACGGCCAAAGCGCTGGCCCCAGAGGCTGGAGAGTTGGTTGCCAAGAGCATGGAGAAACTTGGCACGCCATTACAAATGAATATCGTGCCAGACGTAAAAGTATTTCAAGAACCTATAGCAGTACAGCCAAGCATTTCAACTTTGTCATCGAGTTTTGATAGCTCTCTTGCTAATTGGTTAAGCCTTGATGCCAACGCAAAAATCCAGAAAAGTAAAGAGGCCAGCGTTGCCATTGCAAAATATGTAGGCACAGACAATAAGACTGGCAAGACCAAGTCATTGTTGACAACCAATGGGAAATTACTAAAGACTGAAAAGGGATTTGAGGGTGGTGTGCCAATTGAATTGCCTGATGGACGCAACGTAGAGAGCGCAGGCCTTGCGCTGTCGCCTGCATTTAAAGAAGGCAAATTTACAACGTGTCCAAATTCCGCTTCATGCGCAGGCGATTGTCTTGGCAAAACATCAGGCGGGTACTTCTTTATGGGTGGCGGCGCAGATCTTAATGCGCTCAAAGGGCCGCGCTTACGCAGCTTCCATTTGACGCAAGCGTTTATGCGTGACCCTGAGAATTTTGTAATTAAGCTCAATGATGAGGTGACTGCGCTCAAGATAAAAGCCGCAAAAAATGGAAATCACTTGGCTATTCGACTAAACGTGTTATCCGACATAAACCCAAGAGTTTATGAGCAGGTAATTAAATCAAACCCTGATGTGACTTTCTACGACTACACAAAGAACAATACAAACCCAATTGCTCCAAATCATCACTATACATATTCGTCAACGGGTGTATCTCAGCCAGCTGGCTATAACGGTTTAAAAACCTCAATCAATAATCCAAATCAAAACTGGAAACAAATGCGCAAGCGTTTAGATACTGGTTCCAATGTGGCTATGGCATTCAGTAATAAATCTATATTGCCAGAACGTGTTATTGATGAAGAGACTGGCAAGATCTACAAAGTCATTGACGGTGATACATATGACTTTAGACCTTTAGATGTCCAGCCTGCTGGCGTTGATGGGGTTATTGTTGGCTTGCGTAATAAGGCGCAAACAAGAAAAGAAATAAGTTCGGCTCAAGACTCAAACGGCTTCTTTGTTTATTTTGATCCACAAATACAAAAGGTTAAGGGTAAGATTGTCAAAGATGAAACTGGTCAGCCTGTATACACAAATCGTGATGTGACGATTGCAAAACAAGGTACTGGTCAAATCACAATGACAAACGACTATAAGCCGCAAGGGGATGCACCATGAAAAAAGAAATTACTTTCAATGAAGAAGATTTCTTGCAGCAGTTTCCGCATCAATCGCTTTTTGAAGAAAGCGTAGAAGAGATACCTGAGTGGTATGAGCTTGACCAAGCCACAGCTCAAAATCTCAAGCCATTTAATTTTGCTGATTTGCATCAAGCGCCACAACAACAAATGGCTGCAGTTCAAAGCCCGCAGGTTGGAGTTGAATAATGGCCATACAACCACTTGAAACTCGGTTAAGCGACATGATTGCCGACAAAGATGTCGGCATGCCAGCTCAAGTGCCTTTGCCCTTACTGCCAGAAGAAGCGCCTGTAGAAGAGCCGGTGCAGGTGGCTGGCCTTGGTAATGTTTTTAAGGTGCTCAAGCAGTCTGTCAAGCCAGCCAAACAGCTTGCGCCAAACCCAGCAGAGCAGGCTGTTTTTGAGGCCGCACAGAAAACGGTTACCGACGCGGCCACCAAGGTGCAAAAAGAATCTGTGCCGGGCGCTGTGCAGAAAATCAAAAAGGCTCTTGCCCCCAAGCCCCCGCCAGCAGCTCAAGCGCCAGCAGTGCAGCCTTTGCCGCCTGCTACTCCAGAGCAAATGCAAGCAGCAATCCAAGCTGCTGCACAACCTAAGCTGGTGGATGAAGCCGTGCCCGGCGTGTTTATTGTTCCGGCAAGCGAAGCGCAAACGATCAAGTTCCTGTCTGGTGCCGACACACCAGCCATTGGAATTGACTTCAACCTAAACAACATCCAAGCGCCGGAAGACATCGACAAGATGATCGATGCCACCAGCAAGGTGTTTGCCAAACAGATTGATACAGAGAAGCGTGGTGTGCTTGGGGATGAGGCGCTCAAAGACATGGCCGCTCGCTTGAACATTGCGCCTGAGTTGTTGCAGGCTCGGTCTGGCGCAACCTTCAACGCAGAGCAGCTGCTGGCCGCACGCCACTTGCTGGTCAAGTCTGCTGACAACTTAGGCAAACTGTCTGACAAGATTAAAACAATGCCTGCTGGCACCGAGGATGACAAGCTGCTGCTTGAGTTCCGCAACTCATTGGCTACCCACGCGGCCATCCAGATGCGGCTCAAAGCAGCGCAAACTGAAACAGCTAGAGCTCTGCGTTCTTTTAGGCTGCCGGTTGATGGCAGCACTGGCTTGTCCGACCCCAACCAGATCAACATTCTGCTGCAAGAGATGGGTGGCCGCGCCAACCTCAAGAACCTGGCCGATTCATACAGCAAGCTGACAATGGATCAGCAAGCTAGATTTACAGAGTTGGCTGGCGGTACCAGTAAAAAGCTGGGAGAGATCTGGCAGGAGCTGTATTACTCATCTTTGTTGTTGTCGCCTGCCCCCATTGAACGCGCACTCTTTGGCAACATTGTGATGACGCTGGCTAGACCGTTTGACACTATCTTTGCGGCCACCGCTGGCAAAACAATGGACAAGGTGATTACCCCCATCTTTGGCAGCAAGAGCAGCGATGAAGTTATGGTCAGCGAGGCCATCATTGAAATGGCCAACTTCTTCACCAGTTTGCCAAAAGCCGCAAAGGCAGCAGGGCAAGCGTTTGCAACTGACACTAGAGTCTACAAAGCTGGCCGCGACATGGACAAGATGCCAGACCCTGCCATCTCTGCCAAGCTGTTTGCTGATCCAGAGAGCCCCACAGCACAGGCGGTGGACTTCATGGGCAAGGCTGTGCGGTTATGGTCGCGTGCAATGTTGGCCGCTGATGAGTTCAGCAAAGCGCAGCTCTCTACCATGGAGATTCGCCGGCAGGCAGCTCGCGAGGCATTGATCGCCATGGACAACGGTGTGGATGCAAACGCCGCGCTGGATGGCATGGCTATGCAGATCACAAGCCCTGATCCGCGCATCATGGAAAAAGTCAACCAAGCCGCAACCGAGGGAACACTGCAGTCTGACTTAGGTTCTTTTGGTCAAGCGTTGCAAAAATTCCGCAATGATGCTGGCCCAGTTGGCACAGTGTTGGCCCCGTTTATCAAGGTAGTGATCAACTCGCAAAAGCAGATGCTGGCACGCACGCCGGTTGGCCAGCTGGCGCTCAAGGAGATCCGCGAAGACATCGCCGCTGGTGGCGCTCGCCGTCAGATGGCGCTGGGCAAAGCCAGCATGGGTGCGTCGTTCATGGGCTTGGGTTACTACTTGGCGCTGAATGGGACAATTACTGGAGCAGGCCCAACAGATCCAAACCGCCGCAAGTTCTTGAGCGAAAACACTGGTTGGCAACCGTTTTCAATCAAGACGGGCGAAGATGAAAATGGCCGCGCTGTCTACCGCAGCTACGCAGGTCTTGAGCCAATTGGCGGCATGCTGGGCATGGCCGCAACGCTGGCAGAGATTGGCGCTGTGTACGGCAAGGAGGATGATGATGAGTGGCACGACCTGCTGCTGTATTCAACCTTGCTGCCATTCAAGTACATTGGCGAGCTGCCATTTTTAAATAGCTTGTCAGACTTCACCACCATGATTGAGCATGTCAGTCGTGATCCAAAAGGTGAGTCAGCCAATGCGGCAGCGGTCAAGTTTTTTGGCAGCATGAGTCAAAGTTTTGCTGGGGGTGTGGTGCCGGTGCCGGTGCCGGGTGCAGCCAGCTTGCGCTTGATTGAAAACATTCTTGACCCAGAAAAGCGCTCGGTGTCACCCGACCCGACCCTGCCAGCTGAAACCAAATACATTGACTTCATGTTCCGCAGCTGGGTGTCAAAGATGCCATTCTTTTCAGGCAGCCAAGCGGTTGAGCGCAACTTGTACGGGGACGAAATAACGGTTGGTGAGACTGGGGCGATGAACTTGGTGATTCCATTCAATAAGAAGGTTCGAGATCTTGATCCGATTGACAGCAAAATTCTTGAGATTGCTAGAGCTCGCCAGAAGATGCCGGTCAACAAGCCCGGCAACGTAGTTGCCAACATTCAACTTACTGATGCCGAGCGTTCAGACATGCTGCTTTTGATGAACAACACAATCATCAATGGCACCACTATGAAAGGCGCGTTTGCTGAGGCCTTGGTTGATCCTGAGTTTGTTGATCAAATGAACCGTGGGGCCTATGAGGGAATTGCTGGGAAGTTGTCTGGCATTGTCAGCGACTACCGAGATGAGGCTGTGGCCAACCCCGTATTTGCCGCCAAGTATCCAGATGCAGCTGCGCAAATTGCCCGAAACAGAGAGCTTGCCTTGCAGCAGTATCAGCGAATCAAACGTGAGCCTTTGTCCGTGGACTAAAGCAGATTAAAAAAGTACAATTTCCAACAGGAAGGATTGCATCATGGCAGTGCCAATCAGTAACGTAACCCGCCGAGTTGTATATGCGCCAAGTGGCGCTGGCGGCGCTGGCCCGTATGCCTTCACCTTTGAGATATTGGCCAACACCGACATTGCGGTCTATAAAGACGACACGCTGCTGACGCTGACCACCCACTACACGGTGAGCATTGCTGCCAATGGCACGGGCTCGGTGACCATCACAGCTGCTGGCTTGGCCTTGTCCCCAGTCAGCCCAACCCAGTACGCCATTGTTGGCAACCGCACCATCTCTCGGTCAACTGACTTCACCACGGGTGGTGACTTCTTTGCCAACACGTTGAACGATGAGCTTGACCAGCAGACCATTTTTGCGCAGCAGAATGCCGAGGGCTTGGCAAGGGCGCTAATCGCCCCGCAGACAGATCCCCTGACCATTGACATGACCCTGCCACGCAAGGCTGACAGGGCTGGCAAATATTTGGCATTTGATGTGGATGGCAACCCTGACCTTGGTGTGTCGGTGGTGGACGTAACCGACATTGCTGGCCTGGCCGCTGAGATTGCTGCCCTGTCTGCGGTAGCTGATGAGATTGAGACCGTTGCAGGCATTGAGAGCCAAGTGGTCACAGTGGCTGGCGACAGCGCCGACATCCAATCTTTGGCCACCAAGACCGTGCAGATCGGTGTCATTGGTGACGACTTGGCTGGCACAGGTTGGTCTCACGATCTAGGCCTAATCACTGACGCAGCGCCGGGCGTGCCTGCTGCCACGCCAGATGGGTACATTGTGGCGGTCTACAACGCGCTGGCTGATGTCGAGACCGTGGCTAATATTGACGCTGATGTCACCACCGTGGCAGGCATTGCAGCTGACATCACGGCTGTGGCCAACCTAGACCCAGCAGAGCTGGCCACGATTGCCACTGATATCGCTGCTGTCAAGACGGTGGCAGACGATCTGCTTGAGACCACTTCCGAGATTGACACGGTAGCCAACAGCATTGCCAATGTTGACACAGTGGCCACCAATTTGCCGAACATCAACACGGTGGCTGGAATCTCAGCAAATGTCACGACGGTGGCTGGGATCGCAGCTAATGTCACTACTGTGGCTGGGATATCTGCCAACGTCACCACTGTGGCGGGGATCTCCGCAGATGTCAGTACGGTGGCTGGTGACTCTGCTGACATTCAACTTCTAGCAGACAACATTGGCACAATTGCTTCTAAGGCTAACGCTGGGGCGAACAGTGACATAACCTCAATGACTGCTGTGACATCAATCACAAGCACAGGCGCATTGACACTAGCCTCTGGCGGTACGAATCAAGACATAACGATTGACCCCTCTGGAACTGGAAAGGTCAGCATCCCGTCTGACCTCGAAGTGACCGGCACCCTTGACTGTGGCGCTATTGCATAAGGAAGCAAGACATGGCAACGACTCTTAAACTTCGACGCGGCACGACCGCACAGCACTCAAGTTTCACTGGCGCAGCTGGTGAGGTCACGGTGGACACCGACAAGGATGTCATTGTTGTCCATGACGGCGCTACTGCTGGCGGGTTCCCTGCGATAAGAGCTGGTGGTGCGTTAGGCACACCATCTTCCGGCACAGTAACCAACCTGACCGGCACAGCGTCGATCAACATCAACGGCACGGTAGGTGCAACAACTCCTGCTGCTGGTACGTTCACATCACTGTCTGACTCCGGCAACCTAACCTTCACAGGCACAGGCAACCGCATTACTGGCGACTTCAGCAATGCGACGATTGCTAACCGTGTGGCGTTTCAAAGTAGCACACTTAATAGCCAAACTTCGGTTTCTGTGCTTCCAAATGGGACAAGCACATCGTCGTCAGTGTTGGCCTTCAATAACAGCGACCCAACAAACTCTGCTTATGCAGGCATCCTAAATACAGGAACAGAGGCTCGCCTTGGTTCTGGAATTATTGGCACAGGCACATACCTGCCAATGACCTTTACCACAGGAGGTAGTGAAAGAGTCAGGGTTGATACCTCTGGTAATGTGGGGATTGGGACGAGTTCGCCAGCAAACTTATTAACCGTCCAAACTACTGCAACAGGCACAACTGCGGGCAGCAACGTAATTGCTCGTTTGCAGTCAAACGCTACTGGTCGTGCTGCTACGCTTCAGTTTA
>Ga0315909_10006983_pt1 | contig 12663 bp, 6 predicted proteins | sample LakEriMetagenome_11_FD_203527 | JGI IMG/M metagenome (GOLD analysis project Ga0315909, IMG submission 203527) | Freshwater fungal communities from buoy surface, Lake Erie, Ohio, United States - Buoy 2 MA125 | ecosystem: Environmental > Aquatic > Freshwater > Lake | place: USA: Lake Erie, Ohio...
GCCGGTTTGTCCAAGGTCTCCAATGTCGCCGATAGAGCCGGTGTCGCCCGTGGTGCCGGTTTGACCAATATCGCCTGTGGCGCCAGTTTGTCCTTGATATCCGTTGGGGCCCGTGGGTCCGGTATTACCCATGGTGCCTGTGGTGCCGATGGCGCCAGTGTTGCCCGTTTGTCCTTGATATCCGCTAGGGCCAGTGGAACCAGTATCACCAACGTTACCTGTATTACCAGTGTTGCCAGTGTCGCCCATGGGACCAGTTGGACCTGTATCGCCATTTGTTCCAGTTTGACCCGTGGTGCCGATTTCACCCACGGCGCCTTCGGCGCCCGTTGAACCCGTATTTCCCGCCCGACCTTCGGCACCGGTTGAACCCGTATTACCGTCCTGTCCTGTAGAGCCAGTGGAACCCGTGTTACCGAGCTGTCCTGTAGGGCCTGTAGAGCCAGTGTTACCGCGCTGTCCTGTAGGACCTGTAGAGCCGGTGGCACCAGTTTGGCCTGTGGTGCCCGTGTCGCCGATGTCGCCAGTTGCGCCTGTTGTGCCCGTGTCGCCGATGTCGCCTGTAGAGCCTAGTTGGCCCGTGCTGCCAGTGGTGCCGGTATTGCCGGTGCTGCCCGTAGAAGCCATAGCGCCTTGAAGACCCGCAATGCCTGTGCTGCCTGTATAGCCCAGGTAACCGTCGGCGCCGGTTTGTCCAGTGGCGCCGGTTTGTCCAGTGGAGCCGGTTTGTCCAGTGGAGCCAGTGTCGCCTTGTGAGCCGGTGGTACCAGTCGCACCAGTTGTGCCGGTGGAGCCAGTGTCGCCGATGGAGCCGGTGTCGCCCGCAGAACCTTGAGACCCCGTGGCGCCGAAGGCGCCGGTCGCACCAGTATTGCCCACGTGTCCGGTGTCGCCTCTTTGTCCAGTTTGTCCGGTTTGACCCGTTTGTCCAGCGGTACCCGTTTGACCCGTGCTGCCTTGGGCGCCTTCGGCGCCGTTGGCGCCCGTTTGACCAGTTGCGCCGGTTGTGCCCGTGTCGCCGATGGAGCCCGTGTCGCCGATGGAGCCTGTTGCGCCAGTAGAACCAGTTTGACCCGTTTGTCCAGTGGAACCTTGAGACCCAGTCGCGCCTACGGAACCGCGAGAACCTGTGTCGCCTTGGGCACCCGTTGGCCCAGTTTGACCTGTGCTGCCGGTATCGCCAGTGGGTCCCTGACTGCCCCGAGAACCTTGGTGGCCCGTTTGTCCAGTGGCGCCCGTTTGTCCAGTGGCACCTTGAGACCCTTCATCGCCTTGAAACCCTTGGTGACCGGTGCTGCCGGTTTGGCCGGTGTCTCCATGAGACCCTTCATCGCCGGTGCTTCCTGTTTGGCCGGTGTTGCCGGTTTGACCTGTGTGGCCGGTGCTGCCGGTTTGGCCCGTAGGGCCCGTATTACCAGTTTCACCTGTGTCGCCAGTTTGGCCCGTGCGGCCAGTGGTGCCTTGGTCGCCTGTCGCGCCGATTTCACCTTCGTAGCCTCTCGGACCCGTCGCACCGGTTTGGCCGGTTGTGCCGGTTTCGCCAGTTTGACCTTGAGACCCCGTTTGTCCTTGAGACCCGGTTTCACCCGTTGAGCCCGTTTCACCCGTTGAGCCAGTTTCACCCGTTTGGCCTTGATATCCAGTATGTCCTGTTTGACCCGTAGTGCCTGTTTGACCAGTGGAACCTTGAGACCCTTGGGCGCCTTCGGCGCCCTGTGCGCCGGTTTGTCCAGTTTTACCTGTTTGTCCAGTTGTGCCCGTGGAACCCATCTCACCAATTTGACCCCTTGTACCGGTCGGTCCAGTATAACCAGTGCTGCCGGTAGTACCTTGTGACCCTTGGGCGCCGAATGCGCCCGTAAAACCAGTAGCACCTGTTTGGCCAGTACTACCGGTCGTACCGGTGTTGCCCGTGCTGCCCGTATTACCGAACCTACCAAACAAGCCGGGCTGGCCCCGAATACCGGTTGCTCCAGTAGGGCCCTTGTTTTTTTGTAAGAGCGCTCTCAATTCGGGCGCCAATTTTTGTAAAGTGATGGCACTGTCACTAATATCGGTGGAAAAAATGGTTTGCTCCGCAATCTTGGCGGCATTTATGGCCAGGTTTTCAAAGAATGTGCTGTCAAATGTGGTCCCTTCGTTCAAATAGATATTGGTGATTGTCCCGCTGATGTCGCCCCCCGTAATCCCCCGCGGCGCAAAACTCGCTTCATCCACAATTGCGATTCTGGACCCGTCAATGGAGTTGAGCACAATGTCGGCGAAAGTGACGCCATACAAGGCGAGCTTTGCCGTTGTGATGGAATTGTTGGGAATCTTCGCAGAAGTGATGGCATTGTCGGCAATCTTGAATGTGGTCACAGCACTTTTCGCAAAATAGTTCGTGGTGATTGATTGTACCGGATACTCGGTCTGGTATTGAGACCACTTGATGTGATAATTCAAATTGCTCGTCACGTCATTGTACATTGTCATTAAAAACATATCGCCGTGATTCACTGCGATGGTGTCCCCCGTCATGCCCAAAATGGTTTGCTCAAAGTCGTAATCTAGCCCGTCTTTGTTTCGCACAATCAGATGGTCGGTGGGCGCATTGAGAGAGCCGTCCGACTTTATGACGATATAGAATCCGGTCGCCTTGTGTTCGGGCGTATTGGTCATATCCAAGTTTGAAAATATTTCCTGGGTGGTGATATCCAGAATATTAGGGAGAGGTTCTGCCAGCTTATAGTATGTGAGCCCGTTGTATGGCAAATATTTCTCATCCAGTGTGTTTTCTTTGTTTTCAATGCTGTATACTTTGAAGCTGTCTTTCCCACCATCTGCGAAAACGTCGTATGCTATCTTTTGGTTGTCCAAATCGTATGACATTTTGATTGCGTTTCCGTTTTCATCAAGCACGTGCATCGTGTTTGCGACGATGGATAGCGTTTTTGCGTAAATGTTGCCGAACTTGCGGTCAATGGAACCGATGTCTATTGTACCCGCCCTTCGCGGAATAATCGTATTTCCACTCGTTTCTAAAAATCCGAATCGGCCTGTGTTGAAATACCCGGCACCGAACGGTTGGGCGCTTGTGCCGACCGTGACATCGTTGTTTGACTCAATCGTGGTTACATTGTTTGTCTCATTGTTTATGATTTCGGTGGTGTATCCTGGATACGCAATATAGGGTACAAAGGAAATATCAACGGACCCACCCGCGAATAATTTGACATTGCCTTGGATACCTTGGTCGCCTTGAGGACCTCGGTCACCTTGTACAAACCCGCTGCTTAAATCAAAATTGATTACGCCAGGCGGTCCTTGTGGGCCATCCACGTTGATATTCACCGTATTAGATACGGAGTTTGATGATTGGTTAGTAATTGGGGTCTTACTAAACCGTTTGTAATCAAAAACCCCACTTAACATGTATATAAATATATTACACTTTCTTTATATTGACTAAACGATATGAAGAAATTACTATGTTTTACGAGCAAACATTTACAATATTGAAACGGTTTATTTCAATCTGATAAGGAGAGGAACCTCAACAATTCTGGTGATGAGGGCAGTATCGGCACTGGTGGTGGTCTTGAAGTTGGTGGTATTGGTATCAGTTACCTGGGAAACATAGGTGGGTCCTCGGTTGTTGATAGGAGTGTAAGCTTCAGCGGCAATGGCGAGCTTCAATGTAACCTTGATGCCCTTGGGGACCCAGATAAGATCATCGGCCAAAAACTTGTCATCAACACCGTAGTTTCCGGTAGCAGCAGATGTATCGCCAGAGGGGGTTCTGTTGCCGAAGCAGTTGGAGTCAACGGCAAAGCGAAGGAGCTTGTTAACGTTGCTGATTGTGATAGAACCAGTCATAACCTTGGTGTAAGGATGGGTGGTATCTACGGTAGCAGTGCCATTAACTAAAGCAATAAGAGAGTCAGCCTCAAACTTGTCATCCGAATCAATGGTAAATTCAGTGGCAGCGGCAAAGAGGGTCTCAAAGCCACCGTTGAAGCCAAAATAGGTGCCAACGTAGGCCTTGAAGTCAGAGTACATTGTACTCAATGCGCCAACACTGATAACATCGGCGGTGGTTGCCAATGCGGTTTTGAAAGCGGCACTGTCAAAAGTAACAGTGTCATTAGCGAATGTGTCAGTGACTGTATCATACGCACCCAATTGGGTATTAAACACAGACGCAGCAACACTGATTTGTACAGCGTTAACAACATTGAATGTGGGGATGACATCAGCGGGGCGGAGAGCAATATCATCAAATTGACGTTCCATTACGAAACCATCGGTGGCACCGGAACTGAAGGCATAGACGGTTCCGGAAACGGCACCGGCAGCAGGGGCGTTGGGGGTAATAGTAGCAGGTCCAGACATTTTATATACACTACTCAAATATATTTTTTGGATACCGGAAAAATCATTATGCTGTCCGGTCCGTTCCTCTATAAGTCATACAACATTTTGAACAAAATGCAGCACGAAAAATTGGAATTATTCGTATCTAGGATGCGCCCATGGTCGTCATACACTTGAACGTGGAGCTTCTGTATATCTACCGGTCCAAAGTATTTTCGTGGTTCAGTAGAGGTAACCAAATCGGTTTCCATCATCAAACTAAAATACGACCCCTTTACCGAGATTCTCGCTAAAATATTAGGACTTAATATTGAGCTATTGAACGCAGAGATGAAATGGTTATTTACATTGTTGTTAAAATCGTCTATTGCTAAATAAAGATACCGAATATTGGCGGGCTCTATAAGGGTTTCCGAAGTATATGAAATCGCCCCTTCATACTTGCGCTTGAGAAACCCCAGATTCATACCGATTTTTGACGTGACTGGAGTAATATCCGGCAAACCATTGATATCGCGTGTAAAGTCGAGCGAAATGGATATGATTTTGTTGCCAAGGGTTTCAGTGGTATTTGTTACAATTACTTTCCCTGTGCCCGAGCCGGTTTCGGTAATATCCAGACTGAACGCAATATAGTTGAACAAACTGGTGGTCTCTTTATTGCCGGAAGAATCTAGAGGGACCATTGAGTTGTTGATTTCGTCTATCAAATCGCTGGCATTGTAGTTGCCGTCTTTGATTTTCACGACATAATTCTCGGTAAATACGTCGCCGCCATTTTCATCATATTTATTGTCATATTGCGACTGCGGCTGGCACGACACGGAAGCGTAAAAATGGTGGTTTCCATATTTGGATGAAATACCGTAGAAAGAGACGGGGAACTCAATAGAGGTGATTTGCATGGACACCACTTTTTGGAGACGGACCGGCAGCGAAACCATGAAGTCGGAACTGTTGGACGTGGTCATATTGTCGCGAAATCGTGTGTCAATGTTGAGGCACTTGCTGATGATGCGGGTTTTGAGCGGGTTCATAATTCCCGGGAAATACTCACTATTATACGTATTCACATAGGGGGTTTCTGGGCGCACCATCAGCTCTTCGGTGCGAGGCATCGCCTCTCTGGAAGCCGGATATTGCTCCGTTTTAGCGGCATTGCGGTAAGGTTTGATGGATGTCTCTTTCTTACACTTGGCGACGATGAGCCAATCTTTGGCCGTTTCCAGGAACATAATGAGGTCGCGCTTGAACTTTTTGTCAATGTGGCCGCTTGACAAGAGCGTCTCACGAATCTCGGCCTCTCGCAATTCAATGTCGGCGGCGGTATAGGCTTTGTTAGAGGCATCAATCTTGAAGAATTGCTCAAGGTCCTTGATGGTATAATTGTTGATATCTAGGTCCAGCCCGTCCATTATACACAATGCCGATTTTTATTTATCTTGGTTTCAGGTTTCATTATATGTTTTCTGGTAAATATATAATAATGAGTAGAAGCAAATCATTGATGACGGGTGCGCAGAACACCAGCAAATCAATGGTGAATCCTGTGAGCACGAGTTCGCAACAGGAGTTACAATTCGGCGCGGATTTGACGAGCGCACTGAACATAATTCAAAACCAGTATGTGAGCAAAGAGGCTCTCAAGAAATACTTGGAAATCCCGGAACTGATGAGTCAATATTTACATCTTAACGATACGATGACGGCCTCTATTGGGAAACAGCGTAATACTAATTTGCGCCTCCTGTTTCAAATTGCGAACGATGGTTTGTTGGGCGCTCTTAATTCCAAAACGCTCAACGCCGACAACGTGGATTTGAACTTCCAAGTGCTGATGTTGAACCGGAAAGTGGATGATATTTTGGCGGGCAAAAACGAGGTACAAGCTATGGGTGATACCAGTGGTGAAATTAGTATTACGAAGACGTTTAAGTTGGCGCCGCTTTACAGTTATTATATTTACCTCTATGGTATGCCCGATTATGGTGTTGGGTTTGACGCGGCGAAACTGTCGTTGCTCGTTGCCATTATGAATAAATACGGCATCAATCCTTATGGATAGTCGTCGGGCCTTTCAGGCCTTAGGGTAGTCGTCCTTTCAGGCCTTATCGTCGGCGTCGCGTATAATTGCGTCCGCCCTCTGTTCTTGAACGTTTTCTAGGATTCTCCTCGCCATCTTTGAGTTTTCGGATTCTTACCTGTCGCTCTTCTTTATTAGACGACATTGCTGGACCAATTCCGACAACTCTTCCAGATGCCTCTCTTTTTGGTGGTAATTCAATATCAGGTTCTTCTTCAGAGGCTCCATAATAGATTTGAATATTATCAAACTTGGTATATACCCCAGGTCTTGTAGCTCCGCCAAATCTCATATACTCCGATAGATTGTCTATTGGTATCATCTCATCAATATTTACATCAACTAGAAAGACTCTGCCGTTCAAATTTGCGACGCATGCTGCGTGTCCAACACTTCCTCTTCTATTTAAACCTACTGGTGTAACGTGATTGAATTTGAGTGTTGATTTAATTTGTTCTACAAATGATTCAATTCGTGATTCATTGTAATATCTTCCAGAATAAGTTACTACATCTTCATAAATTACATCAGATGTTTTATATTCTTCATTGCTATGACGGTAACCATACGATTCAAATAATTTACCAATTTCAACCGGAAGCATTCCATTACATTTAAACTTTGGATATTCAATCAAATCTCCAAGTTGGGTTTTATTAATTCGGCCACTCATAACAAAAAAAGTAGTTGGAACACAAACCGGTAAATCTAATGGTATTATTTTTTCCTGTACGTATTTTAGTCTTGCTCTAAAAGATATTGGGTGTATTGGTATTTGTAATAATTCTTCAGTTACATTCTTAACGGGTCTTAGTGCGCTTTGTAAGACATTGCTATTGCTATTGCTATTGCTATTACTATTATCTGCTCCTCTTGGACCTTGTTTTCCTAAAAAACGTATCGCTTCTGCACGTTCGCGTGCGGCAATTCTATTTTGCTCTGCTCTTATTCTACTAGGACTATTGTCAACAAATGGATTGTCTGATGCTAATTTCATTCCCGGTTCTGGGGCAAATGCCGACGCGGATGACAGCTTCATTCCCGGTTCTGGGGCAAATGCCGACGCGGATGACAGCTTCATTCCCGGTTCTGGGGCAAATGCCGACGCGGATGCCATCTTCATTCTCGGTTCTGGGGCAAATGCCGACGCGGATGCCATCTTCATTCTCGGTTCTGGACCGAATGCCGACGCAGATGTTATCGCGGGCGCCGATGCCTCACCCGAATATTCTCGCATCATTTCTGAAAATTGGTTGTCCCAATCTTTTTCTATATCCATTTCCATCTCCATTTCCATCTCCTTTTTTAATTTCTTTATTTTTTCTTTTCTCTTTTTTCGTTGTGTTTCCCTTGCCTTTTTATTCTTTTCTATTTTCCCCGACATTATATTTTATATTCATATATTATTTGTGTTCGCTATATAGTATAATGGACATTTATGACACAATCATTGTGGGAGGTGGCATTTCGGGCCTCTATGCCGCGCTTCTATTATTGCGTCGCGACCCCAAACACCGCATCATCCTTTTGGAAAAAGAGAGGTATCTCGGCGGGCGTGTTCTCACTTATACCGACAAATATATGACCGTGGAAAAGGGCGGGGCTCGGTTCAACGACGCCCATTTGCGTATGTTAAACCTTGTCCATGATTTTGGAATGGACCCCCTTTTGATAGAGGCCAGTCCCGATGCGTCGTTTTATCCCGCCGACGGTTCGGGGCCTGAACGGAAACCATTGTCCTTCGTGGAATCACTCATAAACCCGGTGGCCGTTCTTGTGAATGTATGGGCCGAGGCCTTTTCACCGATGCCCATCGTGCCTCTCTTGGCCCGTGTCATTATATACAGCAAACTCTTGTCGCGGTCCTATTTAATCGCGCACAACTTTACCCAGATCGCAGAAGAAGTATTGTCTAAAGAAGAGGTCGCCGTCATCCAAGGCGGATTTGGATACTATACGGAACTGGTGGAGATGAACGCGCGCGATGCCATCTTATTGATGGAAGGCGGATTGAACCCGAGCCACCAATTCTTTGTTTTGCGCGGCGGTCTCTCGCAATTGATTGCGAAGATGGTCGCCGAAATAAATCGCGGCGAACGGCGCATTTTGACAGATATCAATGTGGCCTCTATTGAATACCCTGACAATCACTTTGTAGTAAAATCCAAATCGGGGAAGAAGTTCATTGGACTGAAATGTATTTGTGCTTTGCCGCGAGAGGCCGCGCAGCGGCTGGCCATATTTAGACCGATTAAGACACAGCTTGACAAAATCTTGTGTTTCCCTCTGTGCCGCATTTATTCCAAGTTTGATATGGGGAATCGCGAAAATGCGTGGATACGCGATTTGCCGAAGCTGACGACGGACGGGCCGCTGAGGATTGTGATTCCGATTGACTCGGGCGCTGGGGTTGTCATGACGTCTTATACCGACTACAAGTTTGCCGATGCGTGGCTGGCGATTTATGAAAAAGAAGGCGTCAAAGGCGTGAATCGGGCGCTCCAAGAAGAGCTTCAAAAAATACTGGGGCACCCTATACCGGCGCCGATTTCCACGAAAGTATTTCATTGGAAATGCGGGGTCGGGTATTGGGGCGTGGGCGCCGACAGCGACGCCATTGCGGCGGCCGTCCAACAACCAATTCCGGGTGTGCCTCTCTATCTGTGTGGCGAACATTATTCGGCGAAGAACCAGCAGTGGATGGAGGGCGCACTGGAAACGGCGGAAGAAGTGGTCGCAAAATGTATCTAAGAATGATATAAGACTTGCGATGTTTGGAATGTCTATTTCATCAGTGAGCAGTATTGTTACAAAGAAAACCGCGTCTGTGATTATTTCGGATATACCATATTTGTATTACACGTTTGACCAAGCCGATGTGGATGGTACAAATGTTTTGAATCGCGTATCTGAATTCTACGATGCCTCTCTTTCTACCGCTGGAATACTGGATGGTTCAAATAATATTTCGGGAACTACGGACCTGAGTTTGAACGCCTCTACGGCCAATCAATTTGTCACCATCAACTCGGCAATGGATATCGGTAAATCAACCGGACTGTCAATCCTGTTATGGGTTCGTTTTGGCACAACTAATGTCAATGGAACCCGCGTGTTTGATTTTGGAAATGACCCGGCGTCCGATAATATTGAATTATTCATAGACGCAATTGGAATACCTACTTTAAACATTTATTCTGGGTCAACTCCCTATACCTATTCATTCGGCTATCCAATAAGTACCCACTTATATAGACATCTAGGAATAACAATGTCCGCAAATGGTACATTCAAATACTATGTTGATGGCGTGTTGTATAGAACTACAACCGGAAACCAATACCCGGCAGATATTGTTCGTACTAAGAATTACATTGGCAAAAGTAGTAATAACGCGCTGTTTTATAACGGCGGTATTGGTGAGATTCGTATTTATAATAATGAAGTATCAAGTACAGTTGTTTTGAATAATATGAATACAAATGTGAAACTCTATAATAATTCATTTATGACGCACAATTATGGGTTTAAATATTCGGATTTACTCAATGGCAAAATAAAGAACTTGGCCACAGGTGTTTATGATGCGAGTTTCTTGGCACCGGTTGATACAACATTTAATATTAATTCTGGCACTGGTACCACATTAAAACAAATTGGTATCACAACTGGAACACAAAAGTATAATCAGGCGACGCCTACTGCACCTGTGACGAGTCGTATAAACTCCAACTTTTTGTATAATCTTCCGACTTCGGTTTTAACAGGAGTAAATGTAGGAGGACAATCAACAGATTGGAATTATGGGGTTCGTATATTAAATGGATTTACAACACCGGCAACGGGTGGATTTACTGTTAATTTTTTCTTTTATATACTAACAAACTCATCTACATATGATTTGCCATTTTTTACATTGAATGATGGCAATACTACTGTACCGATTACGCGACGTATTGCTTTTGGTATGAATGGAGTGGTTGGAGGGGCGGCAGGAGCGGCATTTTGGTTAAATATGGTGACAGATGTGAGTAATAATAAATCAACAATTCCTGGAAACTTGGGTAATAATACTGGATGGTATCAATATTCACTGGTTGTTAACTATGATGAACAGACAATAAAATCGTATATAAATGTGGATGCGAATGTTTTCACACATTTTTATATGGATTATTCAAATACAACATTTGATTATTGTACATTATTGAATGATATTACTTATGCTGGTTTTGATTACAATCGTCCAGTTCGAGCATTTATGGATGACTTTCGCGTATATAATTATCCATTGAAATTGAATGAATTGCGGCAACTCGCACAAATACCTGTTATACCAGCTGCTGCTGGTTCGCGTGTGTATTCTTTGCGACCGATGGCCGTTGCAGCGCCGGTGAATGGCAACGTTGCGGTATATATGGACAGCTCAGTGAACCGCATTTATTTATCCGCAGGCGTCGGCAATTTGTATGTGGGAAATATTGCTACAAGTGTTTGGACACAATCCACATTGGCTGTCGGCAGCCCCGGCCAATTGGAAAACCGCAACTGGCGCGACATTGTCTGCGACGGAACCGGTCAATATGTGGTCGCGTGTGTTCGCACTACGTTGAACGACCCATCAGGAACGGTGTTTTATTCGTCCGATTATGGAAATACATATACTCAAACCGCGTCGGTAATTGATACATCATATTGTTTTAATTTGGCAATGAGTAATGATGGCAATATTACCTATATGACTGCGTGGGGCGTTCCGACCCCCTCAATTGGCGGTAACGCAAATTATGCTTATGGCAACTTATATGTATCCAATGACAAGGGTATAAATTGGACAAAAATATTTGTGTATACCAGTTACGGTATTACTAGTGGTACACCTTCTTGGACATCAATACCGTCACAGGTAAGGTGCGATAGTACAGGTCAATATTTATTATTAGGTGTATGGGGGAGTTGTCCAGCTCTATTTATTACAAATAATAACGGTGTTTTTTCATTAGTTAATTCAAGTGTTACTGTAGCAGGGTTTGGACTGGTGTCCTCAAATCCGATGGTAAAAAACCGTAATACAGATGGTACTTTATCATTGGCAGCATTTACATTAGGACGTGTCAGCACACTTGTATATGGCATTGGAAAGAATGTTATTTCTCCGATTAACATGGTATTATATACTACGAATTGTCAAAATACACCTATGCCGGCCGGCATTGCTCCGGCAACAACGAGTGCTCATCCTTGGACAGGCGCCAGAAATATATGTATGGATTCAGATGGAATCAATGTCGTGATAGTAGATACAGCTGGTTCAGGTAATGTTTTTGTAAGTAAAAATGGCGTTGCTACCGCATTGTGGGCAGGTGGGTTATATCCGGGTTCTCCTCCAACTGTTGGTATTGCCGTGCCTGCAACCCAGGACATTATCAATCTCAGTACTGTGCCAAACGTGGTTTCGCAAACAGCTGTTCCTCGTAGTGCCTGGTCGGGGCTGTGTGTGAATTATACAGATCACTTTGCGTTCGCCAATAAGACGGGCACCGTATATATCTATTCTTGGACCTTACAATAAGAGGCGGAAGAAGTGGTCTTACAATATATCTAAACATCATATACACAATACGATGTTTGGAATGTCTATTTCATCGGTGAGTAGCATTATTACGAAGAAAACAGCATCCGCGGTTTCTACCGATTTAGCATATTCCTATTATACGTTTGACATAGCTGACGTTACTGGAACAAATGTTTTGAATCGCGTATCTGAACTCTACGATGCCTCTCTTTCCGCGGCTGGAATATTGGATGCATCTAATAATATTTCGGGAACTACGGACCTGAGTTTGAATTCCTCCACAGCCAATCAATTTGTTACCATCAATTCGGCCATGGATATCGGAAAATCAACCGGTCTCTCAATCTTGTTATGGGTTCGTTATGGTGCTGACATTAGCAATGGAACCCGCATCTTTGATTTTGGAAATAACCCAGCATCCGATAACATTGAAATGTACATAGACGATATTGGAGTACCCATGTTGAGCATTTATTCGGGATCAACCCAGTACACATATTCATTCGGCTATCCTCTGAACTATAATATTTATAAACATCTTGGAATAACCATGTCCGCGAATGGCACGTTTAACTACTACATTGATGGCGTGTTGTATAAAACAACAACTGGAAACCAATATCCGGCGGATATTGTTCGTACTAAGAAT
>Ga0315909_10006986_pt1 | contig 12662 bp, 16 predicted proteins | sample LakEriMetagenome_11_FD_203527 | JGI IMG/M metagenome (GOLD analysis project Ga0315909, IMG submission 203527) | Freshwater fungal communities from buoy surface, Lake Erie, Ohio, United States - Buoy 2 MA125 | ecosystem: Environmental > Aquatic > Freshwater > Lake | place: USA: Lake Erie, Ohio...
GCGTTCACAAGGGGCGATAGTACCCCCTGCACGGCTAGCGTGCGGCAGCGATAGAGTGTTCCGATGCAGGTGCTCCTCATTGTTGACGCGCAGGTGAACCAATTTGAACCGCCGATGGCGGTGCACGATGGTCCCCTGATCCTTGGCCGTCTGAAGACCCTCGTTGCGCGTGCGCGTGCTGCGAACGTGCCCATTGCCTTCATCCAGAACGATGGCGGCGAGGCTGACCCCGACCTCCCTGGCACCCCAGGTTGGGCGCTCCACCCAGAGCTTCTTCCACATGGAAGCGAGAGGGTCTACCGCAAGAGAACGACCGACTCCTTTCATGAGACCGGCCTCCTGGAAGATTTGCGCGCCGCAGGCGTCACCGATCTCCTCATTGCGGGGATGCAATCAAACTACTGCATTGACGCCACAACGCGCCGTGCCGTGCAGGAGGGCTTCAACGTTACGCTTGTCTCCGACGCGCACAGCACCTTTTCGTTCACTGAAGAGCCAGCATCAGCGATCATCCAGGCGCAGAACGAGACGCTCGGTGCATTGGTGCCGCTCGCCACAACGGCTGAGATCTCCTTCACATGACCGAGCGCAACGAGACGTTGGATCGACTCTTGCAACATATGGCGTGGGCAAACGCCGATCTCCTTGAGCGCCTCACCAAGCTCCCCGACGCAGCACTAACCCACACTGCACCAGGAAGCGAGTGGAGCGTTGGCGCGATCGCGCACCACCTTGTGACCGCTGCGGAGAACTACGCGCAGCGACTGCACGGAGAGCCTCGTGCACCAGAGCGAGAGATCCCAATGAGCAGCGCCGGCGTCAGCGAACTACGCGCCGCTCTTGCTACAGCTGATGCGAAGCTGCGCGCAGCCGCAACCCTTCCCGGAGAAGAGGTGCTGAGCTGGATCTCATTCAACGGCGAACCGATGAGCTTCCCGCGCTGGGTGCTTGTGAACCAGGCCGTACATCACGCCACAGAGCACCGCGCACAGATCGCCGGCGCTCTCGCCGCGCACGGGATCAGTGCGGTTGAACTTGATGCGATTGATGTCTGGAGCTACGCTGATCAAGAGTCATCAACAGGAGCTGATGTATCAGGAGGATGAGCGATGAGCAGAACACGTCGAACGATTACCGTTACCGTGATCGCGGTCGCCGCTCTGTTGAGTATCAGTGCCTGTGGCAGCGGATCCACTGATGGTGGTGGAGTGAGAACGGTGGCCGCGGCAGACGCCGTTGCCGTCCTGGACTCACGCGTGGTCATTGACGTGCGAAGTCCGGCTGAGGTTGCAGAGGGTGCGATCACCGGTGCAACTGTGCTCGACTTCAACGCCGGGGAATTCGAAGCGAAGATCGGCGAATTCGATCGCAACGCCGCATACCTTGTCTACTGCCGCAGCGGCAACCGCTCCGGTCAGGCCGTCGCGATCATGAAGGAGCTCGGCTTCACCGACGTCATTGACGCTGGTGCGTTCTCCGACCTCAAGGCTGCCGGCGCACCGACCACGCCATAGCCGACTTGCGTTCCAGCGCTAGGCACTAGCTGCGCGCAGCGCAGGCAGCAGCGCGCCGATCTCGCGAACCGAACGCTCGTTGATCGGATTGGCGATCACGATGATCTCATCGGCACCCGCCGTCGCGAACGTCGCGAGCTGCTGCACGATCTCCGCGGCGTCACCTTGAACGGGCGGAAGTTCGGCACCAAGTGGACGCTCAGTGGATGATTGATCTGTTCGCACCAGTACGCACGCACTACGACGAAGCGTCGCAGGATCACGCCCTGCGGTCACGGCGGCCGCGCTGATCTCTCTGTTCAACGCAGCAAGCCGTTCAGGGCTGTTGCCGTAGCTGTCGTACCAGGTGTTCCAGGAGGCAACATCACGCAGCGTTATTGAGAGCATGCGCGGACCGTTGCTGCCGATCATGAGCGGAATGGGGCTCAACGGCCTTGGCAGGATCACCGCATCGTGCACGCTGAAGTACTCGCCCGAGTACGTCACGCGTTCGCCACGAACCAGCGGCGCGATGATCGCAAAAGCCTCTTCGAATCGACTGATGCGCTTCTCGTACGGCAGCCCGAATGCCTCGTATTCCGCCTTGTTCCACCCCGCGCCAAGGCCGAACATCAGTCGCCCGCCTGAGATTTCGTGCACAGCAGCGGCCTGCTTGGCAAGCACGGCGGGTGGATGAAACGAGGCACAGGCCACAAGTGGGCCAATCTCCACGCGCGTCGTGACGGCGGCGAGCGCCGCAAGCGTCGCCCAGCACTCGTGCGGGCCGCGCTCTGGTCGACCGTCGTCTCGATAGAGCAGGTGATCGCCCACCCAGATGGAGTCGAAGCCGGACTCTTCAGCCGCACGCGCAATCGTCAGCAACTCTGGCCAACGCACCACCCGCTCTACCTCTGGGAGTTGAATCCCGATGCGGAGTGGTTCGCCGGTGGTGCCCATGTAGCGACCTAACGCGGAAACGCGTCAGCGTCGGGATACGGGAACCACTCTGGGTCGGCTTCGGCGTCGGGCGCGATCATCACCATCTTCGAGCGTCGGAACTGTTCGAGTCCCTCACTCCCGAGCTCACGACCAGATCCGGTGAGTTTCCTTCCACCGAACGGAATGGCGTCATTGTCATTGAGCGGCGTGTTCACCCAGACAATTCCCGTTTCGATCTCACGAACCGCACGTGCCGACTCGCTCAACTCATTGGTGTAGATGTTCGCTCCGAGGCCGAGCTCCGAATCATTCGCGCAACGAATTGCCTCGTCCAAGTCTTTCACGCGGGCAACCGGTGCAAGCGGTCCGAAACACTCCCCATGCATGATCTCCATGGAGTGATCGACCTTCATCACCGTCGGTTCATAGAACCAACCCTGGTCTCGACCTGCCGGACGCCTGCCGCCCGTCACGATCGTTGCTTCCTGCTCCACCGCGCGCGCCACTATGCGCTCCACGCGCGAACGCTCACGTTCAGACGCCATCGGGCCGATGTCGACTCGCTCAAGGCCGCTTCCGATGCGGAGTGCGGTTGCCTGCGCAGCGAGGGCATCAACGAACTCAGCGTAGATCGCCTCGTGTACGTACAACCGTTCTGCTGAAGTACAGACTTGCCCGCAGTTCAAGAACGCGGCAAAGGCAGCGCCACGAGCCGCAATGTTGACGTCCGCAGACGGCATCACGATGAAGGCGTCGTTTCCGGACGCCTCGATCAGTGTTGGCTTGAATCGTTGTGACGCAGTTGCCGCGACTGCCTGCGCTGCGCGGACGCTGCCCGTGAACGCAATACCGTGAGTCTGTTCATGCCCAACGAGCGCCTGCCCAGTCTCTGCGCCGCCAGTAAGCACCTGGATCAGCCCGGGTGGAAGGTGATCAAACGCTTCCATCCACATCAGCATGGTGATGGGGGTGAGCTCTGATGGCTTGATGATGATCGCGTTTCCAGCGGCGAGCGCCGCGGCCGACTGCCAACCGGCAAGCAACATCGGGAAGTTGTACGGCACGATGGAAACCACCGTTCCAAGCGGCTCCTTCAGCACCATGTGCAACTGTCCAGCGATTGCGGGGCCAGCCACTCGACCCACCTCGCTTCGCGCCGTTTCGGCGTAGTGGCGGAAGGAGGATGCGGCCGCACCACCCTCCCAATTGGATTCACGGAATGGCTTCCCCATTTCGCGTGTCAAACACTCACCGGTGCGCGGTGAATTTTGGATCATCTTGCGTGCCGCCTCATGCAGCGCATTGGCGCGGTCAAGAGCGCTCATTGCCCACCACTCCGCCTGCGCGCGTGCGGCATGTGCCACCGCCTGATCGACCTCGACCTTCGTTGCGTCCGCGTACTGTGCAGAGGCTTTCCCTGTGGCCGGATCGATCACATCGTGCCGTGCGCCGCTACCCGCCACCCACGTTCCGTTCACGTAGTGCGTACCGGAGAGCGCCGCCATTCGCGCCTGAATCTCCGTTCCCGAGCTATTGGTCACCTTGAGCCTCCTTTTTGGGCGACCTTAAGTATCGGATCTAGAAGAGGGCGTGGCGCGGGCTGATGCGCGGTGAGCACATTGCACCGCGGGAAGGTCGAGTGGGTCCGTTGGGTTACCTCTCTAACTTCAACGTAGCTCGGTGGACGCGGAGCCTAAGGGACGCCTGATCAACACCCTACGTCTGAGACGCGTTTCGTCGTTCTCTCAGCGCGCTGGTAACCAATAGCGCCGTCACCACCCCGCCGATCACACACATGGCCCCTGCGGCAACAAATGTGCCGCGCATGCCGACAAGTGCGGCAGCGGTCCCAGCTCCAGCCATCGAGAGGAGGCTCGCCCCCTCGGTCACCCCGCTGAAGATTGCACCAACGCGTCCGCGCACCGCATCGGTGGTGTTCTCCATGAAGATGGCGGATGCAACGATATTGATTGGGGATGCAGCGAGGCCGATCGCAAAGAAGAGCAACACGAACTGCCAGAGTTCCGTCACGCCGCCCCAGAACAGCAGAAGCCCACCAGCCGAAATTAAGGCTGCCCAGAGGACGTGTTCGGCAGATATCCGCCTGACGATTACCGGAGCAAGCGCCGTCCCGATGAGCAGCCCAACCAACTGTGATCCTTCAATCACTCCAGCGAGGGCGAGTGGCGCCTCAAGCTCCCGATAGACGAACGGAACGAAGAGCACGTTGACGGCTCCAATCCCGAGCATGACGATCGCCGGACCGATGATGATTGCCAACAGCATGCGTGAAGCGCGCACCACGGCAAACCCTTCGCGCAGGGCAAGTCCCTGACGTTCACCGTGATGCTGTGAGGACTGTTCGGGCTGCCCTGCAACTCTCGGGATCAGGAACAACAGGAGGCCAGCAAGCAAGAAACTTCCCGCGTCGATCGCGAAGAGAAGGTCGCGGTTACCACTGACGCCGAGGACAATCCCCGCAAACGAGACGCCGAGCAGATTGGTCGCGATCATGAGTGTCTGCTGGAGCGAGCCGAGGTGCACGCGCAGATCCTCTGGGACCAACCGCGCGATCACTGCAGAATTCGCTGGAGAGAAGAATGACCCAGCAACACCTTGAAGGAAGGTGAGCGCCGCAATGGCGGGGAAGGCAGCATCTCCAAGTTGAGAGGCGGGGATGATCATCAGCACGAGCACCGCGCGAACCAGATCCGCTGCAATCATGAGCTGGCGTCGATTGAGGCGATCCGCGACGCCGCCGGCGATAAAGCCAATCGTCACGGACGGAAGGGCCGCCAGTACCGCGGTGAGGCCGAGGGCCGCAGTCGAATCTGTCAGGTCGAGTACCAGCAACTGCACCGCCAGAACGGTTGCGGCGGAACCGAACATCGAGATGAATCGCGCGATGAGCAGCGTGCGGATATCCGAGATTCGCAACAGTGCAAGGATTCCACTCATGTGTGGCTGTCCAGCAGGCTCACGCCTGCGTAGGATCTCCCAACTTTTCTGATCGTGTCACACCGAATCTCTCGGTTATCCAGGAAAACACCACTGCGCTCGCCAACCCCAGCACCACCTCCTGCAACACGGGGATGCGGTCCATCGTCCAGAGAGAGAGCGATGGGATTGCGGAGCCAACATAGCCCACCAGCAGCGCAGCAGAGATGTTGTTCGCCGCGTGCGCGCCGATCGCCAACTCAAGGCTTCGGTCGCGGAGTGTCACCCACGCCCAGACATACCCGATCGCGACGTAGCCGACGATGCGCACCATGTCCTCGCCCGCAACCTCCGGGTTCGCGAGGTGTGGAAGCGCAAAGAGGACGCCGTTGATGGCGGCGAGCGTTGTTCGGCGCCGGCGTCCGTTGTCTGACCACTGGAGGAGCCAACCTCGAAAGAAGAGCTCTTCAGCAGTGGTCTGGACTGGGATGAGCAGCAGCGCCACAAGCACATACGGAAGCGCACCCGCCGGATTGAAGGTCCATTCCACCACGCCAGGGTTGAGAAGTGCAACGGCGGCAACCCCGATCAATCCGATGACGATCCAGAGACTGAACCCAAAGAGCATCCTGCGCACGGAGAATGTTCCCGTCTGCGTGAAGAGCCGTCCGATGCGCTCCTTCAGTATGTAGCGATACGCAATCAGATTCGCAACGAAGAACGGCACAAAACTGAGCAAGATTGCAAGCAGGATCAGCGCGGCGCGATCTGGGGTAATTAGCACCGCGCCAAAACCGCCTTCTGGCAAGAACACCTCCAACTCGAGGCCGGAGTTGACGACGACGAAGATCGTCACGATGCTCCCCACGACCTGCCAGAGCAGCACGATCACGAGCGTCCCCACAATCCATCGCCAGAGCGCAGGGCGGCTGCTGTTCGGGTCGCCTTTGAGGCGCGCACGAATCGCATGCCACCTTCGGTCGATCCATCCGTTGAAACGCATCGCCCATGCGAACTTTCTCCCGAGGAGTCGGGTGGCAACGAGCAGCGTCACGATGCCGAACTCAGGGAAGAGCGGAAGCAGGATTGCACCAACAGGGAGCAAAAGTGCACCAAGGAACAGCGCGAAAGGCAGCGGCAAGCGCTGAATCACTGACGGTCGGTCTTTTCTTGCCAGTCGATCCTGTTCCACGCCCGTCACACCCTTCGGCCTTGCCGTGATCGGGTCCGGATGAAGATCTTCTCTACCGGGAGTGAGAACACGTCCGAGAGTCGAAAGGCGAGCGCAAGCGAGGGGTTGTACTCTCCGCGCTCCAGATAACCGATCGTCTGAGAGTTCACGCCGACAAGTTCGGCCAACTCAAGTCGGCTCATCTTCACGCGCTCTCGCAGCTCGGCGATTCGGTTGGGAAAAGGCGATTCTGACGCCGGTCGACGCCCAGTCACGAGCGCGTCCCCTTCTTCGCCGGCTTCGCTGCCTTCTTGGCAACGGATGTCCCCCTGACGACACGGCCGTTGACGGCGACCTTGAGCCGACGTGGGTTGCGCTTCTTCTTAATTGAAGTTCCGCCCAGTCCCATTGCATTTCGAATCTCGTCCTTCACCTCGTTTCCAGCTGCATCAATTTCAATCGACATCCAGTTAAACTCTCGGCGCAGCTCTCCCTTGGCGTACTTGAGCGCGCGCTGCGTCTCCTCAGATACCTCATCCGGAACCGGATCGCGCCACGCATGGACGAGGCTTGGTAGCACCCAGATAAAGAGGACGGCAGTCACCGAGCCGCCCACCAGCGTCTCAGACGGGAGGCTCAACGTTTGCGTCGTGTTTATGTCAAACATGGTGATGAAGGTCACGATGGTGAACACTGCAACAATCATGCCGAGAATCTGGTACGAGACTGGATACAGAATGTTTCGCAGCGCAAGCTCGCGCTCATCAAGGACCTCATCTGGCTGTTGAGCTAATGCGCGCTTGTACGTTGATGCGGTGAGTGTCGTTCCAAGAAGGAGGATCAACGCGGGGAGTGACCAGACCTCAAGATCTACACCACTTATCTGCAGGACCCCAGGTAGGGTCGAAAGGTAGAGAATCGCAGAGGCAAACCAGAGTGTGACAAGACTCTTCCCAGAGATGAGCTTCGGTCGACGCCACGGCGTGTTGACCTCCACTGGCGTATTGATCGCTCGCATCAATTTTGGGCTCGCAATCATGTTGAAAAGAAAACTGGCCAGCACGACCCCTACAACCGCGGCGAATGGAACCCACTGCTCAACCATGCTGCTCTCCTGCACTTCCCAGCCCAGCGGGCTGTTGTATTAGTACAATAGCACGGTTGTTGTAGGAATACAACAGTCAAGGCGACCACGCTGCCGAGCGTGATCGCCTTGATTTGCCGCCAGATGGCGACGCATGCCTCAGCGTGTCGGTTCGGTAGCTCCGTCTCTCCACGGAAGCCCCTCGCGGAGCAACTCGTTACCGTCCTGATCGCGCGCGACGAGCTCAATCGCAGAATCGGCAAACGCCTGCGGTAGCCAGAGGCCATAACGACCCTCGACTACGGTCGCCGAAACTCCGTCAAGGCCGACGACTTCGACGCTGGTGGCGCCCTCTGGCGCGTTCCCGACAATGATGCTCACCGTCTGATCGGCGAACTCCGTGCTGCCAGCCGCCTCGATGAACTGGGTCAACTCTGGTGCGTTCCCGGAGATGCGGATCCCCGCTTCAACGGTATCGCCACTTACCAGCACCATGCAGTAGCCGTAGATTTCGTCGTTCCCGTACAGTGCGACGCCACCATTGCCGAATAGTTCAAGGCTCTTCAGCTCAAGGTCCATCCCACTCGCACCATCAATCGGTGCGGTGCATGCGGCATCGGCTGCTGCCGCCTGCTCTGCGGTCGCCATCGTCGCGGATGCACTGAAGGCGAGGGTCTTCTCGGCGCCTGCGAGGCCACCGAACAAGATGACGCCGGCCAGCGCGACGCTCCCAAGCGCAGCGATACCGGCCAAGCGTGGCGAGCCCGCCCTAATGTTCTTGTCGTTCATGAGCACGTACTCCTTCATCTTCTCGAGCTGAGCCGGCGTTCGGGCCACCCCGTTGCCTGCGGTGAGCGGATCGGCCGCTTCAAGCCGACGCTGCAGTTCATCGTTCATCTCGAGCCTCCTTTCGCTCTACATCAACTACCTGTCCACGAGCGTCGCCACTCTTACCGCGCACCGCCAAGAGCTCGATGCGAAGTCGCTCCTTGGCGCGATGAAGTCGCACCCCAGCCGCGTTCGCGTTGATACCCAACACCACAGCGATCTCTTGCGTCGTGAGTTGCTCCCACGCGAAGAGCCGCAGGACCTCCCGATCTGCCTCGCGAAGTTGGAGGAGCGCCTGCTCAAGGTTTGGGTCACCGCCACTCGGTTCCGGCCCAGGGTCTACCCCTGGCGTGTAGAGGGCGAGCTTTGCCAAGAGGCGGGCGAAGCGGCTGTTGGCACGGCGGTGGTTCGCGAGCGTGCGCCGCGCCACCGCCAAGGTCCATGGCACCTCGCCTCCCTCAGGGACGATGCCGATTCGCCGCCAGAGAACCATGAGCACCTCAACGAAAAGGTCGTCTATCGCCTCGGCGCCAGAGCGACGCGCGAGATAGCGATAGAGGGGATCGCACACCAGCGCATATACGGCCTCAAAGCGATCGCGTTTCTCCCGATTACTCATGGCCATACTCACTACCTGTCCGGCTGGCGCGACATCATTACATGAGTTGAATGCAAAGTATCAGCGCCAGAGTTAAAACTGTTGATCAGCGGCGCGCCCACCGTGTGGCCCGAAGCATTGCGTAGACACTGACAAAAACACCTAAAGGCATCGCGAAGAGCGAGATGATCAGCAGTGGCGGATTGCCCATCATGACTGGCGCGGGCGAGAGATTAGCCAGACCAAGGAAGGATGCCGAAATCAAAAGTAATGCCCAGCCAAAGTCCGCAAGAGAGAGCACTGACCAAGCAGCAACGAGCCGCCGTGCACTTGTCTCATTTCTCCGAAGGCGAACCCCGAGAACGATCGACATAGTGGCGACGATTGTGTCGAGCACTCCTGATACCAAACCGACTTCAACAGGAAGTTGACCGTCAAGGTACGCCACGATCAGGAAGAGGCCACCAAAGCGATACACCTGTGTCATCACCAGTGCAGACGTTGGAATGAGCTCCAGGGCGCCTCTCATCTTTTTTGATCTAACGAGGGTGAGAACAAGTAGCGCCGCTGGCGTGAACGCCAAAACACCAAAGAGTCCAAATCCTTGCCAGTCGGACTCCCTCCAGTTGGGAAACCCTGGAAAGATTGTCATCTGCCCCAGAACGGCTGCAACGGATACCCAGACCATCACAAGCACGCTAGCGAGCCGAACACGGCTCCAGCAGTAGCCCGCAATGAGTAGCGCGGCTGCCACTCCCATCAGGGTAGGGCCAATCTCATACAAGAAGCTCATGGTTGTTTAGTTACTCACGCTCGGTGTGGTTCGTAGGTATTCCGCGCTCGTGACCTGCTCCAGAAGAAATCGTGCCGCTGAAATCGCAGTGATTGACAGCCCGATCCCGCGACCATCTGCGCTGATGCGCAACGGTTTGGCAGGCCCTTCCACGATACTCGGTAAGCGCACCGAGACCCATTCAACGCCGCTCTGGCGCAGGGCCGTTTCAACTCGATCCTTGTCTTCAATAATCGGTATGAGCCAACGAAGGAAAAGGGGGATGATGATTTTGTTCGCGATCCAAGTACCACTCCGACCCGCGCCAACTACCGACATTGATACGATGCGTGACACGTCGTTTTCCTTCATAGACTCTAATACGGTCTTGACGGAATCAGAAACAAGAGTCGTTCTCGCACCAGTCCCCTTACCACCGACGCCGAGACAGTGAATCACTGCGTCAGCGCCTTTTACGCAACGTCCCACATCAGCAGATGAGGTTGGGCTACCAGCAAGGACGGTGAGTTGCGGATGAGCGATCGGCACTCGGTGGGGCTCACGGACCAACACCGTTACTTCGTCACCGCGCTTGAGTGCTTCTTGGACCACAAGTCCGCCAGTGCGACCGGTCGATCCAAAGACTGCAATCTTCATGGTCACGCCGCCGTCAGCAGGCTGATGCCGACGCCAATCGTGGAGAGGCTGAGAACCACCGCGCCAGCCGTAATCAATCTCACAAGCGGACCCGGAGTGCCTCGCTTAGAGCGCGGAGCCCCGCCGAAGAATCCACCGGAGATCAGCAGCGGCGCAGCAATCAAGCCGATCCGCAGCGCCCACACGATCCCCTCGTCGAGTTGCGAGGTGTCAAGGAAGAGCTGTCCGACGATCCCAAGCAAGACGAGGACGCCCGCGTGCGCATGTCCTGCACGGAAATAGTCGCGCTGCGTTTCAGTGATGCCCTCTGTCCCCGCCGCTCGCTTCAGGATCGAGAGCAGAAAGTACCCTCCGAACGCGATTGTTGGTAGGGAGATGAATGCCAGTCCAACCATGATTCTTGTCTCGTCGCTCATGCTTTCTCCTCACTTTCTTTCTGGAGTTCCCATCGCAATTGTAGTCAAGCGACTACTTGCCCACCGTTTTTGCGAGCACCTCCTTCCATGGTGTAGGCGTTACGCCCAACTCTTTCCTGGTTGCGCTGTCGTCCATCACAAACGGCTGTTCAAACTGATACATCGTGATGGGAATCTCGCGCATCGTCGCGCTGAAGAGACCCATGATCCGTATGAGCGCCATTGGCACAACTGACGCCTTCACACGCTTCACTCCTGCGGCATCGGCCAACTCGTCAACAACCTCTCGTTGCGTTCGTGGCGGGTTGCTTGGGACATGCCAGACTCGACCCCATGCAACTTTGTTGTTTGCACAGGCAATGAGTGTTCGCGCAACGTCAACGGTGTAGCTCCAGGTGTGTGGCTGGTCGGCGCTCCCGAGTACCCGAACGTTCTTTCCAGCAAGGATGTCTGGCACGACGCGGGTGATCACGCTCACCTCTGTTGCGTTTGGCCCGATGAAGTCCGACGATCGTACTTCTGTCGCGCGCAGTCTTTTCTCGTCGTGCGCCGCCTTCGCGTCGAGCCACATCTGACCGCGCACCCTCCCCTTCGCGTAGGTTGCGCGTAGTGGTGTCTCTGGCTTGAGGGGCCCACTCGGAGTTCCATAGGCGTACAGATTGTTGAGTGTCACGAGGACGGCTCCCGATCGCTCTGCAGCGGTGAGAAGGGCGTCAGCGATCGGTGGCCACTCTTCTGGCCAGCGATGGTACGGGGGGTTCGCGCAGTTGAAGATCGCGGCGCAGCCCTCGGCGAGATCCGTTAGCCGTTTTGCGTCGGCAGCGTTGCCAGCCACGCTCTTGATGCGTTGGTTCGCAGGGCCAGTACCGCGACGGCTCAGTGTGGTCACGGAGTGTCCGTCTGCAGCGAGTTGTTCTGCCACCAAGCTTCCGATCACACCGGTTCCCACCACCAGGTACTTCTTCTTTGCCGTCATGAGTCCCCCTGCGTTTTTGGCGACCGCCACATACGTGGCGAGTGGATCGCACCTGGTGATGTGTATAGTGATCACATTAAACGCGTGTCAAGGCGGTTCTAGGGAGGCGAAATGGGCGCGAAGGAGTATCACCATGGCGATCTGGCGAACGCGGTGATCGCTGCCGGTCTTCGACGTGTACGTCAGCGGGGACTTGATGCCATAAGCGGACGGGAGTTGGCAGGTGTCGTCGGTGTTGCCCCATCCGCGATCTACCGCCACTTTGTCGACAAAGAGCATCTTCGTGCCGCGATCGCCCAGGCCGCTCGCGAACAACTTGCGCGGTCGATGTCGCAACCGGTCCCTCGCAGACTTACCAAGGCACGCGCCTATGCAAGATTCAGGGCGATCGGCGAGGCCTACGTTGACTTTGCGCTGAGCGAACCGCGACTGTACGAAGCGGCCTTCGCCGATTGCCAGCCGCCAAGGGAAGACAATCCGTCAGGTTGGAGCATCCTGACGGAGGCACTCGACGCGCTCGTAGAGACGGGCGCCATGCCCAAGGCACGTCGGGCTGGCGCAGAGCTTGTCGCCTGGTCGGCCGTCCATGGAGCCTCTGACCTGGTTTTGCTGCCGTACCTGAAGATCCGCCTCAAAACTGATCGCAAGCGGATCATCGAAGTGGTGCTGGACGGGGTAGATCGCAGCCTGCAGATCGGAACTTGAACAGATGAGTTGTCGCTTCATAGAAGTCAAAAGAAATGGTTGGTGAGTGTTAGGATTCCACGGAGGGCCCAAATGGACGCCCACTA
>Ga0315909_10006988_pt1 | contig 12659 bp, 10 predicted proteins | sample LakEriMetagenome_11_FD_203527 | JGI IMG/M metagenome (GOLD analysis project Ga0315909, IMG submission 203527) | Freshwater fungal communities from buoy surface, Lake Erie, Ohio, United States - Buoy 2 MA125 | ecosystem: Environmental > Aquatic > Freshwater > Lake | place: USA: Lake Erie, Ohio...
CTATTTTTCCAAGAGCTTCCGAGAGGCTGTTGTCTGAGGAAACAAGAACGTTTGCAATCCAGTCACTCATCGGCTGGGATTCAACCTTGGCAATCTCAACAAAGCCTGATGGAGCTGAACCCTGAATAAGGGTGGCAGCTGGAGCAAGCTCCGCTAGCCCAAGCTTAAACTGTTCCCCCGCACTTGTTACTGGCCTACCGGTCCTGGCAGAAGTGGGTGCTTCAGGAAGGACACGGTCCCCGTCAAGTTGAAGAGCTGTGACCTCAGAAATCCAACCATCGACTTGGTTCACTCTTTGCCAAGAGCTCTCCCAACCTGATCCTGGGAAAAAACTTGAGTCGAGGATTATTTCATTTATCTGGGTAACGCCGTTACTGCTTGCCCAAGCTCTAACCTGAGCTACCAAAGTTGCTAGTTTTGGGGCACCCTTGTAAACCGACTGAGCGCCGGCCGAGGTTTTAGAAAGTGTAATGTCGCCAGCTCCCACCAGAGCAATTCTTGATGGGTTGGCTGGGTCAGCCATTACCCTAGTTGAAAGTTGATAGTCGGGGCCAACGCTCGCAAGCACGGCTGCGGCAGTTAGGGATTTCATTACCGAAGCGGTCGCAGCAGGAATGTCTGCATCTCGGTCAAATAAGACCTCACCGGTCTCAGAATTTAGAACAACGGCTTGAAGAGTTCCAAGAGAGGGGTTTGATTCTTCTTCGGTAACTGTGCAGGTTCTAGGCGGTGCTTCCGAAGCAGAAGGGGAGGCAGTAACGTCACTGGCTGCATTCGAACCTGAACTGGGCGAAGAAATTACCAAGCCACCAAGCATCAGGACAAGTACCAGCAAGCCTGAGCCCGCACCAATAAACACTTCTTTGAAGTGCGGGAAATTCTTAATTCTTTTTAGCACTTGGCTAAGCTCCTGAAAACTCGATACCCGTTTGATTTCTTATTTGATCCATGACTTCCATAATCTGAACTGTCTCATCCAGGCTCATGGTCGGTGATTCAATGAGGCCTTCAGATACACAACGCTCGACTTCGAGTGCCTGATACTGCATTCCTCTTCCCTCAATATTACCCTCGTATTCAAATAAGATATTGTCCTCCCGGTCAAAAACTTTGAATGTGCTGTGTTCGTAAAAGGATTTTTCCATTTCAACTCTTCCGGAATCTCCAAGGATAAAAGCTCTTACTGGACCAGCTGATGCAATGCTGGAATGCAGCAGGGCCTGCCTACCCCCTGAATATTCAAAGATTGCACCCAAGGATTCGTCCACATTTCCAGGCAACAATGACGCGGAGGCCAGAATCCTGGTTGGATTGCCAAAGAGTCTGTGGGCCAAGGAGATTGGGTAAATCCCCAGATCTAGCAATGATCCTCCCCCTAGGGCGGGGTCATAAAGCCTTGGGTATGAATCCTTTGGAAGATATTGATTGTGATCAGCTAGAAGGTAACGAGGTGTCCCGATTAAGCCCTGCTCTAGTTTTTCAAAAAGAGTTTTGTGGTTAGGAAGAAATCTCGTCCACATCGCCTCCATTAGAAAAACTCCATTGAGTCTGGAAATTGCTGCCAATTCCCTTGCCTGAGCCGCGTCGAGAGTAAATGGCTTTTCTAGCAATACATTCTTGCCAGAACTAAGCGCCAGCTTTGCATTAGCAAAGTGGGCATTGTTTGTAGTTGAAATGTAGACAATGTCAACATCCTGATCGGCTACTAAATCCTCATAACTGCCGTAGGCGCGATTAATTGAATGCTTGTTTGCGTAAGACTCTGCACGATCTAACGACCTGGAACCAACTGCTTCTACATGCATACCCGCGAGACGTAAGTCATTTAGAAATTCAACGCTGATTTCTCCCGGGCCCAGAATCGCCCACTTAAGATCGTGCTTCACTGTAGCCTCCAGGTCTCAGACAATAGCTTAGACTTAGAGTATGAAAACAAAAATAACCATCACGGCTTTATTGGCCTCGCTGTTGATACCAACACCAGCACACGCTCACGATATTCTTGTCGACATAAATCCAGCTCCTGGGGCGATAATATCGACTTCCAGTTTCGAGGCTGTTTTGACCTTTAACAATCCTCTATTGGTTATTGAATCTGAGACTAATGCCGAGGTTGCGACTAAATTGCAGGGCTCTTCTGACTGGATAGTCCACCCTTTTTCGATCGATGACAAAACCCTTGTGGCCCAGATTGAGCTGAGCGAACCAGGTTCTTATGATTTGCGTTGGAGCGTTGTTGGCTCTGATGGTCACACAATAAGCGGAGATTCAAACTTCGTACTAGAGGGTCTAGTTGCAGAAGAAACTGCAGTCCCACTTATCGCGGAGCCCGAATTGGTAACGACCTCGGAATCCCAAGAGATTCCTGTTGGTTTTTATGTTGGCCTGGCCCTTGTGGCCCTAGGTGCAGTCTTTGCACCAATTGGCTTGATGATGCGCAGAAAGTCTAGGAAGTCCTAGGTCTAACTAGGGCGTCAAGGTTTCCAAGCAGCTCGTCAAACTCCGCTGCGGTCATGAGCTTTAGCTCCAAGACAACTTCTCGAACGCTGGTTTCATCGGCTAGAGCTTTTTGAGCAACGATTGTTGCGTTCTCATAGCCTAAAACTGGGCTGATGGCGGTAACCAAACCAATGGAGTTTTCTACACTCAGCCGAAGCTTTTCAACGTTGGCAGTAATTCCAGAAACACAGGCATCTGCCAAGACGTAGCAACCTTGTCTTAGCTGAGTGATACTCATCATCAAAGCGCGACACATAATTGGTTCAAATGCGTTCAGCTGCAACTGCCCTGCTTCAACTGCCATAGTCACAGTCATGTCATAACCAACAACGGCAAATGCAATTTGATTGATTACCTCAGGAATAACTGGATTGACCTTACCCGGCATGATTGATGATCCGGCCTGTCTTGGTGGCAAGTTAATTTCATCCAGACCTGCACGAGGTCCGCTGCTTAGCAGTCGAAGATCATTTGAGGTCTTCGAGAGTTTCACGGCAATTCTCTTCAGCACTCCAGAAACAGTTACGAATACACCGGCATCCTGGGTGGCCTCAACCATGTCTTCTGCAAGCACAAAATCAAAACCACTTAGCTTCGACAGAGCCGCACATGCTTTCTCTGGGTAGCCCACGGGAGCGTTTATTCCAGTTCCAATAGCAGTTCCACCCAGGTTGATTTCACGCAGTAGCGGCAAAACTTCGCGAAGTCTTTGGATGTCCTCCATGGTCATTCTGGAGAAGGCTGCAAATTCTTGACCGAGGGTCATTGGAACGGCATCTTGCATTTGAGTCCGACCCATTTTGATTACTTCTCTAAACTCAATCGCCTTGCCAGTGAAGGCCTTTTCTAGGTGAGCCATTGCCTTTAGGAGTTCGTTGATCTCAATAATCAAAGCTAGTTTCAGGGACGTTGGGTACACGTCATTAGTTGACTGCGACTGGTTCACGTCGTTGAGCGGGTGAACTATTGAGTAATCACCTTTTTGGCCCCCAAGGATTTCAATCGCCACGTTGGCAATAACCTCATTAGCATTCATGTTTGTTGAGGTGCCCGCTCCACCCTGGATAGCGTCCACAACAAACTGTGAATCAAACTCTCCATCGGCGACCCGTATTGAGGCCTTCACAATGGCGTCTTTTACTTTTGGATCCAGTTCGCCAAGTTCAAAGTTAGCCTCAGCGGTAGCTTGTTTGACGATTGCTAAAGCGCGAATCAAGGAACGGTAATGGCCAATTGGCACTCCGGAGATTGGAAAGTTATCAACCGCTCTAGCGGTGTGGATGCCCCAATAGGCATCCTTAGGTACTTGGTAATCTCCAAGAAGGTCGTGTTCGAGTCTGGTTGAGGACATAAATTAAGTCTGCCACTAAATTGTGGAGGCCGGCTACCAACCCATACGGCAGAAATCTTCTACCTTCTTAGTTCTTCCAGCCACAATCATTACGTCTCCTGTGTTTAGAACTGTTTCCGGGAAGGAGGGCTTGTAGTTATCATTTGGTTTCTTGGTAGCCACCACAGTAACTCCGTGAAGGGATCTGAACTGCATTTCTGAAAGGGTTTTTCCTTCGAAGCTTTGCGGGGCTTCTGTTTTTGCCATGACAAAGTCTTCATCTAACTGGATGTAATCGAGAGATTCACCACTTACCATGTGAGCTACTCGCTTACCCATATCCATTTCTGGAAAAATGACATGGTGAACTCCAAGCTGTTCAAGAATTCGACCGTGAGAGACGCTTGTTGCTTTTGCCCACACCTGTGGTACGCCAAGTTGAAGCACAAGCGAAGCCGTCAGGATACTTGCCTCTAAATCGCTACCAATGGCAACTACCGCTGAATCAAAATCAGGGATTCCTAGTTCCCGAAGCGCAGCTTCGTCAGTTGAATCAGCCTGAATCACATGAGTGAGTTTGTCGGAAATGCTCTGGACTAGCTTTTCATCGCTGTCGATACCTAGAACTTCCCTTCCGCCTTTGACGAGCTCTAGTGCAAGTGATGTTCCGAAGCGACCAAGGCCAATAACGGCAATCGTTGAGGCGCTGTGCTTTTTGGGTCCACGCGTCTTTAGCCGGTTAGGCATTTTTTTCTCCATTCGTTGACGGTATCTGAAACAGTACTTGAGGGCTCGATAACCGTGCTCTTCTAACAATAATCAGTTGTTTTATTAGAACAAGTGAATCAGCCAATTAGGGGCCTTTCTTTTGGAAGTTCGTAGTGACGTTTCGTCTTTCTAAGAGCAAGAGAGGTTGCGACCACAATTGGACCAAGGCGACCAAAGAGCATGAGCACCGACAATAGGAACTTTCCATGTTCAGGAAGATCAGCCGTGATGCCCGTTGAAAGCCCCACTGTTCCAGCTGCCGAAATGATTTCGAAGACTAGCTCGTCCAGAGTGAAATCTGTTGTAAAGCGAAGAACGAAAAGTGATCCAAGGACAACAAGCGTATACAAAGTCACAATGGTTAGGGCCTGACGCTGCATTGAGCGAGGAAGCCTTCGGTTGCCGACATTTACTGCAGCGTCACCACGAATCTCCGTGTAAACAATGTAGAACAAGACAACTGCAGTTCCAATTTTGATACCACCGGCAGTTGATGCACTGGCGCCACCGATGAACATCAAGATATCCATGCCAAGCCAGGTGCTGGTATACATCTGGGTCGTGTCAATTATGTTTAATCCAGTTGAGCGAGTCATTGAAGAAGTAAACATGCTGGCAACAATCTTTTGAGCCGGATCCATGGCGCCAAGAGTTGCCGGGTTGGTCCACTCCGAAATTGAGATTCCAATAGCTCCCACCACAAGAAGGAACAGGCTTGCCCACAAGATAATTCTTGAGTTCAGCGACCACTGTGCCGGCATCGTGTAGTCAGCTACTTTGCCAAATAGAACGTAAAGCTTTAGCTTCAGGCGATCGCGAATCTCGGCCAATACCGGAAAACCAAAACCGGCAAGAGTGGCAATCACAAATACTGGGAAGATGATCCAACCATCATTGGCAAAGCCCATGAGGCTGTCTGTATACAGGGCAAACCCAGCCTGGTTGAATGCCGAGATAGCTTGGAAAGCTCCATGCGATAGTGCCTTTTCTAGCGAGTATCCGTATTCGGTAAACATCCGAACCGCTAGAAACACAAATAGTGCCAATTGAAAAAACAGCATCAGTTTGGCGATGTTGAGCAAAAGAGTCTTTACATCAGGCTGCTTGGTGGCTGAGGATTCGGAAGTTGCCGAAATCCTGTTTTTTAGGGAAATACGTCCTTCGATTAGGAAGCCAACTAGGGTGGCAAAACCGATGATTCCAAAGCCACCAATTTGGATGAGAAAAGCGATTATGACGTGACCGGTTGTGGACCAGTAGCTAGCGGTATCTAGGGTTGTTAGACCCGTCACGGTCACTGCGGATGTTGAAGTAAATAGTGCATCAAAGAAATTTGTGACTGAGCCGCTCTTCGAAGAGATCGGCATCATGAGTAAAAATGTGCCAAGAAGGATTAGGGCCGTAAAAGCCGCTGCAATTAGCTGCGTTGCCGACAGCTTGGGTATTTTTGGCATTTCAGGCTCTAACTATACTCCTGGCAAACAATTCGTCTAGGGCTAGCGTTCTGCTGAAACTACCCTTTTGCAGAAGAAATCTAGACAGATTCAGTCATTTCAGGACCCCAATTGCTCGAAGTCTCGCGATAGCGCCATCCTCAATTGGCGACTCCGGGCCAATGGCTAAACGCATTAGGCGAAGTGACCAGCGGGTAACGGGTCGAATAAACCAAGCTGGTTTAGCTTTCAATCCAAGTAGTTTTCTAAACTCTGGTCTCAGTGATAAAACAGCCGCCTCAAACAGCAATCCGTAAACCAGTTTGGCAACTCCAGGAAGTGGAGGGTTCTTTATAAAATCAATAACTTTCTTGGTGTCTGGGGTCGAAACCAGCAGACCAGAGTTATAGAACTTATCAATTTCATTTTCTAGTTCTTGTTCGCTCATCGGGCAGGTTGCGAGACCAAGCGGTGCCACCGAGACACTCCACTGTGCAACGTAGTTATCTGCTCCACTAGCTGCAGATCCTTTTGGTATCTGTTTCCAGGAATACATCTGGTGTGAAACTAGGAAGGATTCCATAAAAGCGATGTGCACCCAAAGCAAAAGGTCTTTATCTGCTGCCTTGTATAGCACCGTCTCACCGGTTCCTTTGGTGTATTCACCAACAACTCGGGTGTGAAGCCTGTTTACGCGATCTGCTTCGTTTTGAACAGCTGTTTTTGAACCAAAAGTTGTTACCGTAAGCCAGCGAATCGTTCCAGCCAATCTTCCTAGAGGGTCCGATTCGTACCTTGAATGATTCTTCACCCCTGTCAGAGATCCTGGATGCAGAGCCTGCATGAGCAGAGCCCTAATTCCACCCACCAGGGTTCCAAAGTCTGCATGGACTACCCAAGGCGCATCAGAGGGTAGAAAGTAACCTTCTTCTTCACCAGCTGCAACAACACCCAACCACGGCGGAACTCCGTCTGGGTCTCCAGAAAGAAGCTTTCGAAATCGCTTGGAAAGAAACTCTTGGAAAGCGTTATTTTTCTTGGATTTCAAAGATCACCTAGTTGATTGTTATAAGCCAGTACTACAAGTCTACGTTTCAATTTTTTGTCATTTTCCAGAAGTGGAGCCACCTAGCGGAATTGAACCGCTGACCTGCTCTTTACGAGGGAGCTGCTCTACCAACTGAGCTAAGGTGGCCTACGAACCCGGCTCAGTGCTTTTCTGAGCCACGTACTACTTTATTAGAGCAGATTCCTGTCCTAGCCTGTAGCTAGAAGAAAACTCAAAGGAGCAAGGGTATGAAAGAACAAGACCTAATAGTGCTTTGGAATCGACTCAGGAATCAGATCATCTTTTCGCAACTGGCTCCAACGTTTTTGCTTATTGTCACAATCGGTTTGCTCAATGACGGCCTAGCCGATTCCGCAGATGTTGTGAAGTGGGCAACTCTTGGAATCCTGTTGGCTTCAGGAATCTTTGGCTTTCTCGCACAGTACTCGGCTGCAACAGAAGCACGCGCGGTGTTAAGTGATTTGAAAACACTAAAGTCGAAGTCTAAGGTTTCGATTCAATTAGTTCGATTTGATAGTTGGCTAAACGTAATTCGTTTCGTCACACCAAGCATTTTTGTGGGAATTTATGTATTGTTGTGTATTGCTCTTCTGTTTTAGATTAAAAGAGTAGATGAAGCCCCGGCTACGGTCGGGGTTTTTTCTTTCCAGATTGAGTTTTCTAGCTGCAGTTTGGGTCACGGGCTGGAAGTTCACCTGTTAGGAAGAACCTATCCACTACTTCATCAATGCATTTATTATCATCACCGTAAATTGTGTGGCCCTCACCGTTATAGGTCATCAAAAATCCATCTTCAAGAATGTCATTGGCAAGAGATTGAGCCTGTGAGTAAGGGGTTGCTGGATCTCCGGTAGTTCCAATCACCAAAATTGTTGGTGCTCCAGCTGCGCTGTAATCGGAAGGTTTGTCAGCTTCTGGGAATGGCCAACTTCCACAGCGCAAACCACCAAACTGCCAGTACCGACCCAAAACCGGGGCTACCTCTAGCAATTTGGCGTTTTGTGCCTCAATCACGAACATACTTTGGCTGGCACCTTCATCCCGGCAGCTGATTGCATAGTTGGCTGCAATCAAGTTAGTTCGATAGCGACCATCTTCACCTCTGTCGTTGTAAAAATCGGCCAAGCGTAAAAACTCGTCACCAGTACCGGATAGCGCTTCATTGAAAGCCGTTGCCAAAGATGGCCAGTATCGATCTGAATACAAGGTCATGATCAAGCCTGTTACGGTCGCCCAAATGGTGAGTTCTCGTCCTGAGGATGTCGCTAATGGCTTTTTCTCAATTGAAGCCAAAAGTTGACTTACGGATTCAAGGTCAGCTGAGACGTTTCCACTGAATGGACAATCGTCGAAGCTGTCACAATTTTCCAAAAATGTACGAAGTGCGGATTCAAACGCCTCAAGTTGAAAAAGTGTCTGACCGTCATCATCAACAGTTGGATCAATAGCACCGTCTAGAACGAAGCGACCCACCCGCTCAGGGAACAAAGTGGCATAGGTGGTGCCAAGAAATGATCCATAGGAATATCCCAGGAAATTCAACTTTGACTCCCCGACCACAGCTCTTAGAACATCCATGTCTCTAGCCGCCGAGACCGTGTCTACAAATTCCAATAATGGTCCCGTATTTTTCAAGCACTTGTCCGCAAAATCAGCGGACGCTGCCCTTGCAGCAGCTAGGTCCTCGTCACTTCCGATTTCAAAACCAGAAACTCCATACAAAAAGACGTCGTATTCAGCATCGTTTAGGCACCTAACAGCAGTGCTTCTTCCCACCCCTCTCGGGTCAAAACCAAGAATGTTCCAGTCTGATCGAAGTTCATCGGTACCCACATAATCAGCTGAGTCCTTGACCCAATCGAAGCCGGAAGCACCAGGGCCACCAGGGTTGAAAAGAATAAAGCCCTGGGGCTCTGAATCTGCCAGTCTAAAGACTGTGGCAATTGAAATTGACTCGCTATTGGGATCATTCCAATTCATGGGGACTTTGATGTCTGCGCAATAGAGTCTCGTGCCGCACCCCTCAAAATCGGCTACCTGTTCGTAATACTCACTAAAGCCTGCTGGTGCCCCACTAGCGTCCGGAACTATCGGCTCCGGTGCCGAAGGGGCGCAACCGACTAGCACCAAAGCTGAAATGGATACAGTGGCCACCAGCTTGGCCAATCTTCCAAAGATCACTTATTTCTCCTAAGTGCAACGGCGAGCGATTCCAAAACCATGAGATCTCGAACATTAGAGCTAATTCGGACTCTCGCCTGAGCTAGTCCTTCGAGCTTAGTAATCACCTCCGACGCGGTTGAAGCTGCTGCCTGTTCTAGAATTTGGCTCCTTAGGTCGGCATTCACAAGCTCAGCTTCCGCGCCCAGTTTGACAATCAGGATATCTCTGTAAAGCGACATCAGATCAACCAAGATGCGATCTATGCCATCTCGCAGGCTTCTGGTTGCTCGTCTTTTTTGATCCTCTTCAAGCACCTTTATATCTGCCCTAAGAGCTGGGGGAACGGTGCCGCCTTCTGGGATACCCAGAGTTGCTAGCAAAGCTGTTCTTTCCTCAGCGTCTTTTTCAGCCGTTAGTGCATCGGCATCTTTTCTTGCCAACTCTAACCAGCGCTCAGCGGTGAACATAGCTTTAGGGATTGAATCGATTTGCATGGCAGCAACAAGTGTTTCTTTTCTTCTGGCTCTAGCGTCGATGCTGGTTGCTAGCCGAAGTGCCATTCCGATGTGACCCTGGGCCTCGGCAGCAACCTGCAAAGCAAGAGAAGGATTTATGCCGTCTCTGGCAACAAGCAAGTCGGCAACGGTTTGACTGGATGGCTGCTTGAGTGCGACGCGTCTTACTCTTGAGCGAATCGTAGGAAGCATGTCAGCTTCTGATGGCGCGCACAAAATCCAGATTGTTCCAGCTGGCGGCTCTTCCAGGGTTTTGAGTAGAACATTTGAAGATCGCTCTGCCATGCGGTCCGCGTCTTCGATGATCATGATCTGGTATCTACTGATTGATCCACCGAAGTAAGAAGCTGCCACCAAGCTTCTAATTTCTTCGATTGAGATTATGACCTTCTCGGTAGCTAGCACTGTGACGTCGGGATGTGACCCCAAACCAACCATGCGACAACTCTTGCAATCGCCACAGCCCCCGGCTTCACAAAGTAGCGCTGCAGCAAAAGCTGCGGCAGCATTTGATCTTCCAGACCCTGGAGGGCCAGTGATTAGCCAAGCGTGCTGTAATCCAGCGTCTTTGTCAGCTACCGCTTGACGAAGTTGAGATACCGCCTCTGGTTGACCAAGGAGTTCGGACCAGACAGGTTCAAACTCCAAGATTTTACTCAAAGCCCTTTGCTTTCTAGCAAAGCGTCCAAGCGCGGTTGTATCTGTTTCCAAATTGAATCAGGATCTTGGCTGGCGTCAACTACGTGAAATCTTTTTGGTTCGTTTTTTGCAAGTTCCAAGTAAGTTTTTCTAGCTGCTTCAAAAAATGAAATCTTCTCGCGCTCTAGGCGATCTGGTTCGGCACCCGTTGTTCCCCTTCTAGCTGACGCAGCTGCAGCATCAAGATCAAGCAAAACAGTTAAATCAGGAAGTAAGTTATCGACTGCCCACAGCGATAGGTTGCGAACTTCGGTTAAGTCCAATTCTCGTCCGGCTCCTTGATAGGCAACCGAAGAGTCCAGAAATCTATCGGAAATCACAATGTGCCCCTTGGCAAGTGCCGGTCTAATTATGCTTGCTACGTTATGAGCTCTATCAGCTGCATATAGAAGTGCCTCCGAACGAACCGACACTTCGCCCTTGCGGTGCAATAAAAGATGCCTGATCTCAACTCCGAGGTCGGATCCACCCGGTTCAAGGGTTCTAGTGACTTCTAATCCCTTGGCAATAAGGTAGTTCTGCATCAAATCAGCTTGAGTGGACTTGCCAACGCCATCGATACCCTCGAAGGATATAAAAACTCCTGTGGTATCGGGCACGCTATTTCTTCTTTCTAGTTCCGGCCTTTACGGTCTTTTTTGGAGCAACGGCTTTTTTGCTGGCTCGGCCAGCTTTTGGAGCGGCCTGACCAGGCTCTAGTCCTAGTTTCTCACGCCTGATGGCTAGTAATTCGAAAGCCTGGTCGCTGGTGAGCTCATCGAGCTTCTCATCCTTTGGAATGGTGGCATTTATAGCGCCATCAGTCACATAGTCACCGAACTGTCCGGTCTTGGCAACGACGTTTAGCCCGCTAGCCGGGTCTTCACCAAATTCTTTGAGAGGTGTTGCGGCAGTTCTGCGGCCACCGTACTTTGGCTGTTTGTAAATCTCGAGGGCCTCTTCGAGAGTCAGGCTAAATATCTGATCCTCGCTCTGAAGGGATCTAGAGTCAGTTCCCTTCTTTAGATATGGTCCAAATTTTCCGTTCTGGGCAGTAATTGGGTTCTGCGTTTCCGGATCAATACCGATTGTTCTAGGCAACGACAAAAGCGAAACCGCTTCTTCAAAAGTGAAAGTCTCTGGAGACATGGACTTGAACAAAGATGCGGTCTTTGGCTTCTCAGCATTTGGATCATCAAGCAAAACATAAGGTCCATACCTGCCATCTTTGAACAAGATGTCGTAACCAGTTAGAGGATCTTGACCCATGACGCGGTCGGTAATAATCGGCGCATCAATTAGCTCCTGAGCTTTAGCAACAGTTAGTTCGTCAGGTGCTAAACCTTCAGGGATGTTTACAATTCTGCGACCGTTTTCATCGGCACCTTCGCTACCTGGCTCAACCATGGTCTCAATGTATGGGCCATACTTTCCAGTTCTAAGCGTGATGTTATCGGCTAGGTAAATCGAGTTCACTGCCTTTGGATCGCTATCCCCAACGTTCTGCACGGTGTCGTGTAGTCCATCTTCAGAATCAGTTCCGAAGTAGAACTTCTTTAGCCATTCGCTGCGATTGATTTCTCCAGCTGCAATCTGGTCTAGGTTTTCTTCCATTTGAGCGGTGAAGGCGTAGTCAACTAATTTGACGAAGTTCTCTTCTAAGAACCTAGTCACGGTGAAAGCAATCCACTCCGGAACCAAGGCCTGACCGCGCTTGACCACGTAACCCTTGTTGATGATGGTCGACAAAATAGCTGCGTAGGTAGATGGTCTTCCGATTCCATCTTCTTCTAGGGCCTTAACAAGGCTTGCTTCGGTGTAACGAGCTGGTGGCAGAGTCTGGTGATCTTTGGCGGTTACTTCAACAACCGATAGGGACTGGCCCACCTCAAGAGATGGAAGCTTAGATTCTTGTTCGTCGTCTGGCTCTTCTTCACGGGATGCATCCCTGCCTTCTTCGTAGGCAGCCATAAATCCCTTGAAAATAACGACTGTTCCAGAGGCGCTGAATTCGGCTGACTTGCCACCAGCCACAGGAGAAACCGAAATCTTGGCAGTGGTGGTAGATACCTTGGCATCTGACATCTGCGACGCCATAGTTCTTTTCCAAATCAACTCGTAAAGATCTTTTGAACGGGTGGACATGCTCATTGGTAATTCGCTTGGGTGCAAGAATGTTTCACCGGCTGGTCTAATTGCCTCGT
>Ga0315909_10006990_pt1 | contig 12659 bp, 16 predicted proteins | sample LakEriMetagenome_11_FD_203527 | JGI IMG/M metagenome (GOLD analysis project Ga0315909, IMG submission 203527) | Freshwater fungal communities from buoy surface, Lake Erie, Ohio, United States - Buoy 2 MA125 | ecosystem: Environmental > Aquatic > Freshwater > Lake | place: USA: Lake Erie, Ohio...
CGATACTATAACACTACACAATCATGGTTATCTAGCAGGTAAAGGTGGGTCAGGTGGTCAAGGTGGATATAGATATACCAGTGGTAAAAGTACCTATAGTGCGCCAGCTACCGCAGGCGGAGAGGGTGGAACTGCACTATTATTAACCTATCCAATCACCCTATTGAACGATGGTAATATCGCTGGTGGTGGCGGGGGTGGTGGTGGATCTAGCGTCCAATCTACTGGCACAAGCAAGAGTCCAAGTTACGTAAATGGTAGCCAAGGTGGTGGTGGCGCAGGGTTTGGTTCAGGCGCTAACAATGGTACCTTAACTGCTGGTGGTGCCGGAGCAGGTTCAGCAGGTGCTGGTGGTAGTCGTGGTCAATCAGGTGTGAGTTCCGGTGCAGCAGGCGGCAGAGCTGGTTATGCTATCCAAGGTACAAGCATTTTAATCGCAGGATCAAACGTAGGATCATATTTTGGCCCACTAGCAACCTAATACGAAAGCACATTCAATGAGTAAGATATCAATCAAAATAGTAGAAATCGATCAACGATCACGATCAGTAGTCCTAAAATTTGCTTCAGAACAAAGTCGCAGACCATTAGACGAATATGACGGTATAGCTTTTAATGTAGCAAACTTTAACAGCCTAACTCCAGAAGAATTTATAGAAGCAGTTCGTCCTCAGATCAGCAGTATGGTTCTAGCACGCGATCAAGCCGAACAACTAGTAGACACGTTAGATGTTACTACGTGGAATGGATACACCACTACTGTTGATGCTATAGAAATAGCACATGTTGATCCAGCAGTATCAACACAGATGATTCCAGCATTAAACAACTCAGAAGTCATATTATGATATTAAACAATAGTATCAATGCTGGTAACTTTATCTATTGTATGGCATATCTTGGTCCTAACGAATCTATTGTTTATCAAAACATTGGGCACGGACATTATCATCAATATTTTTATATTGTTGAAGGATCAGCAACAGCAATTATCAGAGACACTGAACATGGTGAACCTATAGAAATAAACGATACTAAACAGCCCGGAACATTAGTTGATCAAAGACATAACTATGGCAAGTGGACCAATGTTGTGACAAAAGATGAAAGCATTTCATTGATGTTTTTTAATCCTATTCCTGATACTAGAGATCTAAAAGTAGATATTTTAAAAGGTGCAGGAACCTATAACATTACAGCAGATGAGACAAGAAAAGTAATAGTTTGTATTACTGGGCCCATTCAAGCAAACGATAAAAGTTTAGTAAGTCTACAACATGCTAAGATACTTCCAAGCAAAACAGTGAAACTAGTATTACCAGAAAACACAGTCTGCGCCATAGCCAGCGAATAAGTAATTATATTAGTATATAATGGGTTTAATATGGAAAGATATGTGGTCACTGGTATCGGTGCGTATAACGGATTAGGTTCTTCGGCTGAACAAAGTTGGACTAATCTACTAGCAGGAAAAAGTGCTGTCACTCGATTATCTTGGCCTGGAGACGATCCAGCTCGTTTCCCAGTCAGTCACTCAATTATTAAAACTCCAGTAGCGGCACTCAGCAATGATTTAACCGCTGATGACCCACATCCTGAACATTTTGACTATGGTTGGAAACACTGGGATAAAAATACTCGAGCATGTTTGCTTTCAGTTGATGAAGCATGGCAAGATAGTGGACTAGCATCTACAAACGTTGGTGTAGTGGTCAGCACTTTTGGCAGTGGTACTACTATAAGATTAGAATTGTTTTCTGCTATGAATAACGGAGTCAAAAAAGTAAGTCCTCGCAAAGCACTGAACATTGGATTAGACTTCCCTGCCGCACAAATATCAAATATCTACAAAGTCACAGGACCAAACACATCAATGGACAGTGCCTGCACTACAGGACTTACCAGTATTAATCATGCTATAAACACTCTTAAAGAGGATCCTAATTTAGATGCTATGATTGTTGGTGGTAGTGATCACATGGCAGAGCCGATTTATCTGTATTGGTTTCAGAGTTTAGGAGCACTATCACAAGAAGATAGCCTAGAAGCCAGTCGGCCTTGGGATAAAACTCGCAATGGATTCGTCATGGGCGAAGGCGCCGCTACTATAATTATAGAACCCCTAAGCAAAGCACGGGCTCGAGATGCAAAGATCTACGGTGAAATACTAAGCACTAGTTTTGTTACTATTTTTGACAGTGACACCAGTCCTGATCCCACAGGAAAAGGTGCTAGGACCTGTGTCGAACAGGCACTGTATCGCGCAGGCATAACTGCCGATCAAGTAGACTATATTAATGCACATGCAACCAGCACTCCAATTGGTGATCAAATTGAGTTTGATGCTATGTTAGATATTTTTCCTGACAGAACTATGGTCAGCAATAAAGGTGCAATAGGCCATGGTATGTCAGCTAGCGGTATTATTGAAACTATATATTCATTGCTAGTCTTGCGAGATCAACACACTCCTGGTAATCTTAATCTTAAAAATCCGTTAGGGGAAGGTATGATACTTCCAACCATTGCTCAAGATATATCAGTTAAATATATTATAAAAAATAGTTTTGGATTTGGAGGTCGTAATGCCAGCATGGTTCTCGCCAGAATGGATAGTTAAACAACTGCGCCCAAGCCGTTGGTTTGCTAGCCTAATGCAGATCACTGTATTAGTTGCTATCGCTTATGCAATTAGCTTAGATGCTGCATGGTATTGGTGGGCAGGTACGGTATTCTTTTATCTAATCGTTTACTCAATGATCGGTAATAACATCGCACTACATCGCTATTTCACACACGGACATTTTACTGAGAGTCGCCCCGTTGAGTGGTTATTCCTTTGGACTGGGAGCATGATTGGCATAGGCGAACCATTGAGCTATGCTATGACCCATGCTGTGCATCACAAATACAGCGATCAGCCTGGTATTGATCCACACGGTCCTACTAACGGCATACGTAGTATATTCTTTTGGTACCAAGGTGAAGTCGACCCTGCTAAGACTCCTATAGTCAGCAAACATATCGTAGGTCTTAGTCGCAAGTGGGGTTGGTTACATAGATTCTATGTGCCATTTGTAGTTGCAAATGCCGCAATACTTTATCTAATAGATCCCTATGTTTTTTTGTTTTTATGGTTGATACCTGCGGGTGTAGCCTGTTGGGGTATTGGTTGGGCTGTGTGGCGCCAGCATTGGCACTGCGAACCTAATAATAGTCCTTTACATCGTTGGGATTGGGTCTACGAAGGACTACACTTAAATCATCATTTATGGCCCATGGCTCCTAATACCGCAGTGCGAAAAAATGAAATAGATTGGACACATAAGTTCAGCAAGATATTCAGACCTAAGTTTAACTGGCAAGGACAGCCAACTGATGTTAAAGAATAAATGGATCTTACAACCTAATTATGTATGGATGACTCTGATGCAGGTTTTATTACCTGTATGGATCTACTTAGCGTGGGGTGCTGAACTACATTGGTGGGTGTTGGCATTCGTATTCTATTTCTTATATCTATGCATAGGTAATAATGTTGGTATGCATCGTTACTACAGCCACAGATATTTTGAAATGTCAAAACCTGTAGAATACTTTGTTGCTTGGTGTGCGTTCATGGCCTGCTTGGGTAGTCCACTGAGCTATGTAAACATACACAATGTCCATCACAAACACAATGATACTGAACTAGATCCTCACGGTCGTCAACGTGGTTGGAAATCAGTGCTGTTTTGGTATCACAAACACCTATGGCCTTGTGACATGATATTTACTCGCAACTTATTAAAACTAACAGCACGTTATAAATTATTACATGAATATTATTGGTTGTGGGTGTTTGGCTGTGCTGGTTTGATGTATGTCCTAGGTGGGTGGAATGTCTTATTATTCTGTTGGTTGTTGCCTGCTAGTTTAACCTTATGGGCCGTGGCATTTGTTCTATTATTACAACACGACAATCACGGTCCTAGCAACACACGAGCATATATGTGGTTTGGCTTTGGTGAAACCTGGCACAAAAATCATCATGATGATCCCAGTTTAGTCGATCATAGTCTAGGCCAAGGTCGAGACTGGACTTATCAAATAACAAGATTGCTTAGTAAAAAATGAACAGATTAAAAATTGCAATAACAGGACATTCAAAAGGAATCGGAAAAGCAGTTGCTGATTTATTAACTAGTCAAGGTCATATCGTCATTGGATTCAGTAGAAGCAACGGATATAACATACGTAACGTTGCGATACGAAATTCAATCATTGAGCAAAGTGCAGATTGTGACATCTTTATTAACAATGCATATAGCTACGGGGCTCAAACTGAATTATTAAAATTATTAATCCCTTTGTGGAAGGAAACCAATAAACTTATCATTAATATTGGTAGTAAAGTAACACTTGGAGTCCGGACATCAGATCCAGATTCACAAGAATTAACACCTACTAATCCAAAAGATCCAGAAATTACACAAGAAAAAGCCGCTGTTATTAAATCTTTTTTTGACAATTACATTATACATAAACTAAACCAGATAAATGAAATAGCGAAATATAACTTTCACAGTTCTCCAAGAATATTATCAGTAAATTGTGGATGGGTTGATACTGATATGGTCAAGGCGTTTAAAACTAATAACATGAGTCAAGCAGACGATATAGCTAGTATGTTAGTAGATTTGATAAAATATAAAGATAAAATTCATATCCAAGAGCTTACATTTGATGGACTTGATATTGATTACACTAACTTACATTATGATTTTAATGAATTATATCTTTGGATTCAAGAAAAAGTAGCCAAAGATTATCCTACATTATATGAATAATCCTATCCAAGTCAAAGAAACTCAACTAGATCTAGAGCGCCTTAAACGTGATGCTCGCAGGATCAATAATAAAGTCTGTCGGCAATTAGGCGATTTAGAAATTCCTAGCGATACTACATATCAATCAACTCTTAAAGAACAGTTAGATGCGGCACCTATGAGCAGTCGCCTACATGACTACTATAATGTGTTTACATTTCCCTACGATGGTATTAACGAATTATACAGTGAAGTATGTGCGTTTTTCAAAGAAGTCTGTGAGTATGATCAACCCTACTATATACACGCTTGGTTAAATTACCTACAAAAAGGTGATAGTGTGCCTTGGCATAATCATTGGGGTGCTTTAAGTGGACTTAAACAGACCTATGTATGCAGTGCTTACATCAATGCAGAGCCTAGCAATACCATCTATAAATTTCCAGATGGACATGTTTATGAAATAAAAAATCTTAATAATACCATAACTCTATATGAAGATATAGGTGATACCCACATGGTAGAACCTTGGACCGGAGATGAACCTAGAATCACTATCAGCATGGATATGGTACCTATGAAATATATACAAGGGACGCCATTTTTACTTAATACTTGGATGCCCGTAGTATAAATATAATATACAACTATAATTAAGGATTTAGGATGAAACGACTGGTATTAGCACTATCTCTCTTTTTAAGCGCAACAGCGTGGGCAGGAATTAATCAATCGTGTGGTCAGTTTACAGCCGCAGGCACACCACAATATCAACCCAAAGCAGGTGATCAAGAAATCTGCCATAAGAACTATGCTGTTATTCATAGCTGTAGTGTAAAAGCACCTATCGCAGTATTTGAACACTTGACTCCTGCAGCCATGTCAGGAACAGCAACACGTAAAGATGACTTCCGTCCAGACCCACAAGTAACACCTAACTGTTCAGCTACCTTAGCAGATTATGCTACTGTAGGTAAGACACACGACCGTGGACACATGAGTCCAGCTAAAAACAACACTATAAATCCAGAAATCATGAGCGAAAGTTTCTTCTTAAGCAATATGGTGCCACAGGTTGCCAACAACAATCGTGGTATTTGGAAACAATTAGAAATGCAAGAACGCCAATGGGCCATGGCTCCTGGCACAGATTTCTATATCATCTCCGGTGGTATCTACGATGCGGGGCATGCTAAGACCGGTAATGGTCTAGGTATTCCTACACGCTTGTATAAGATTATCATCGAGAAAAAAAGCAAGAAAGTAATGGCATACTTAATACCCAATCAAGCACTACCGGTAGCAGATTTGCCTAAATATCAAACAACTGTAGCAGAAGTTGAAAAAGCTACGGGATTTAAATTTCAATTACCTAAATAATATGTCAAATACAAACAATTTCTGGGGTTACCACTTAGTTTTAGACTGTCACGCTTGCCATGTGCCTAGCATACAAAGTCGTGAAAATGTCTATAATTGGATCACGCATTTAGTTAAGGCCATAGATATGGAGCCAATCGGCGAACCACGTATCGAATATACCGCGGCAGAGTTTCCTGATAAAGCAGGATTTACAGCTATCCAGGTTATAGTAACATCAAGTATCGTAGCACACTTTGTAGATTCAACAGGTGATGTTTATATTGATGTATTTTCATGCAAATCATTTGATAATGATATAGTTATAGGCACTATCAAAGACGCATTCCAACCTAAGAGCATACGCACCAATTTCTTGACAAGACAGGCAGGATAATGCTATACTAGTGTTTTTTGATAAATACTAGATGCAAGCAAAAGACCTAATCAGAGCCACAGCTAACACTAAAATCTATCTAGACATGGATGGTGTTCTCGCAGACTTTTTTACAGAATATGCAAAACTAGCAGGTATTAAATCAGGTAACTACAGAGATATTCCACCAGCTAAAGCAGATCCTACATTAGATAAGATGATAGGCACTGATTTTTTTGCCCGTTTACCAAAATTTAAAACAGCAGACAGTTTAGTTCAGATGGTGTTGAGTTATGTGCCAAAGTATAATATCTGTTCAAGCCCATTACGCGGTGACCATAAAAATTCAGAACACTACAAACGCATATGGATACAAAAACATCTTAGCCCCCAACCCGCAGAAATCATAATAACAGGACAAAAAGAACGCCATGCAGTAAACCCTGACGGTAGTCCAAACATCCTGATAGATGATCGCGGCACTAATATAGTAGCTTGGCGTGCCCGTGGTGGTATCGGTATCAAATACCAAGCAGATGAAGATAGTTTAGATACAGTAGCACGAGGACTAGCACATGCTTACGGACATTAATTTATTTGAAGGTGGTAATGCTTTTAAAGACGCAGAAGGCCGCCCTGCTACTGAACGTATTTCTCGTGAAAATGTAGTACCGACTGTGCAATGGTTAGAGCAACTCACTGGATTGAATCTAGTTGATAACATGCTAGGCACTACAGGTCGTGCAGCTACATCAGGTGACTTAGATCTAGGAGTTGACAGCACTAAAGTTACTAAAGAAGTATTAATAAATCATCTGAGAAAACGTGGCATCAAAGATAGTGATATACGCAAGACAGGTGATGCTGTGCATTTACGAACTCCGATTCTAGGTGATGCTAGCAATGGTTTCGTCCAAACTGATTTTATGTTCAGTGATAATCCTCAGTTCCAACACTTCTATATGATGGGAGGTGCTGAAGGCAGCCAATATAAAGGAGTGCATCGCAATATCCTATTAGCTAGCCTAGCCCGGGGATTAAATATGAAGTTCAGTCCAAAGTATGGGTTACTAGATCCAGACGACAAGTTGATAACTAACAATCCAGACGAAATAGCAGTAGCTCTACTAGGACAAGGACATACTCCTAAGGATCTGGCATCAGTAGAATCTATAATTAAATCTATCAAGGATCGTCCCGACTTCGAACAACTTATAGCCAAAGCCAAAGAACACTTTGCTCGCGACAATATCCAACTACCAGAATCAGCACCTCTACCAGGAACAGGTGCGTGGTTCCGTGCTTGGAAAAATAGGAACATATAATGCTATTATACGAAATGTTTTGCGAAAGCATGAGTGATATAGACATAGAATTACAAGACTATAAGAAGATGACCCCTGCTGAATTTATAAATGCCTATGGTATGAATAAACTGCAATGGTATAAAAAATATCAGGGTGTAGTTGGCAAAGTAGATCAACATCGAACACACAAGGCACATAGTTATGTGTTCCATATACCAGGCGAAGATCCAATGTTGAATCAAACCATCTCTAGACATTTTGATACAGAACAACAAGCACAACAATTTTACAATCAATTACGTAGACAATACCCACGAGTCTATGGAATAACGATGACTAAAACAAACTAGGACGCTATCATGAGAGCCAGTGAATTTATTACAGAAAAACAAGATGCCTGCTATCATAAGGTAAAATCAAGATACAAGGTTTGGCCAAGTGCCTATGCATCAGGTGCACTGAGCAAGTGTCGTAAAGTAGGTGCTAAGAACTGGGGCAACAAGACGAAAAAATGAAAATAGCAGAACTATTATCAGAACGCTGTTGGAAAGGCTACAAGCAGGTAGGTGGCAAGAAAAAAGGTGGCCGCATGGTTCCTAACTGCGTGCCTGTCAATGAAGATAGTATGAAATACATATTATATCTCAATGGTAAACCTGTAGCATCTTATCCTAGCCAGGCAGAGGCTCAACGTCAAGGACAGATGATACAAACTAAGTATCCCGATAGTAGTTTTGAAATTAAACAAGAAGTCTGCAGACTTAACAATTTACAGCTTAGTGAAAACCTACGTGATTGGTTTAAAGAAAAATGGGTTAGATTTAATCCGCAAGGTAAGATCATGGGACCTTGTGCTCGTGGTAGCAGTAAAGAAGGCAAACCCAAATGCCTACCACAGGCCAAGGCACATGCGCTAGGTAAAAAAGGTCGTGCTAGTGCCGCGGCTCGTAAACGCAGAAAGGATCCAAACCCAGAGCGCAAAGGCGCAGCTATTAACGTAAAGACTAAACGATGAGAGCAAAAGATCTAACCAAAGGCAACATAACATATCACAATGAACTCAATCCCGCAGTATGGGATGGTGACGAGCTTCGTGTTGATGTGCGTTACAAACTGTTAGAGATAGCTAAACGTTTTATCGAATATCTCGAAGTTCCTGGATTCGAATTAAAAGATGTGATACTACGTGGTAGTTTGGTAAACTATAACTATACTGCCTATAGTGACTTTGATCTACACTTGGTAACAGATTACTCTGCATTAGACTGTGACATTACTGAAGCATTTTATATGGCTAAGAAACGTATATGGAATGATGAACATGATATAGTGATTAAAGGTCATGAAGTAGAACTATATGTAGAAGACATCGATGCTGTGAATATCAGCGCAGGTACTTATAGTGTATTAGATGCTAAATGGCTGCGAGTGCCTAAGTATGATCCACCTGAAGTCGATGAACGTGCGGTCAACATCAAAGCACGTGATCTAATGAATCAGATCAATCGTGCGATTCGTTCAGGTAGCATAGAAGATATCACACGCTTACAAGACAAGATCAAAATCTTACGTCAAGGTGGATTAGATCGTGCTGGTGAATTTTCAACAGAAAATCTGGCATTTAAAATCATACGTAACAAAGGTTATTTAGATAAATTATACAAAAACAAAAATCAAAAGTTTGATCAAGAACTCAGCATTGATGAGTCGGCGGAAAGTTACAGTGTTAAAACAGACAAGGGTGAAGAGTTTGCCTGTAATGATCAAGACCACGCTTTAAATAAAGCAAGAAGTCTATTGAACTATAAGAAAGCTGATAAAGTTTATATTCTTAAGAATGGTCAAGCTATATACAGTTGGCAACTTAACAGTAAGCTAGAACCTATAGATGAACGTAAAAAAACCAAAAAGAAACGATCAAAACGCAGACGTCCTATAGGTGGATATTACGGTTACTATTGGGGTGGTTACAGTGACAACAGTGACAGCAGTGGAGATGCCGGCGGTGGTGATGGCGGATAAAACGGAATGAGAGCACGTCAGTTTATATTAGAATACAATCAAGCAGCCACAGCACAACGCTTTGGTGATAAACTCCTGGTGACTGCGGCTAAAGATCCTAGCCCAGAAATAGCCAGTGTGTTTAATATCTTAGACAGTGTAAGACTAACTGGTAGAATTGAATTAGATCCCAATACTAAAACCAATGCACTGATCACAATTATGCAGACCATCGAAGCCTGTGATCCAACTAAGAACAAAGAATATACAGTGTTCCTTGCCAAGATGTATGCCCAAGGTGGTTGGGGTGCCCGTATAGAAGATTTAGAAAGCAAAGTCAAACCAGCACTGGAAAAATTCCACTTATTAAAACTTAAAAAGAAAATACCAGCACCACGCAATGATATCATGCGGTATGCTGACCTAGCAGACTTCGTAGCTGTAGTAGATGAATATCCGGATCCAGAAGAAAAGAAACAAGTAGACAAAGGCACTAGTAAAACAGTATTTGAAAATGACCAAGTGCGCATAGTAGTTCCAGAAGATCAGAATGCCGCTTGCTATTATGGACAAGGCACACGTTGGTGCACTGCATCACGTACCAGCACTAACTATTTTGGTCACTACAGCAAAGATGGTCCATTGTATATCCTGCTGCCTAAAAAACCCAAGCACGAGGGTGAGAAATATCAACTGCACTTCCCCAGTGAACAATTCATGGATGAAAATGATTATGCTGTAGGTAGTATAGTCAGTTTGCTAGAACACCGCTTTGGTGATTTGATACCTTGGTTCCAAGAACATGAACCTGCGATACGTGACTGGGTCATGTTCGCCCGTGATGAAGATTTAAAAGAACCCTTGATGCAGATTGGCGAAATCGCTATGGAACACGTCTGGGAGATGGTCAGCGATTGGGAACACAATGACGACTATTGGTATGAATGGCTACGCAAAGAAGGCTATGTATATCCAGAAGGACATGAAGAAGAAGGCATGATTGATTGGGACAAAGCCGCAGAAAATGACGTTGATTATCTCAACTGGAACTATGATGCCAATGATTGGTTTCTCGCGGCCAAAGAAGCTGTTGAAGTAAGTCCAACTCAAGCACGTCGTGGTGCAGAAGAAGGCTACGAAGAAGAAGGTGAACTAATCACCATGGGTGAACTGGAATTAATACCAGCCTACAATGTTCGCCAGGCATTCCTACGTAGCAGAGATGGTGATGGCGGATTAGAAGAATGGATACACAAACATGTAATCATGCAGAAAGATGGCGACAAGTGGGTAGCCAAGTATTATACTCCACCTAAGAAGAATTAAGAACACAGCCTAGGACCGTTAGTGTTAGGCCGTTGCGCGGCTGCTGCGCCGGAGGGATGCCGGAAGTGAGCTCAATCAATGATGAATAATTCAAAAACATTTTGTATGGCTCCGTTTAAAACTGCGATGGTTGACAAAGACGGATCAATGAAACCTTGTTGTGGTTACGTAACACCTCCAACTCAAAAATTTTCCACTGTGGATAATATTCGCCATTGGTGGACGAATGAATTAGAAAATCTTAGATCTGATGTGACACTAGATAATCCCAATGTAGGATGTGCTGGTTGTCATCAAAATGAATACAATCAACATCTACTAAGTCTCAGACAATATACCAATTTAAGTTATAACCAACTCCCGGAAACAATTACAAAATTAGAAAATATAGATAGTTTAGAAATACGCATGTCAAACTATTGTAATCTACGTTGTATGATGTGTGGGCCATATGCCAGTAGTAGTATAGCGCAAGAGTATCGTGATTATGCGGATGATTACAACATATTTGGTTATATACCGAATGAAACTACTGTGCGTTGGTGGGAAAATATCAATGATAATTCAGATTTTATGACCGTATTAAAAAATATTACAAAAATACATTTCTCAGGGGGTGAACCCTTTCTAGTGCCTGAAACTGTTGATATGCTTGATGCATTAGATCCATCTAAACTTACACTGTTACACATAACAACTAACTTAACCAAACTTAATCAACGTATTTTAGACTCATTGAGAAAATTTAATAAAGTTGATATCACAGTGAGTTTAGAGGGTATAGGTGATCATAACGATTATATACGCTATGGTAGTGATTGGACAATTATAGAAAATAATTTAAAGACATTAATGGCGATGCCTAATATTACCGTAACCATACATCATGTCCTACAACATACCAGCATCTATACACTACCTAAATTACTAGAATATTGTGATAATCTAGGATTAAATCTTTCATTTTTAGAAGTATATTTTGAATCTTTGCCTAGCCCAGGAGTATTAACTATATGTTCTGCGCCAGCACCTGATGTGGGTAATTTTAAAAATTGGTTAAGTTCGTATGATGGAAAAAACAAGCAATTATTAGAAAGATGGGTCAACAACTATAATAAAAATGATTATCTATTAGAAAAATTTCAAGCATACGTTAACGTATTAGATCGCATACGAAAGCTGAATTTTTATGAAACCTTTCATCCAACCTGGTCCAACTAACTTTAGATAAATACATAATCATGCGATTTGAACAGTTCAAAATTAACCTCGTAGAAGCTATCTTAGATGAAGCGGAAATGACGCCTAAAGCGTTCCAAGAGTTTCTAGCTAGTCCTCTAGTTACGGGTATGAAGATGGGCTTTGAACTAGAGGCAGTTATCCATAATGTTCGTGAATATGGTGATGACAGTGAAAATGACTACAGCTACGATGAACGTGTCTATGATATAGAAAATATCTTAGAATTCTTCCGTGGTGGTG
>Ga0315909_10006992_pt1 | contig 12658 bp, 8 predicted proteins | sample LakEriMetagenome_11_FD_203527 | JGI IMG/M metagenome (GOLD analysis project Ga0315909, IMG submission 203527) | Freshwater fungal communities from buoy surface, Lake Erie, Ohio, United States - Buoy 2 MA125 | ecosystem: Environmental > Aquatic > Freshwater > Lake | place: USA: Lake Erie, Ohio...
TGTGATATTGATGCAATAGCAACTAACGAAATTGCTAATGGTTCAACCAAATCAAAGCTAACTTGAAATCTATTCCGCGAACCCTTCGATTTCCCATCAAAACTACTACTAACTTGGTACACAAATACTGCCAGCGGAATAGTTAGCATTGCAAATGCCAAAAGTCGATAGGGGTCACGCACTGGCACTAGTTGTGATATTGCAAGGATTGCGACAAATGAAATCATCAGGGATTTCAAATATTGGATACGTCGTCGTTGCTTAGAAGTCTCAAAATTTGATCTCGAAGAATCATTCAGGACTATTTGATGCGCAAACAACATAAACGGGATAAACGGAACGGCTACTGCTGCAAGCGATGAAACGAAAATCGGACTATAGTCAAAGTCACCTTGATAACTGGTGTGACTAAGAAACTTGTTCACTTGAGTGCTTGTTAAGTTGGTATAGAGCCCCAAGATTAATGCAAGATAGCTGCCGGCCAAGATCGAATAGGCAATCATCCATCTAATGGGGCCAGCGCTGAATATCCTGTAGACAAAGAATGCTAGCAGCGAGAATAAGAGTGCAGGAATAAAGTATTTATCACACAAGTAAATAATGTCGATTAGCTTGCCACCGTACACATTCGCGGGACCAATGATGGCTTGGTCTACAAAGTCATCTAGAGAGCTTGTGATGGCGAGGTAAGCCAGAATTGCACCTCCGGATGACAAAGTACCTAGAGAAAAAAACAAAAATCTTTGTATTCCACCGATTTTTATCCGGTCAATTACCAGTAAAACCACTGCCATTGCTAAGAACAAAAAGAGCCCGTTTTGACTTCTTGTAAATCCACTCAGGCCAACTAGTACACCAGACATGTACAACATTTGACCTTGTTGGAATGAGTCCATCTCTCTACTCTTTAGCCAAAGAAGAAGCGCTATGACTGCAAAAAATTCAAACAACAAAGAAGGCCAAGGCCAAAATTGGAAGTAGGGTCGTTCGACAGTCCAATCTGGGGAAGAAGAAACCCAAGCAATCGGTGCAAGTGCAGCAAGGGCTCTGAAGCCGAAAGTCCTCATTAATATCAAATACATTGCAATCGCAATTGCCATAACCAAAAACACGTGGAGCAAACGAATCCAGATCAATTCTGGCCCGAACAACCAAAGAGTCATGCCTTGAATCCATGCAGTTACTGGACCATACTGAGAAAAAACTTCTGACTGAAGATGCAAACCTTCCGACACCCCAAGTGCCGCGCCATATTGAATTCCGTCATGATGAGGATCAGGGTCCCTGAATGCAAAGGGAGCAGTTGTGACAATTGTGAAAAGTGCCAGGCCAGTTAATACAATGCGTTTTGAATCAAACAGACGCCTTATCCTAGGTGGTTGAAACTCCATAACCTAACGATACTATTCTTTGAATTCGAACCCATCAACTATTGTGGTCGGCGAACATTTGCCCTGTGCATCAAGGAATATACTTTGTTCTAGCAATATTCATTAACCAATTTGGGCAAGTCAACATGGTCACGTAGTTTTTCGACTATGTCAGAAACGTCAGATGAGCTACATTCGACAACTCCAGAATGAGTAATGAAAGGACTAAATCTCCCATTGTGATTCCTGTAGATGCCATTTAGGTAAAAAAAGATCCTCAGGATCCAACATGCCTCGAAACCACTTTGATGGGCAAACGACAAATTTAGATTTGTTTCCAAGCTGAGCCGCCCACCAGGAAAATGTTGAATTCGATATAACTAAGGCATCTGATTTTGACATCAGTATCAGCGTTTCTTCAGGAGAATTTTCTGGAGATTCGGCAAACTGGACTGGAAGTGATATTTCTAGTTTGCTAAAAATTTGTTTAGCTGCAGTGATGTCATCAGAAAAAACAAGGATTCGGGCATACTTTTTTGATGAGTTTTCCAACGTGAAATTGATTGCCGAATTGTAATAATCACCACTTAAAACACCAAAGGAATCTTGCACGTTCATATAGTCACCCCGTCGGATATGCACAGAAATTGTGGGGATCTCAAGCATCTCAGATGAACATTTATCAAACCACTCACTAACTGAACCGAGAGACAATGAGTCAATTAAATCTCTTACCTTGGGGTGCTCGAGATATTTATAAGTCTGAAAATACCCAAAAATCATATCTTCTAAAACGTGGGTTTCTAAAGCTCGGTCATAACCGACACCGGTAGATGTGTAGATAGGAAAGAGTGCACGGGATATTCGAAATGAAATCTTGTCAAGCCCAGCTATGACAAGATTTCGAAATGGACGATATTGGAAAGATGCATCTGGTCTTAACAAACGAATGTCACTCCCGTGAGGTGGTATTCCATTGTCGTATCTGCTGAAATCAAAAATCACGCTCTCTTTGTTTTGAAGCGAGTAATAGGCACCAGCCGTGAGAATAAATAGTTGGTTGCCTATGCCACCAGCCATAAAAAAAGATTTTGATTGACTTCTATTCTTCATGGTTTGAAATCCTTAGTATCCATTTGCAACTTCATATGATTGTTTGCCAAACTCGATAACTAATCGCTCAAGAGACCTAAGCGAACCTGCTCTTCGAACTGCGGCAATGTTCTTTGAAGGTCTGTGAAAGTACCTATTCCCAATACTTTTCCACCTTCTAAATAAATAATTTGATCGGCATCTTTAATAGTTGTCAATCTGTGAGCAACGATAATTACAGTGGTGTTTCCCCGTAGAAGCTTTACGGTGTCCATGACTTTAGACTCCGTGATTGCATCCAGGGAGCTTGTGGCCTCGTCTAGGACGAGAAGTTTGCTGTCGCGATAGAGAGCTCTAGCAAGTCCTAATCGTTGACGTTGTCCACCGGACATTCTATTAAAATTTTCAGTGAGTCGTTTGTCTTCAAGATTTGAATTGAGATATTCTTCAAGATGAGCAACGCTCAGGGCTTCTCTGACCTTATCAAGATCAATGACTGCAGAATCCCACTCAAGTGCAACATTACCCGCAATACTGGCAGAGGAAACGTGCGTATCCTGCGGAACATAACCAAAAGAATCTTTTGACACTTTAAAATTCCACAACACCTCACCTCTTTGAGGAGTAAGCAGACCAAGGCAAACATCAATTAGCGTAGTTTTACCGGCCCCAGAGGGTCCTACAATCGCATACTGAAATCCATCCCTAAAGGACAGATTTATACCTTCTAGAACAGGTGCACTCCCAGAAGCGTATGTGAAATCCACCCCAATCAATTCCAGAGCATTACGCGAATCAACTGTCCCGCTCATAGAAGTTTGCGAATCAGTTTTTACTCTGGCAGCAATTGGCAAGAGAGCCTGCCTGGCAACAGGGATACATCCAATTGCTGATAACGCTAGCCCTTGCATCCGATTTACAATAGGAAGCATTCTAAATCCGGCTGCCGCAAAAATCGCCAATGCTGGCACTACCTCAGCTTCACCTTTGAACATCCATGTGGCAGCAGCAACCACTAGAAATCCGAGCGCCAGTGAAGACTCCATAAAGTACCTAGGCAATGTAGTCGTGAATCCTTGTAAAGATCTAGCTCGGGCAAATTCGGTTCGCTGAATTCTCAATGAACCATCAAACGTCTTGGACTCATTTACCTGCAGCAACTTATTCATGTGATAATAATCGGCCAGAAGCTCATAGGTAGCATTCCCATTTTTTAAGATTGTCTGACCAGTTCGAGCTTGCGAGGCTGAAAGAAATCTATGTTGAATTAATGCCACTAGAGCAAAGTAAGTGAGTGCGACAATAGCCGTTAGCGGTTGGAATGCCAAGACCACTCCAATGATTACTAGACCAGTTACAAACTCAATGCAAATATTCACAATCGGGATGAGATAACCATTAATCATTGTGGAGGGAGCTCTATCAACTGCCGTGAAAAAATCAGATTCGTTTAACTCGAGACGCGTCTCTAGCGGTGCCTGATGAAGGGATTCCATTCTGGATTGACCTATTTCAACTTCTTGCTGCGCGAACTCTTTAACACTTACCCATCCAACTAAAGTTGAAAGCGCGCTTCTAAGAACGAAAAGAGTTAGTATCATCACTAACAATTTTAAGTTTGAGTCTGTTGTAGGGTTTGAATTTCCGCTCGTAAATCCTGGAGTTAATAATTTTGAGAGTAAAAATAATGCAACCCCATCTAGACCGGCAATTGTAACCATGGACGCGAAATACATTAAGAAAACTCGTCGCCCCCGCTGGGTTAGGAGTCTGATTCCTTGGCGTGCAATAGACACGTATTCGCGCATGAGCAAAGTCTAGCCTCTCTCTAGTATCTTTATTTTTCAGACTCAGATCGGAACATGTATAGTTTGAATATGGAGAGTAAGAGACCTCGACCCCTCGCCGACTGTATTTTCCAGCTCGCGCAAAAGGCATTCCCTAATGGGGGGGTTTACGTTGAAGCCGGTGCGCATGACGGAGTTTCGCAAAGTAACACTTTGTTACTAACCAACATTCAGTGGTCAGGTCTTTTAATAGAGCCTTCTCCGATTTCCTTCGAAAAATTGAAGTTAAACCGACCAAACGACATGCTGGCAAATGTTGCCTTGGTTGGAAGTGACGGCATAACCATGATTAGAGGAACCTTTGGTGAAGGAAGTCTAATGTCTTCAGCGGATGTTGAACTGATGTCGCGCACACCCAAAGAGAAAAGAAGCTACATTGCGGAACTAATTCACCGATTTCCCAATAACCGAATTTCTAAAGGTTTGCGCAATACCTCCCTTGTGACAATGCAAGTGCCGGCGAAAACTTTTGATATGGTACTCAACGAATACAAAGTAACGAAAATTGATATTCTTATATTGGACGTCGAGGGCTTTGAGTTGGAAGCCCTCCGAGGCTTTGGATTTCACCCAAAGCCTCGAGTCGTAATCATTGAAACCCAATACAAAATAGCTGCAGAAATCAGCAACCTGATGCTGTCAAAAGGGTTCGTTCTGTGTGGTAATTTTTCAAATTTTTCAAAAGAGATCTCGCCCACCTTTACAGAAGATCGCCAGGACTATGTGTGGGTCTCCAGGGATGACTTAAACACGATAAAAGCAATTTCGGAAATTGAGCTTTTTCTTTAAACAAGAATCCTCGCTAATCACCTTTTGTGCGTATTTCTGGCTCTCTTTGTAATCTTCAGTTCAGCATGGCGCGAAAAGACCAGATTTATAAGACGTTATCCCCTTATTCGCGAAATCCAGTAACTAGCCCACATTGCCTCACTCCCAAACTTCGGGCTTAATTCCAGAAATTTTACGTGGAGCTGTTCTTCAGTTAGATCGCGAAGCTCTTCGAAGGAGTCAATCACCCAGACTGGGAGTCCGAGACGTTCATAACCTTGCGTCATGTGTGATCTCAATACAATTGGCACGCACCCTAAATACATTGCCTCCCAAGTCCTGTGGCAATCCAGACCATTGCCTGGGGGGCTCGCCACAAAACTGTACCGAGTCAATGCACTTCTATGTTGCTTCGGAGTGAGGAGGCCAAGTCTGTCTGCTGTTGGGACATTAACTAATTCATTAGCAGCTTTCTTGCGCCCTTTCGGGTCCGTTTCGACATTGAACGCCCACATTACACGAGAAATTCTATTCTGTGATTTATTCCGATTTGCTCGGAAATCTCTTGGGCGCCCATTTGTGGAATGCCACGCATTCTCTAACCCAATCGGAAGTGGCTCCACACCGGGAACATAGTCAACCAAGTTTTGGGCAAATGTTTTGACTGCACCTGCATCTGCAAGCAGGTGACCAAGTGATTGAGTATGGTTTCTATCTGAATTCCCTAGCAAGATGGTGATCGGTATCGAAGCGTGGGTTAAAACTCTTTCACATAGGGATTCTAACATGTGCGATTGACAAAAAATAACGTCGCCAGGAATGATCTCGCTTGGTTTAAGGTCCTCATTTCCAACTTCCCAAATGTGATCTGCCATCGATCGAAAGGTATCGCCACTTAAGTAAGGAAAGCTTGTCGGTCTTCTCTTTAACCGAATGTTTAATCTCCTCTTCAGTCCGTTGAGAGCGGCCTCGGGATTCCTGACCACGCCTTTAATGATCCCTATAAATCGGCCCTGAAGTTGCACCCGTCTTACTCCAGGAATCAGACTGGGCAATACCTGGTTGGCCTGATAAAAGATTCGTTCGAATGAAGAATCGGACCGAAGAAGATGGCTATGGATCTTAGAGTGAATGTGTAAGTTGAAGAGCTTGGTGTAAATCTCTTTGCCATACTCAATATGTAAAACGCCATCCTGGGCATTGAAACTGAATTTAAGCTTTGCCAATTGATCGGGTGTCAACATCGAGTCGCTGGTTGTGCCAGTAAACTTCGTTAACGGTAGTTCACCAGCAGGAACAATTCGTGGATCAATTCCGGCAACCCATTGGCCAAGTTGAGCGGCGTCGACGACGCCGCCAATGTGGTTGCTGCTTAAAGTTGATGCTAAGAATGAAGATTTTGGAGACAGGTTAACCTCGGACGCCATGGTGGGAAGCGGGAACACCTGTTCTACATTTTGTTCGGCCCAACTTGCAAGAAGTTTCATCTCATTAGAAAAAGTTCCAGCCGTAGAAGCAAAATCTAGGAGTGAGCGGAGAGCTCCCTGACTGTTGCAATAAAAGACAGATGCAATTGCAACGTCATCTTCTTGGAATGGCAAAAACACGCCTTTCTTGCCGTCCTCTTCCAATTTTTGGATCAGAGAATCGGCTCGAAATAGTAATTGGTCTAATTCAGCGTGAAAAACTTTATCGAGATTTTCAGTTGTCATATATTGCGAGAGTACAAAAAAGCGTTCTAGGGTTTTCAACCAAAATCCCTGTCTAAATGATTGTGAAGAGATTATCCTTCTAGAAGCCTCAATAAACTCATTTTCGTCATAGAAATCCTCTACCGCAGTGAATTTCGCGGAGCTGTTTCTCAAGCTTCGAGCCATGCTTGCGTTCCCGATCAAGCGGACATCTAAGCCGCTGAAACGGGAAGCCAACTCAATAGAGGCAAATCCATAATTGGGGAGGTTTTTACCAAGATAAACGAAAATTACCTCGCGAGGAAAGCTCATAGGACAAATTCTAATGCTGGCATTGAAGTTACCAATGCAAAAGCAGAGGGCTTCATGGTGCAATTTGTGAGGTTCTTAGTTAAGACAAGTGAAATAACACAATTATTGATTCATGTCCGTTAATGCCTGTTGTGAACCTCATGGATCGGCAGAGGCAATGTCGTTGATGTAGAGATAACTAAGTTACGAATCTTTGAAATTACAAACAAGTAAACTTCTCGATCTGCTCAAGTGTTGTACTTCGTGCACTATCTTGAAGATTAACTTTTTGATACCAATCAGTGGTCCACTTTATTGCGTCAGTAAATTTTAACTTATCGTACCAACCAAGTGTCTTCTTTGCGAGCGATGCGTCCAGCGAAAGCAATCCTGCCTCGTGTGGCTCACTTGATTCCGATTGATTCCAAGTGGGATCTACGGATAGTTGACTAGCAACAAGTTCTGCAACTTTAGCTACCGTTACAAAAGATTCTTTATCTGGACCAATGTTCATCATTGGGTGTTTTTCACCAGAGAGCAATGAGTCACTGACCATTAGGTAACCATTCAAGCAATCTAAGACATGTTGCCAAGGACGAACTGAGTCTGGATATCGCAGGGTGGGTGTCTTGTTATTCAAGTAAGAGGAAATTAGATCTGGCATTAACCGATCTTTGCTGACATCACCGCCACCAATAACATTTCCAGCTCTAACTATTGTTGTTGGAGTTCCTGGAAAACTTGAAATCCATGACTGCGTCAGTAGATCAGCCATAGCTTTTGATGAGCTGTACGGATCGAATCCACCAAGTGGATCACTTTCAACGTATCCAGCTACTTGATTGATGTTTCGATAGACCTTATCTGTGGTGACTACAACGTGTGCTTTTACTGATTGTGTATTGGATACTGCCTCAAGCAAACTAAGAGTTCCCATGACATTTGTTTCAAATGTGTACCTAGGGTCTGCATAAGATTGGCGCACTAGTGGTTGCGCAGCCATATGGAAAACAACATCAGGTTTAACCTGCTGCATGGCTGACTTAACTTCATCTGATTTTCTTATGTCAATTCGGAAGTCATTTTGCAAACCCTCCGAGACATTCGCTCGATCGAACAATGAGTCAGGGATTGGATCCAGAGAAATTCCAGATACTTCATGACCTGACGATTGCAACCACAGACTCAGCCAAGCGCCCTTAAATCCAGTATGTCCAGTGATCAGGTAATGCATTTCAATTACCTTGAGCGAACAAATTCAATAATCGATGAAGTGGCATAGTCCAACATTTCCGGAGTTAGGCCAGGGTAAACACCAATCCAAAAGGTGCGCTTCATGACGATATCGGTATTGGTTAATTCTCCTACCACCCTGAATTCAACGTCCTTGTAAGCAGGCTGCTTGAGAATGTTTCCCGCGAACATTAGGCGAGTGCCGATTTTCCGCGAATCCAAGAATCGAAGTAGATCTTCGCGATTAACATCACTTTTTGGATCAAGGGTAATTGGAAAACCAAACCACGATGGATCAGAGTTTGGAGTTGCTTGCGGCAAAATCAGTCCCTTGACTCCATCCAGTTTTTCATATATGTAATCAAAGTTGAATTTACGAGCAGCGATGAATTTTTCCAGTTTGGCAAGCTGGCTAAGACCTAGCGCAGCCTGCATGTCAGTTGCCTTTAAGTTATAGCCAATGTGACTGTATATATACTTGTGATCGTAACCTTCAGGAAGTTCCCCAAGTTGCCACTCAAATCTCTTTAAACAAGTGTTGTCGCATCCGGTTTCGCAATAGCAATCCCGGCCCCAATCACGGAATGATTCGATTTGTCTCATCACCAGAGGTGACTTAAACAGGACAGCGCCACCTTCACCGGTTGTGATGTGGTGCGCGGGATAAAACGAGATAGTTGCAGTATCGCCAAAACTGCCAGTCTTTTGTCCACGGTAAGTGGAACCGAGCGCATCGCACGAATCCTCGACTAGCCATAGATCGTGCCGCTTGCAAAGTTCTTGGACAAGGTCAAGGTTGAATGGATTGCCTAGGGCATGTGCCATCATGATGGCTCTAGTTTTTGGACCAATGGCGGCTTCGAGTTGGCTAGCAACTGCGTCGTATGTGCCAAGTTCGACGTCTACAACAACTGGCTTTAATCCATTTTGGATTATTGGATTAACAGTTGTTGGGAAACCCATGGCAACGGTAACTACTTCATCGCCGGCTTTGAGTGCTTTCGGACCTAGCTTTGGACTGGTGAGAGCAGAGAGCGCAACCAAGTTAGCGCTGCTTCCGCTGTTAACGAATTTGGATCCTCGAGCGCCAATGAATTTAGCGAGTTCTCTTTCAAATTCTTCGGTGTATCGACCCGAGGTTAGCCAGCCATCGAGTGATGAGTCAACCAGCGCGACAAAATCCTTTGGGTCAAGGACTTTTCCAGAAACCGGTACCGCAGTAACTCCTGGAATAAACGAATCGGCCTCAAGCTTAATTCTGGCAAAATCGGCGACCTTGCTTAAAATTTCGGACCGTAACGCGTCAAAATCATTTTGCACAAAATTTCCTATACTTTTTACTTTCCCTCAATGTTATCTCAGCCTTGACTACCTTGGCTCTAGAGGGATTTGGGCTAGGCTTAACCTCGGGGCAACTTTAAGGATAGTTTAATGAAGGTGATTATTCTCGCTGGCGGGCTTGGAACTAGATTGCGCGAAGAGACTGATTTTAAGCCAAAGCCGATGGTGGAGATAGGCGGAAAGCCCATCCTTTGGCACATAATGAAGAATTTTGCACATTTCGGCATAACGGATTTTATTGTTGCTAGCGGCTATAAGAATGAATACATCAAGGATTATTTCTTGAATTATGAATCGAGACAACAAGACTTTACTGTCCAACTAGGCCATCCAGGGGAAGCAATTTTTCATGGTTCAAAAAATAGCGAAGATTGGACAGTAACAATTGCTGACACCGGCGAACTTTCGCTCACCGGCGAAAGAGTGCGTGTGGCCTCAAAATATTTAAATCCTGGAGAAACCTTTATGGTGGCCTATGGCGATGGGCTTGCTGACATAGACATTCACAAACTAATTGAATTTCACAACCAAGAAGACGCGATAGCAACTTTGGCGTCAGTTCAACCAATTAGTCGATTTGGTGTGCTTGAGCTAAATGACAAATCTGAGGTCGTAGATTTCAGAGAAAAACCAGTATCAAGTAACTGGATAAATATAGGATTCTTTGTTTTCGAGTATGAAGTCTTGGATTATCTTGACGACGGACCACTGGAAATTGTGCCGTTAAAAACACTTTCTGAACAAAAACAACTACGTGCATACAAGCACTCGGGGTTTTGGCAGCCTATGGACACGATAAGAGAAGTTGAGTTATTGAATTCAATTTGGGAATCAGGAACTGTTCCTTGGCGAGTTGACAAATGAGTTCTACTGTTTCCTCGCACCTTGTAGAAGTGCTAGAGAAGCATAATGTAAGTCACGTTTTCGAATTAATCGGCGGCATGATTACGATCATGGTTGATGAGCTACATAGGAGTAATTCCATTCAGGTGCACAGTATGCACCATGAACAAGGAGCAGCTTTTGCTGCTGAAGGACTAGCCCGGGTCGATGGGAAGTTCGGAGTAGCTTTAGCCACCAGCGGACCAGGCGCCACAAATCTTATTACCGGAATTGGAAGCAGTTTTTTTGATTCTGTTCCAATGTTGTTTTTAACGGGCCAAGTTAACTCGAATGAGATATCCAACAATCCTGAGCTACGACAATCTGGTTTTCAAGAAATGGATATCGTTTCAATGGTAAACCCGATTACGAAGTATGCAGTTAGGCTTTCCGATCCGAATGAATTCCCTGCCATATTGGAACACGCTATTGAGATAGCAACAACTGGGCGCAAAGGTCCCGTACTCATTGATATACCTATGGACTACCAGAGAGCGGAAATTAGACATAAAATTTCGGATGCGAAATCATCTTCAAAATCTGTTGACGTTTCAAAAATTGATCAATTCAATGACGACTTGTCATCTGCATTGGCTAACTCAATGCGTCCATTGATTATTGCTGGAGGTGGGATCTCCTCTTCTACGCAGACCACTCAGTTTCGTGAATTTGTTGTGTCGAAGAATATTCCTGTCGCAAGAACATTAATGGGATTAGATGCTCTGCCAACGTCAAATGATCTTAATATTGGATTCCTTGGAAGCTATGGAAATCGGTGGACTAATCTAGCGATCGCTGATGCTGATCTCCTGCTAGTTATGGGCAGCCGACTAGATATAAGGCAAACTGGATCTGACGTGCATGGTTTCCTTGGAAATCGAAAAGTGTTTCAGGTTGATATCGATGCGGCAGAGATTGACTACCGCGTTAGTACTACAAAATCACTTAATTATTCGCTAGCAGATTACTTTAAGTTCTCACAAAATAGCCACTTCACCTTCAGTAATGAGAAGTTGAATAGTTGGCTTCAACACATAGAGAAAATCAAAATGAAATACCCTCATGACTTTGAAAACATTCCTCAAACAGGAATCAATCCAAATTCTGCTATTGAGCAGATATCTAAAGAGTGGCAAGATGTGGGAACTTTTGTAACCGATGTAGGGCAGCATCAAATGTGGGTTGCTCAAAGTATTCAACTTAATGAACACCAGCGTTGTCTTACATCGGGTGGAATGGGCGCAATGGGATTTGGATTACCTGCCGCCATAGGAGCTTCATTCAATAACAAATCTGCGCCTGTGTGTCTGTTTGCCGGTGACGGTGGACTGCAACTTAACATTCAAGAACTGGAAACCTTGAAGCGAAATAATCTCAATATTCGAATAATCGTACTTGACAATAAAACTCATGGAATGGTTCGTCAATTTCAAGAAACCTACTTCAACGGGCGTTACGGATCTACTCTCGAAGGATACTCAGCTCCAAATTTCGCAAAGATTGCCCAAGCCTATGGAATTGAAAGCCTAGATATTAGTGACGGCGAAGAATTGACCCAGGCAATTGATAGGTACCGAAACTTTAAAGGACCTTTATTGCTTTCCCTAAAAATTGAAACACTTTTAAACGTTTATCCGAAGTTAGCTTTTGGGAAGAATTTTGGCGACATGGAGCCACAAATTAAGTCTTCTGAGATGGAAGGTACATAGAGTCACGGTATTAAACGCTCGTGACTAAAGTTCCCTAATCTTGTTCCTAACTAAACACAAATTACAAAGGCAAATCCATCGCTTTTCGGCCTTGTACATTCAAGACTTTTCAACTTGTCTCTTATAATACAATTAGGGTAGAAAGTACTGCGAAACTTAGGAAGCCTCTATGCGATCTGGCATTTACTCAACTGAAGCCCAAATTTTGGATGTGTTTCAGTTTATGAAGGCGGCAAAAAGCCTCAGGGAAACGCAATTGCGGTCTATCGAGTTCAGCGTTTCCGACAGTGACAAGCCTTGTTATTTGGTTCCAATTGGTGACTTTTTCGAAAACAACAGCGACGTTATAGCCTCCATGGGACGCTGGCGCGATTCACATCAGTATGCGTATCCCTCTCGATTTGAAATCACGGATACGGGCACCGCTAAATGGC
>Ga0315909_10006993_pt1 | contig 12657 bp, 10 predicted proteins | sample LakEriMetagenome_11_FD_203527 | JGI IMG/M metagenome (GOLD analysis project Ga0315909, IMG submission 203527) | Freshwater fungal communities from buoy surface, Lake Erie, Ohio, United States - Buoy 2 MA125 | ecosystem: Environmental > Aquatic > Freshwater > Lake | place: USA: Lake Erie, Ohio...
AAGAAAGAGTAGCTAAATTGGAGAAGTATTCTGATTATTTGGCTGAGAATTTAGAAAACGCTATATCTTATGGCGAATATCTAGCTGATAACTTGGATAAGAGCATTTCTTATTCTAAGTATTTGGCTGAGAATTTGGACCAAACGATCTCTTATTCTAACTATTTGGCTGAAAATGTTGATAAGAACATCTCCTACTCTGAGTATATCGCAGAGAATGTTGATAAAAACATCGAGTATTCTAAGTATATTGCTGAGAAACTTGATCAGAATATCCAGTACTCCGAGTATCTAGCTGAGAATTTAGAGAATAACATCGAGTATTCCGAGTATCTTGCTGAGAACATAGACGATAATATTCAATATGCTGAGTATGTCGCAGAGAATTTGGATAACAATATCTCTTATTCTGAGTATATCGCAGAGAATCTTTCTAACTCTATAGACTATTCGGAATACGTTGCTGAAAGCCTTAACAAATCTATTTCTTACTCTGAGTATCTTGCTGAGAGCCTGAATAAGACTATCGATAAGACAGAATCAATCAACGAAAAACTTCAGAAGAATATTTCTTATTCTGAGTACATTGCCGAATCAATAAACACTGAGTTCGGTAACACAAATCAAACAGAAAATCTTAATGAGTCTATTGACTTAGCACATAGAACATCTTCAAGTAACAGCGGATTTGCTGGTAACTATGATGATCTATCTTCAAGAATAGACAATCTTATTGCCTCAGTTCAAACCCAAAAAACTGAGATAAACGAGGGTGTTAAAGCCCAGAGAATAGCCGAAACACAAAAGGCAGACGGAGTTCTTAACGAGAACGAAGAAGTTAACGAAGCAAAAACTGGTATGAAATTCATCGACGAAATTCCAGAAGAGTATGCTACTATATGGGAGTCTCTTAATGAGGGACACAAGCAATCAATAATTGCTCAATCTAACTTTTACAAGTTGGAAACCCCATATCAGATCAGAAACTTTTGGACTACACGTCAACTAGGTGTTGCTCCGATCGGACTTCAGAAACTCAATGAAAACCAAAACACGGAGGAAGGAAATCTTGCAGCTGCTGTAAATAAAGCTGGTTATACCAACGATTATTTAGAAGCTATTGCTAGATCTCTAGAATCTAGATTCAAAAACTAAAAAAATCAAAAAAACTAATTCATTATGAAACTTATCAATGAACAAGAAATCTACGATACCTGGGCGCCTCTAATCGAGAGCAAAGCTGGTATCACTGATTCTAGTAAGAAGGGTTGGTTGACTAAATATTGTCACTACCATTCTTTGAACGAATCTGCCGGTGCTTACCAAACTTTAGGCACTGTAAACGGTATGGGCATGGTTGCTCCTCCAGTTTATCCTGGTATGAGTGCCTTCCAAGGTGGCAATGCAAACGCTGGATTCTACAACACAGGTAACCAAGGATCTGGTGACAAATTCCCATCTTTGCTTCCATTGGCTATCCAAGTGGCTGCTAAGACTGTCGGTTTTGACATCGTTCCAGTTATCCCAATGTCCGGTCCTACAGGTATCTTGTCTTACCTAGACTACGTATATGCTGGAGGTAAAATTGCTGGTGCTACTTCTGCTGCTCAGGGAGCTGATCTAGCTGATGCACCTACAATGATCAAATTCCCAGTTTATCAAGGTGGTGCTGCTGGTCTTACTGGTGCTACTGCAGGTACATTCACTGTTGGAACTACAACTTATAGCCTTACATTAGGTGGTGGAACATTAACTATGAAATTTGTTGGCCTTTCTAGAATTGATGGATTTCCTATCTTCAGAATCACTGATCTTACAGATGGGTTCAACGTTGCTAGTATCATCGACGGAACTACCTCTGTACAGATTGCTACTTCAACAAACATGTGGACTGGTACTTCCGCAAGTTCTTCCAATGGATGGAGTGCTCAATTGGTTAAAGCTTTAGAAGATCACATTCAAGGATTCTCTGGTGCTGGATTCAACAACAATGATCCATATCAAGGTCCTTATGTAGATGGTACTAAGACTTACAACCCAATGTTAAGAGGTACTGCTGAATCTACTTATTACAACCAAATGGGTCTAAGTACGTTCACTAAGTTCGTAGAAGCTGAAACTTTCCAAGTTGCTGCTTCTGTAACTACTGAGCAAATCCAAGACTTGAACAAGCAATTTGGTATCGACGTTATCTCTATGATCGAGAATGCACTTGTTAACGAGGTTTCTCAAGCTATTAACAAGCACATCCTTTCTAGAGCTTTCGCTTTGGGATGGTCTAACCACAACCAATTCTACAACATAGAAAACCAAAACTTGAACTTGAACTTGGTTATTCAAGGTGCTGCTGGTACAACTCTACCTTATGTTAATAAGCTTGACGGTACTCAAACACTTCCAATCCCAGCTGGTCCTGGTTCAGGTGGTTATGAGAACCAATCTACTCTACAAAGAAGACTATACTCTAGAATTCTTGCTGCTGCTAACGTAGTTGCTAACAGAGGTAGAAGAGGTCCTGCTAACTTTATCGTAACTAACGCTTCTATCGCTTCTGCATTGCAGGATATTAGCCAGTTCACTTTCGCTCCATTCACTAACACTCTAACTCAAAACAACGGTACTCTTTACCCAGTTGGTTCTCTAGCTGGTATGACCGTTTACGTAGATCAGAACATGAGATACGACGATACTAGAGTATTGGTTGGTAGAAAAGGTGGTGACGACGAGCCAGGTTTGAAATTCATGCCTTACATGATGGCCGAGTCTATCCAAACTATCTCTGAAGGTACAATGTCTCCAAAAATCGCAGTTAAGTCTAGATACGCTCTAGTTGAAGCTGGTTTCTTGCCTGAGACTCAGTATTTAACATTCTATGTTAACCTTCCTGCAGGTGGTATTGCATAATCTGAATTAATATAATTCACCTATATAAAAACCCTAAGTTTAAAAACTTAGGGTTTTTTCTTGTGTTTATGTTACGTGAAGGGATATATACAGAAAAGAATGTTCTTATGAGAAAAGTAAAAGGATTTCATGAATTTAGATTTATCAAGGATTTATCTAAACCTGTTAGTGAATCACAAATAGAAAGAGTTAATGAGCTATTAAGCGAAAGCTCTTTGAATATAGATGTTAACGAGGGATTTCTAGATGACATTAAAACTGGTCTTTCTAAATTTTTCCTTGGTGATCTTTCAGGTGCGTCTATTATAGATAAATTGAGAAGCGCAATCTTAGAAGCTGAGATTGAATATGATGAAGAATCAGCAGAACTGGTTGATCAGATTGAGAAGCTAAAGGAGGAACCCGGTACAGATAAGAAGGGCATCGAGAAAGAGATTGATCTTAAGAACAAGGCAATGGAAGAATTGACTAAAGGTTTTAAGATCAGAAAAAGAAAACTCATGGATGAGGTTGAAAGAGTCATTGGTGGAAGCAAAAGACTTAGAGAGTATTTTGAAGCTGGCAGAGCTCAGGACGAGTATAGATTAGCTCAAATGAGATATGAAGAGGCTAAGAAAAGAGCTGACGATCAAGAGAAGATAAGAAAAGCTAAAGCTGAATTAGAAGCTGCTAAAAAAGAAGCAGAGGCAGCTAAAGAAGAGCTTGAAAAAGATATGAAAGGTAAGAAGGACGATCCTGGAGAAGATGGAGAAAGCGGAGAGGGTGGAACAAAAGGGCCAGGAGATCCTAGCGGTCCTGAAGGAGGAGAAGGCGGAGCATCTAAAGGGCCAAGCTCGCCTACATCTATGACTCCTGTTACAACAGAGGAGGAGAAAAAAGTGGTTTCTTCTAAAAAGGCTTCCACAATAATAGATAGAAAAAAAGAGCTCAGAAAAGAAATAGCTGATTTAAAAGCAGAGCTTGAGAGTATTTTGGAATCATTCTATAAGAAAATCAACAGATCACCGGAGAAAGTGAATAAGCAGATGATTGACAAGGTTCAAGCTAAAGCTTTAGAAGTTTCAACCTATCTTGATTCAAGAGAGAATTTACTTGATGAATATATCAGGATGGGATCATCAGAAAGGGAAATTCAAAAGAGTCTTTCTTCACTTTCTAAGATATCATCTAATATAAACAAAGCTATAGCTTCAGGATCTGATGCGAACACTGGGTCTAAAAAAATGATTGCAGATGCTTTCAAAGGAAAGGTAACACCGTCTAAAATCAGAGGACTTATAAACGATATAAACTCGCTATGATAATAGAAAGATTAGAAAATTTCGAGCCAATTAACGAGGCCAATACCCTAGATAAAATAAAAAATTGGTTCAGCAGAAACTTTGGCGGTTCTGTTAAAAAAATAGAGGGGCTTCTTAGCGACTATAAAAGTAAGGAGATGGATTATGTTTCTGAATGGAAGGAAATCCTTAGAGATATAGAGGATCTTGAGATCTCTGTTGAAACTTCAGGGGATGCCGCAGAAGAAAGATCATCTAAAAGAACTATAGACAGGAAGAAAGATCTTCTTGCCTCTATAAAGAATAAGCACAGAAAGGAAATAGACGTTATTTTCTCTAGAGTTAAATCAGAGGTTAAGGGAAAGAAAGATCTTGAAGAGTATTGGGGAAATAGAAAAGCTGAGGTTGACGCTGATATAGCTAAGAAAATGTATGAGATAGCTAAAGATTTTAGCGACGAGTCTGTAAGAAAGGATTTCTACGACAAATACAAGAAGGCTCTAGTTAACTCTGAGAAAGCAATTAAAGAGTTTTCTAAGATGTACAAGGATGAGGGATCTAGATCCTCGAAAATGTCATCTAGCGACCTTGATGAGTATGCGACTATGACACTCAAGCAATTCTCTGAAAAAATTAAGGATCTTGGGCCTGTAGAAGCAGGTCAGATTTCCAAATTTATTTCCAACCTAAAAAGTGATTTATATGTTGAATTGGACGTAAAGATGGAGAAAATGAAAGAGGATGCTGAGAAATTTAAAGGTGATAAGTCTCTTATGGCAACTGCTAAATCCAAAATGGATAAAGTCAGAAGTGACTATATGGAGAGAATCAGACAATTAAGAACTAAATACACTTTGATTAAAAAATACACCTAATATGAAGGAATATTTCAATTACAATCCTATAGCGAGAAAAATTTTTGAGGCTGAAGCGAATAAGAGCGGTGATCAGAACATTAAGATATTAAAGGATTTTATATCAGTTATTTCTGCTTGCTCTTTCGATGTGTTTAAAATGGTTTGTTTTGATCTTGGTTCTTCAGTTGAAAGAAATCCGGATAACCTAAGATCCAAGCTTTCCGATATATCTGATTCTAGCACAGTTAAAGAAATGTGCTCAAAGATGACTGATTATTGTTCGGAGTCTGATCTATCTAGCAGATTTTTCTCCGAAACTAAAAGACTATATTGTCAGGCACTAAAAGATTTTTGTGATGCCCTTATTAGAATAGAGGAGGTTTCCAATAAGAAAGGAGCGATAGCTTTAGATTGCATGCAATCTAACTGCAAGAGCCTGCAAAGAAACGTGGACTATTTGGCTAAGGAAAAGCAAAGAAAAATGGAGGATCTTGGCGTTATCAACGAAGGGATCTTTGTTGGATTTGGTGAGAGAATAGAGAATCTAAGAAAGATGCTTTACAATCTGATAACTTCTGCCGAAGGTAAAAATCAGAAGAGTGGTTATGGGAAGGATTGGAAAAGGATATTCATAGAGCTGGACCAGAAATTAAATGTTTTGCATGCTACTAAAGCGGGTATTTCTGAGAAAGATAGAAAGGCTTTAGATGATCTAGAGTCACAGATTGAAAAATACTGTGATGAATTTTACAATAGTTATTCATCTTCTTTATCAAGGAACATGAACAGCGTAGGTGAAATACCTGAACTGCTTAACTACTACCAAGATGTTATCGATCTTTGTTCTTCTGGACTTGATAAAATGGCAAGAGCAAAAGCTCAATATCTTGAAACCCTTAAAATAGTAAGAGATCAAATTGCCGACGACGAAACGGAAATGGTTAAGTACATATTTCCTATAAAAATCGGGGATGATGATTCCAATAAAAGATTCAATGGAACCGGAATAATTCTCTCCATTCAGAATGCTTTAAGTAACGGAATACCCAGTGTTGCAGAGATATTGAAAAATAGCGGGGAAAGAGGATTATATGGACCTAAGACAGAATCTGTTGTAAAGGCAATCCAAAAGAACATCGGTAATAAGAACATAGATGGTAAATTAGATAAAGCTCTTCTTGATTCTATTTTGGTCTCTGACTTCCTAGATAAAAAGGATCGTTCTTCCATATTGGACATACTTAGAAGCCTTAAGAAGCCTATAAATGAGTCCCTGATTGGGTTTGTGTTTGGTGATTTGATAAACGAGAACAAAATTGTTATCGATAAGGAGATCTTTAATAAAGACCTTAATAAGTACATAAAAAGCATAAAAAACGAGGACACCAGTCCCAAATTAACTTCTAAAGAAAAGGATCTTTATAATGTAGACGATCTATGCAGAAATCTTAGAAAAAACTACGGATTAAAAATTGAAAGTGACGATTTTAAGAGAGAAGATGGAAATTATAGATCCTCATACTCCTCACCTTTTATAGAGGCATGGGGTAACTCTGTTGAAAAAGTTGGTGAGGACGAGTCTTACCATTACTTCTTTTGGAATGGTGGTTTATACTCGATAGATTCTGAAAAAACCAATCTTAAAAATGCTAGAAATTGGAATGCTTGGGCTTCCTCTAGGCAATTAAGAGAGCTTTCTCCGGATGATGCTAGGGAGTTTTTAGAATCCTATTTGAAAGACTGGAAGTCATTTGGTAACACCAGGATAGATTTTAGAACAGCCGCTCTTAAGGCATTGTATAAAAAAAATTCCGAGATAGATCTTAAGTTTCCTGGAATTTACAACATGGCAGAAACAATAGTTTCTGACTCTGAGATTCCTTATGTTCCATATGAACTTTTGGTTAAAAAAATTAGCAAGTCCATAGAGGAAATGTCACAAGTTGGCGTGGATGACCCAGATCTAGAAGCTGCTGATCTTGTTTCGATAAACAATTTGCTTTGCATGTTGGCTAACACTGTAACTTTTGATGGCGAGAAGTACATAAGCTCTATAAAGTGGGTTTATGACAATTGCTTTGTACCTTCTACTGCTACAAGAATAGCTGGCGACAGCATAGTAAACAAAGAGGAAGATAGGGATAATTTTGGACACGTTCTAGCTTTTGATAAGAACACTATGAGAGTTAAATCCAGAAGAGATCTCGAAGAAGGAGTAGATTTTGACACCGAGAAGGATATAAACGACGATTTGAATGGCTGGGGTTCTCTTTCTAAACTTGCTAAATCAAGCTCATCTAACATAAAGAAAGCTTTTGGTGGTAACATCCACTTCATAGCTTCAAAAGTTTATCCTAGCATAAAAACACACGTTAGGAGGATGAACGCAAAAACTTTTGATTCTGTTCCTCAGGAGAAAGATTCAAAGTGTTACAACGCAGATAAGATATAATTAGGGAAATTTTTATCCCATATGATCATATAACATTGGATATGATCATAATATTTGAAGGCTGTAGAAATTCTGGTAAGACTTTTCTTGGGAATAAAATTTCAGAAAATCTTAATATACCCAGATTCCAATTTGATTTCTCTAAGTATTTTTCAGAGCTTGGCTTGACCAGTAAAAACGATAGGTCATCCCAAGCTTTTTCCATAAGTAAGGACCTAATGCTATTGCAACTCAATAGAGATGGATTCATCAAAAATGATTGCATAGTGGATAGAGGATTCTTGACTGTTTTAGCTTGGGGTATATTAGAGAATAGGATTAATGATGATGAAGCTTTTAGTCAATTCGATCTACTTCATTCATCCGGGCTTCTAAATGATATTGTTGTAATCTACATCCATGGCGAGAACCCCAATAAAAGAGCATCACATAAAGATCAATGGGATGAGATAGAGAAATCCGATCTGGAGAAAAGATCTTATGAAACTATATTAAATTATTCAAGGGAAAGGAATCTAAATATTAATTTAATTAGATTTGAGAATAATTTCACAGATGAATCAATTACAGAATTAAGTAAAATAATAGAAAATGTGCGGAATTTTAATAAGTAAGTCTTCTGATAATAAAATTATCGATTCTATTTCACATAGAGGAATAGAGAAAAATGTAATGTGGGTTAACGGCGTAAACCTATGCCACCATCGTTTGCCAATCCAAACCGTAGAGGGTGATTCTTGGTCCCAACCTAAGGAGATATCCAATGGCATTTTTCTTCTCTATAATGGCGAAATATTTAACTATGATCAGAGTTATCATTCATCTGATATAGAGTATCTTATATCACTATTTAGTCAATATAGAGGTGGTGGCTTAGAAATGTTTTCTGCCATGTTTTTACCACATATTTTAACATGGGATGGATTTTGGGCTATCTGCATATACAACTCTAACACAAATGAGGTGATAGCTTTTACCGATCCGCTTGGTAAAAAATGTTTGTATATGAACGAGGATGGTGAAATTTGTTCAGAAATAAAAGGACTAGTTAAACCTAACTATACGATAGATCCTGTTTTTATTTCGTCGGTTAGAAAATGGGGATATAATAAGGACAATAGAACCACTTACTCACAGATAAAAAGGATTTTACCCAATACCATATACTCGTATAATATGAACTCCCCGATGTTCATTAAAACCTATGGTAACTACTATGCTGGTATTTTCTCACCGATAGAGGAGCTTAACGGTGCTTCCTATGAGGATCACATGGAGTGGCTTTGGGATAAGATGGTCGAGAGTGTCAAGAATAGATTGATCAGCAAAAACTATCCTGTTTCGGTTCTAGTTTCAGGCGGTTTGGATTCTTCTATCATAGCAGCTATTCTTAAAGAAGAGTCTGGCAATAAAATAAATTGGTTTAGCATAGAAAATGATGAGACTGAGTATGTTAATATACTGGCTGAGCACTTGGACATAAAGATTCAGATGCTTTCTTACGACATGAACGAGGACCTAAATTCACAAATATATTCTATCTGGAACGAATCCCCTATAGATTTAGGATCTGTTATACCACAGTACCATTTATTTAAGGCGATAAAGGACCAGGATGTGGATCAAAGAATAGTTATAAGCGGGGATGGATCAGATGAGCTATTTGGTGGGTATTCCAGAATCCTTGAATATGATTCACAAGCATCTGACATCTTTGAGGAGCTAAGCTTCTATCACTTACCCAGATTGGATAAGATGTCAATGGCACACACTCTTGAATTAAGGTCTCCTTTTTTAAATCTAGAGATAGTTAGATTCGCTTTAAATCTTCCTTTAGAGTGGAGAAAGGAGAAGACAATACTTAAAGACACTTTTTCCCCTATTCTACCGAGAGAAATAATCGATAGAAAGAAGATTCCCCTTAAAAATCCACAGATAAGAGAGGATAAGGTCAAATACAGGCATAAAGCGGTAGATCTTTTTTTATCTGAGATAAAAAGATAGTATTTGATATATACAATAAAAGTATCTCAATCGAATGATTAACAAGGTAAAGAAATTTGACGATTTCGAGTATTCGGACCGAAATAATGGATTAAACGAAGAGGAGGGTATTCTTGGATCCTTAGCATCCGGCGTTGGCTCTATATTTAAGGGACTTGGTAGAGGAGTGGATTTTATGCTACCTGCAGTTGAACCTGCATTGAAAAGATGGCTAGCATCCACGCTTTTAAAAAAGTGGGGCGTTCTTGATGATTCAACGTTATCTTTTATAGTTCAGAATGTAATTAAGCTTATCCCGGTTAAAGATTACCCTGGTATTCTAATGGGTGATAAATTAAATGCTGAGTATTTGGCCCCACTTTTAGCAGAGGCTACTATGCAGATGATAACAGAGAAAGGTATTGATACGATTCTAGGACCAATAGCTAAAGCGGTAGGTTTAGACTCAGATGGGCTTGCTTATAAGACTCTTGTCGAGAGAGTTCAATTGTTAATGAAAGATAGAGAGAAATTCAAAGATAGTCTTGCCGGAATTTTTAAATTCTTAGGAAGTGTAGAGGTTTCATTTGGTGAGTTTGCTAAAGATCAAGATCCTGCTACCCAGAAGAAAATAGCTGGTGACATTTACAGCCAGCTTGCTCAAGAGAATCCAGCTTTTGCTAAAAAATACAAGAAAGAAATGGAGAAGAAGGGAGAATCTGGTTTAGGTGGATTTCTTTCCGGATTGGGTAACGTTTTTGCTAAGGATAAAATAAAACACGACTAACATGAACATCAATAATGTTGCTAAAAGAGAGGTATTAGATTTTGAAGAATTCAAAAGCAAGGTACACGATTTTAATTACAAGCCTCTAGCTCCTCAAAACCAGGAGGGTGATCAATCGAGAAGCGGTCTGCATAAAATAAAAAGAGAGCCAGCATTTGATTTCGTTGGTTATGCGGATTCTGTCTTTGCTGGTCTATCTAAGGTTGGATATGCTGGTATCAACTTCAGAGATCCTGATACTGGTCAGATGGTTTTTAATCCTGATTCAGGAGGTATAACTCACATGGGCACGGAAATATCTGAGTCTGAATCTACCCAGTCTACTAAGATAACCAGACTTTCTGATTTTTAATTTTGCTCTTGAGCTAAAACTTGCACAAATCTTTCTTTTGCTATTTTTAGTATAGGAGATTTGTTTCCGAAATCCTCATAGATTTCCGTAACGTATAGAATTGGAGAATATCCACGATCCGAGCTTATTTCAAGTAAAACTTCGTGGTATAGATACTCATATGATATTGAAAAGTACTTGTTGGCTAGATTTATCTTCTTCATCACAATCACTTCTTTTTCCGAAGCCTCACTCTCAACTTTAGTTTCTTTCCAATAATAGGACGTTATTTCGTCAGTTATCATATTTCTAACTAGGAGTATCCCGGATCTTTTCTGGCTGATCTTTTTATCGAATCTGGTTCCTAGACGGAAGATTTTAATCTTTTCCTGTTCCTCCTCTACTATCTTCATGCAAACCTCTGAGAAGCTATAGAGTAGATCTAATGAATTGTCCACTATTCTTTCTATTTCAGAGAGGGCAGGATCCTGATTATTTGGATCTTTTACATCCCTGTATATTTCCCGGTCACTTTCGTTCAAAGCTCTGAGAGTGTCATCAGGTAGACATGAATTTGTTTTAAACGCATTTAGATTTCTTACAATATAGGAAATGCTTTTTAGAGACTCTATTATTGCCTCTGGCTCTAAGTTTTCGCTTTTATTCTTGAGGTAATCTAAAAGAACGTAGTTCTTATGTTCGTAGTCTAGAGGAGGTTCTAAGAACCAAATTGGTCCTAAATGTTTCATATCTTTCCCTTTTTAAAGTTATCTTCACTCAATATATATGGTTGTCTCGAAATATTAGATTTTTGATATATAGACTAACTATGGAAAGCCGAATATATGACTATCAAAAATTTTCCTCTGATAATCCTAGGAAAAACAACAGAGGAGAGTATTCTTTCTCCCATAAAATTGGGATAACAGATATTTTCTTTGTTAATAAACCAGAGGAGCTTGGCGAGATCTCCGACGCTAGTGCTGTTATAGATTACACAGTCGATGTTATTGCAGCAAAAGGTGGAATAGAGGATATGAAGTTCAGAGCATATAGAATAGAGCTAGTGGTAGAGAAAGATAATTATCCTGAGGAATCTGAAGAAATTGACATAGACATAGAGGAAGGTGGAAATATACAGATGGGCAGGATTAGATCTGTTTCTGTTGGATGCCCAATACCTTCCTATCCAACAAGATTGGAAGTGGATATGAAAAACTCCATGAACGTTTCTAATTTTTTAATAGAGGTTGTTTTCGGAAAGGACATTTAATTTTTGATGAGATTTAAGAGTTTTAATAAATTTATTTTAGAGTCCGTCAATACGGAAGATCTTCCCTCGCAATTTTACAAGAGAGTAAAGGAGAGATGGGATGGTGGATATGATATTCAGGTAATAGACGCAGAAACAGGTGTCATTGAAAATCCTGATATGCTCCATATCATAAAGAAAACTCCTAAAGCAATAGCCTTAGCTTACAGCGGTATAGACAATAACATCTCTAAGTACTTCTGGCTCCCTAATTATTGCTGTAAAATAAAGAAAGGTGGGGATGGTAATCTTTATCTAGAAATACCCTCCTATACTAATTGGTTTAAAGACGCTGAGAATTCGGGTTCTCTAGAGGATTTTTTGAATGATTTTATAGAAGTTCTAGAGCAGAGATCGGCGGATAAGATTGACAAATTGGGCGAGTACGTTAAGGATGAAATAAATCTACTACTTGACCAGATTGGGCTAGAAAGCAACGTTGTCTCTATTAAGAATAAAGAGAAAGTCAAATTTGAGGCTTTAACTGATGATGGAAAACTCATAGAGCTTAGAAAAATTGATCAAAATACCCCATCTAGGGAAATTAAGTTCTATCCCGATGATAAAGCCGTTAGACCTGTATTTACTATAGAGCTTGGTCCTAAGGGAATAGCTAATTTTAGATTTAATGTAAAAGACAAGTACTATAATAGATCTGTCTACTTCTCCAATATAAATGATGACAAATATTTCAATTATCTTCTAAAGAAATCAATGGGTATTGAATCCGCTGGTGACCAGGAGGGTCTGGT
>Ga0315909_10006995_pt1 | contig 12655 bp, 4 predicted proteins | sample LakEriMetagenome_11_FD_203527 | JGI IMG/M metagenome (GOLD analysis project Ga0315909, IMG submission 203527) | Freshwater fungal communities from buoy surface, Lake Erie, Ohio, United States - Buoy 2 MA125 | ecosystem: Environmental > Aquatic > Freshwater > Lake | place: USA: Lake Erie, Ohio...
TGGTTGTTCTGAAATTTGTCTTGCTGATACCGTATCTAACTTACCAATTTCAGCTGCATATGTTTCATACTTATTAGAGTTGGACAGCAATACAAAACAATGTTCGCCAGGTTGCAAGAACAATGGAGAATCAAATACAAATTCTGTGTATTTGGTGGCATCATCCAAATTAGGAGATGTAGTTGTCTTAACTTTATCTGGTGTCAATGTAACTGTTGAATATGGATAAATCAAAGATGTTGATGGGTATCCGTTTACAACAGAACGAACTTGTAGTGTAACAGGTACAGTTGGATCTTTTGTCTTAAAGCAGAAACGAGCCTTAGATAGAAAAATACCTTGTGGATAATTTGAAGGAGATACTAAGAATGTTTGTGCTAATGGGTCATACCAACCAACAACACGTTCAGTAACAGCTGTTGTCGTAACAACACGGTCATCTTTAACAGCAACCCGTTGAATTGTTGGAACAGTTGCAGAAATAATTGTGTTTTCTGTTTGTTGTAAAATACCTTGTGCAAAGAATGTGGCATCTCCATTTGTAGAAGATGATCCAATATCACCACTTGAGGTGTCAATCAATCGGAAGTTTTTCTCACCAATACGAAATACACCATTTGGAATATTGAACACACCAGCAACATCGCCTGCAGATGTTGTTGTTAGATTACCAATTGAGTAAATAGAACTAGATGTTGGTGTGGTTGTCCATGTTCCAACAATCGTTAATGTTCTTGTAGCAGCAGCATAAGAAGATACTGTTGCAGATTGACCTGCACCTGTGCCAGATACAATGTAAACTGTTGAACCAGCGTAATCACCTGTGTTGTTTGCACTTGTAGCATCCACAGACAATACGATTGTGTTAGATGTAGCCGAAGTTACAAATCCAGAATAATGGTCATATCCATCAATTTTAATTGTTGTACCACTAGATTGTCCAACCAAATTCATGGTTGCACCATTTAACGATCCTGAAGGATTTAAATTAACTACAAATGCTTCTTTATTTGATGTGCGAACAACAAATGCTGTTGCAACAACCGTGCTAGTTGCGGTATTCGTTACATTGACTTTTTCTGCATTACCTGATTGTGTAATATAACCTAAATTATTAGAACTTAATGTAAACTTGTTTGCACGAGCAATATATTTGTTTACGCTAATATTGTCAAAGAAACCAAAAAGTTCTGTGGTTGGTTTGAAATCAGAGCAAGTAAACAATATACCACGGTCACGCATATAAGGAATAATTGACACATCAATAACACGGTCACCCAAGGATTGAGTGATTGTTGATGGTACAACTTGCGAGAATACACCAGAGCGAGTTTGAGCTTGAGATGTTGTAGTGGTTGTTACTTCAACAAGAGCTGGGCGTCTGTCAGCAACATACGAAGAACTTGTTACTCCTGTCCAATATGTTTCCCAATTGCCCCATTCATAACTGTAAGCATCTCGTGTAATTAAAGCCCATGCGTCTTTATCACCTTCAAGGTTTACAAGAACATCTGGTTGTTTGTCTGTATCAATCCAAACATCTGATGGTGGGTCTAATTGAATTTTACCAATGTAGTTTACAATATTAAATGGGTTAATATTATATACTTTTGAAGATTTATTTTGGTCAACAAAAACAGTATGTGTTGCTGTAGGCATCACAATTGGACCAGCCTTCAAATAATTAGATGAATTTGCTGAATCAAATGTTAATAGGTGTGATGTAATATTAAATGTTGGCCTAATTTCTTTTCTCTTAGGGTCAACAGCAATAGAATAGTCATTATTAGTTACATCAGCAACAGAAGTGCCATCAAAAGAATCTACAACAATACCATTTTTAAATCGTGGTAAGTTTGTAGAATCCAAAATAGTCAAATCTTGTTTGTTCAATGCATTTTGTTCAAGCAAAGAAAGTGAAGTATAGTATTCTAAGTTGCCAATTCGTTTGTCGAGGTTACCAATATCACGCATTGTATAGCGTTTGTTATCAACATATTCAACATCAATATCAGATGTGTTGGCAACATAGGCAGGCTCACGAAGAATATACATTGTCATCGCACCATCTTTATCGTTTGGCTGAACAGGAGTTAACGATGGGTTGCCTTGGAGAACTTCAAAGGTACGATTCTTATTCAATATTACCTTGTCCGTTCTTGGTAGATAATATTGATAGTCTAAAAGTATGTCGGAACCATTCTCTGGAATCTTAGGACCAGTCGTGGTTGAATCAACATCAAAGCTGACGGTGTTTGCTGTCGCTGCTGATGTGGGTATCGACCTAACAGGTCTGTAATCAAGGCAATCTCTTAATTGATAAATTTGCCCGGTTGCCTGAGTTGTGTAAGAAGGAATACTTCCGTAATCGTATCCAACATAAGAATCTACGGTAAAGAATCCAGCACCAGATGAATTGAAACGATTAAATTTAACAACTAACGGGCCAGTAGGTGCAGCTGAACCAGCCCTTAATCTAATTGATGAATGGTCATACAATGAATCTCTTTGACCACTATCTAATGTGTATCGTGATGTAACATCAGTTGCAGTTGCTGAGTTAGCAACAGTAATTTGATTATTGTTAAAGTCTAAAACAGAAACTAATTCAATTACATCAGGAACAAATAACGATTGAACTGTACCTGGAGTTTTGTAAACTGTGTTGGCCATAATATGAACTTGACCGTTTGCAGTATAGAGTAATACTCCGTTATTTGCAAAGATACTTGTACCGCCAGATGTTTGCACAGTAGCATTGGCACCAACATATGTTTTACCTTTTGAACCAGGATTACTTGCATCAATTGTTGCAGTAATGTTTGCAACCATATTGTCGCCATTGGTAACAGTAATCTTACGAGTGCCTGTATCAACAGTAAACAGATTGGCAGGAATAATTTGGCCAACAGTATATGGTGATGATCCTGCAGTTGTTACAACAATTTGATAGTTTTCAGTTTTAGCAGAAGAGCTTGTGGCAGCAGAAATTGTTTCACCAGTACCAACAGTTAATGCTGGAGAATCCGAAGATGAAAATGACTGAGATGCATACAGGCGTTTATAAGAATATGAAAAGTCAGAAATTGTATTTTGTGCAATATAATTTTGACCAAGATTAAACAATAATGGTTCAAGGTTACTATCTGAAATAAATGTATCGTTATATGTTGAAGCTGGATCTTTAGATGAAGTATCAATATCAGCTGCGGCAAGACGAGTTGTACCGCTAACTATTGATAATGACTTAACATCATTAACTTCAAAGTCAATAGACCAATTAGATAATGAATTTGGTGTAGTAATGAAAGGCTCAGAAAGTTGAATTGTCTGAGTTGCACCATTGTAATTGGTAATTGTTTTTGGTGTTTCACCAGCACCAGGACCAGCAATAACTCTAAACTTGGCACCAACATAAGCAGTATTAGCAGTAGAATATAGTTGTGAACCAGTTATACTATTTGCAATCTGAACATAACCTGTATTTGTTCCTAAAACAACTACATTACCACCTGTAATAGAGCCAACATTCACATCAAACAAATATGTGCGATAAGTGTATGTTGCAGAATTTTGTGTATTTGCTGCGGAATCAAATGCAATAGATTTAACACGAGCTGTACCAATTTTAGTGTTAGTGATTGTGCCAGCAGTTGCCACATTGATTGTGCTATTTGATACACAATGTAAATCTACTGTTTGTAAACTGTTAATTGGTAAAGAACCAAAATGCGTATTTGAATACACATAATAACCATAGTCAGCAGTCAGTCGTTTATTATTTACTGAATCGGTTGTTCTTGGTTTATCAAATGTAATTGTTGTTGGTGCAATGGTTTCAAATTCGTAACCATAAACATATGCTTTACCTGGCGATAGAATGACATTAGCCTTTGCAGTATTAGCTGCACTTGTTTCTAATGCAAGTTTGAATGGTCGAACAGTATAGTTACCAGATTCATCATATGTTCTGCGTGCTAAAGTATCTTCAAGCACAGCATATTGTGGATAAATTAATGCGTAAGATAGAGTTCCATTTACAGTTCTAGCTAACTCAATAAATTGCGTGTCATCGGTAGAATCAAGCGTTCTGCTAGAAAGAATTAGTTCAATCTTAAATCGGTCGGCACCTGGAGCTTGAAAGTTGGAAGCATCTTGTGCTGGATCCAGCAACGAAGTATCTTGTGTATATTCAACAATAGATTCTGTAATTTGAAAACCAATTCTTGCATTGGCAGATGTATTATATTTACTGAGTGCTATTGTTTGAGAACTGTTTTTAATGAAAAAACCATCATAAAAATAAACACCATCACTTACAGAAAATGTTTTGCCAGTTCCAACACCACCTGTTGAAACGTTAGCAAAAACTGGAGCAGCTTCAACTGTGGTAATTGTATCACCAGCAGCAAAAGCTGTTCCTGAAATTTGTTTTACATAGATTGTTTTTGGATCACCAGTACCAGCATCAGCATCATAAACAACCACAACTTGACCAGTTTTTGTTCCTGCCAAATTGGTAATTGTTTTGCCATTAAAATTGTTAATATTAACCGCTGTACCAGCATAATCTGTGGCCACATTTAAATATGTGGAATCATGGATGAACAGCTGACCACCAGAAACGACAGAACCGTTTTTGAAAACGTGTTCACCAAAACGCTCAACTTGTTTTTGTAAAAGAGTTTGAGATTGTGTTAATTCACGAGCTTGAACAGCAAAACCAGGCTTAAATAATATCCGAAGAAACTTTTTATCTTCGTCAAAATCATCATAATATGGATTGACATTAAAATTGGTATTTAACGACATTAACTATTTTCCTTAGAATCTAATAACAAACTTGACATTTTCAGCTTGTCCATCTGCTCGTGTAACTTGTTGAATATTTTCAGCATACAATATATCACCGGTATATGGTTGAAATTCAGGATTGGTCAATTTTACAACAGTCCTGTTTATACCAGAATTTGCACCAATTAATGTGCCACCAACTGATACTGTTCCTTTCACTTTGGTCAATCTAACTTCATTTGCTGATTGAGCATTTACAAACCCATAAAAATAGGCACTATTAGAAGAAGCTCCCTGATAAACAAACTCGTTTAACTCAAAATTTGTACCAGCAATTAGTGTCAAATTGGTTGTCTGTGAAATCACAGTATTAGCATTTGAACTGATTACTGGAGAAGTATTACCGTATTTATACGGATCCCTTAGAAGTCCGTATTGTCTAAACGAGGTAGAGGTTGAAATTACTCCGTTTTCTGTGGCGTCAACTGCTCCAATTCTTTCTACAACCATAACATTGATTGCATCTAATTCTTTTGCAGGGTTGAAGCCGTGACCAAATTTAGGAGTAATAATGACTCTGGCATTTGCCGTATTTGCACCAGGTGTTGCACCAGATGTTCCTGAACCATAAATTATTGCATTGGCATATGAGTATCCAGTTCCAGAAATATCTACTGTAATTTTTGATATAGCACTATTTGTAATATTGGCAGAAGCTACTGCTCCTGTTCCATCGCCGTCAATATAAACTCTTGTTTTAAACGTAAGGTTATTCGCTGTTGTTCCGCCACCGTTTGCGGTTGTGGCAGTTGAAATAATAATTGAACTTGTGTTTGGATTTACGGTCGTTACAGTTGTTCCAGAAGCAATGCCTGTTCCGGTTACTGCCATATTTGCAACCACATTTGTAGTATTTGCAAGAGCAATTGTAGTTACTCCTGATACAAACGCCGTTGCGGTAATTGAAGGTTCAGCATATCCCTTGCCTCCGCCAGTAACTATAATTGTCGTTAATTCGCCATCAATTAAGTTTGTTGAGCTTACATTATAGTCCAACTTTGAGGTAGAAATTGGAGCTGGAATCCAATCTGTTGTCAAAAACCGATTAGAAGGTTTGACATTATACATATATTTCCAAATAAAACCATCGGCTGTAAAGATTGTTCCATTAGCCGTAGAATAATCTCCAGTAGGTTCTACTGTGGAAATAGAGTTTGCGTTGTTAGATAAACACTTATATACATTTCTGGCGGTAGTCAAAATATACATTGGTTGACTATTGCCACCAGCACCAGAATCGGCTGTCAATAATGTGTCAATTGATATTTTGTCATCAAACTGTTTGTATCTTTTTCCTGTTGTCCAATTAACACGAGGAATAACTAATTCTACATCGTTTCCAGTAATTTTTTTGGCCGCAAACATATTGTCCCATGCAGATTTCTCATCAAAAGAGGAATCAACTATGGAGTTTGGAGAAGATTCGTTTGCATACGGAACATGATTTCCAATGAACACATAACCAACTGTAGCTGGTTCCGGTTCATAGAACGATTCTTTGAACTGCTCTGCGTTATTAAACGAGAGTTTTTTGGAAGTATAAAAAGTTGCCATGGTTTAATGTTCTATTTATTATGTATTATAAGCAAGATAGATGCCTGCTGTGTTAGCAATGTTTATTTCACCAATCATTGCACCTGGATGAGCAGAACAACGATACTTATAATTTCCAACAGAGGTGTGTGGAATTCTCCAAAATAATGTTCCACTCACTTTACCTTGTGCATCTAAATCATAAGATAATGTTCCTGTGGTTGAAACATGAACTAAACCTGTATTATAGTCTGCGGTATTATCGCCAGTTCTAATATGAAATGGATGACCAGTAATGTTTAATTTAAATCCTAAAGTTGTGGCACTAAATGTTGATACATTAGGATTATCTAATACTCCATATTGAGAGAACCTATAAGCTGAAGTGCCACTATTTGTTACCTCTAGTATAGTTGTAGAACCAAATGATAACGCAAGATTTGCGGCAGTATTTGCGAATTGAAAACCAGAGTTAGCATGGCCAAAAGCACTATTCGCATAAGAACTGGCAGAAGCACTTGAGGCACTATTGGCAGCAGCAAATGCCGAATTAGCGTAACTAGCCGCTGAGTTTGCTACATCACTTGGTGTATTTGCCACAATGAATGAAGAATTGGCATGAACAAAAGCACTATTCGCATAAGAACTGGCAGAAGCACTTGAGGCACTATTGGCGGTAGAGAAAGCGGAGTTTGCGTAAGAAGATGCTGAATTTGCTACTTGAAATCCAGAATTAGCATAAGAAGAAGCAGAAGCTGCGCCACCAGCACTATTAGCCGTTGAGAAAGCGGCATTAGCGTAACTAGCAGCTGAATTTGCTACATGACTTGGAGTGTTAGCGGATAAGAAAGCGGAATTAGCATATGAACCAACATTTACTGTGGTGTTTGCAACGGCAAATCCACTATTAGCGTAACTAGCAGCTGAATTAGCTACATGACTTGGAGTATTAGCTGCCAAGAAAGCAGAATTGGCATATGACCCCGCAGCTGCACTTGATGCTGAATTGGCGGTAGCAAAAGCTGAATTAGCATATGAACCAGCGCTATTGGCTGAACGGTCTGTAAGAACAGACAATGACATTTTTTTAGTTGTTGGTGTTCCACTTTCTAAATCAACAACTAAGAATATTGTATTTTGCGTGTTAGCTGATGGAGCAGATAGAAAATTTAAAGCATTAATTTTTACCTTACTATTAATTGCTGTATTAGCCGTATTAGCTGTGGCAAATCCAGCATTAGCATAAATGGCTGCCGAATTAGCCACATGACTTGGAGTGTTTGCTCGTAAAAATGATGAATTAGCATATGAACTGGCACTATTAGAGGCAGAAAAAGCCGAATTAGCATACGAACCTGTTGCTATTGCCGTATTAGCAATAGCGAAACCAGAGTTGGCATACAAACCAGCGGAAATGGCGTTAACATCTGCCGTATTGGCGGCAGAAAAGGCACCATTTGCATATGATGAAGCTGAATTAGCTACATAACTTGGCGTGTTAGCTTGTAAAAATGCTGAGTTAGCATGGCCAAAAGCTGAATTAGCATAGGTTTCGACTGACATTTTTTTATATTTCCTGTTATAATGTTATAAGTTCATTACTTTCAGTAGTAATAGGTAAAGAATCTTCTGTAAATAATAGTAATGGTTCAACATCACTTAGAATAATCATTTCTTGTAAATTTGCTATTTGGCTAAATGGAGAACCAACAATTATACTGGTTGAACTAACAATTTCACTAATGTAACCAATTTCTGTATTGACCGCAACTTTTGTTCCAACAGAAATAATACCCAAAGTTTGTGCTAGAACAAAATTGGTATTTATGCCAGTTATATAAATGCTGTTGTTTACATTGACTGTTCCAGCAATAGTATTTGCCACATTTAAAGCCGTCTTATCAATAGTGGTATCAATTGTTTCATTAATCTTATATTCTGCATAATCAATGAATCCAGCCGGGTGAATTAAATCTTTAAACACATCTTTAAATTTACTAAATTCTACCGAAGATGAAAGTAAATATGAATAGTCAACATAGTATTCACGACCTTGAATTACTCTTTCTGAACTCGACAGTAAAGAATCAGATGTTGTCCAACGACCAGGGAAAGTAACATAACTTGGTTCAATTTCTGTATTTGCTGTAGCTGTTCCATCACCATATGTTGTTAAGTCAATTTGTGGAGCAAATTCGTAACCTTCACCAGCATCAGTAATTCTTATTTTTAATATAGCACCAGGATTCTGGTCAGATTGTGCTAACAAATTCTCACCATCTCCCATTAGAGCCGATACAGTCAAATTAGCATTAGAACCGGCTGTTGATGAAATGGTTATTGTTGGTAATTTTCTAGCATCATAATTTTGACCGCCTATTGGATAATCACCATATTTGCCAATTTTCTTATTAGTTGTAGCATAGTTAAAATTAACATTGACATTTAATGAGGTATTAGATGAAATAGAATTAATATACCGAGATTCATTATTAATCATAATGCGGTCGCCAACTCGCAAATCATCTTCAAACACAGTATTAGTTCCAATAACTGTTACATTGGTTGTTCCAAATGTATTTGCAGTACCACGAATTCTTGATGGTTGCAATTCAACTTTAGTGATTGCACCGATTGATGATACATTGGTTACGGCCGCAGCGCCACCAATGCCAAAAGTCATTGGAATGTTTTGTGCAAATATTAATTCGTCACCAATAGCATACCCACTACCACCATTATTAATTTCAATTCTACCTAATGAATGAGTGCTCAAAACAAAGTGTGTTGTACCATTAGCTTGAAATGGTGCCGAATCAGCTTCTAATGTTGGAACAGAAGCAAATGAGGCATTGGCAAATAAAATTGTTACATTGGTAATTGCACCAATACTTGTAACATTTTCAAAACTCAAAGCATCAATAATTTTTGAATTAACATTTTCAGTAACAATTGAAGCATTGAATCCATAATTAGCAGCATTAATTGCAATACTTCCATAATCAGCAATTCTATCGGTATTAACAACAAAAACATTTGCTGTATTTTGGCCAGAAACATCAACAGCACCAATAGCAAGTGATAAAGAACCTGCACCTGATCCAATTACATAAACATTTGAAGCAACTTTAAATCCTGCACCGCCAGCCAAAGCTTGAATTTTATTAATAAAACCAGAGAATACTTCTGAAACAACAGCAGAAGCTGAACTTGTAGGATTGCCTCCAGTAATTGTTACTGGATCTCCAACATTATAACTTGCACCACCATTAATAATGTTAATTGTTCTAAGTGAAGCTAACCCTAAAACTTCTATCTCAATTAACGAACCATCATCTGGATCTATAATATCTAATGTTGCATTTTCGCCTGTTGTAAATTCTCCAAGGAGAGTTTTTTTGTTTACATAAAGTTCAAAAATAGGAACAGTATTAACTGTTTTTTGTGAAACCCTTTCTACTAAAGCTGTAGCAGAAGAATCTGACCCGGTCAACTTACGGTTTGTTAAAATTTCAAAATTAAAATCATTATATAAAACTTTTATTTCAGAATTATTTGCCGGAGCAGAGTTGAATATTAATTTTCTGGATTCTTTGCGAACATAATAATCTGTGGCTTCGGTTTTCAAAACTCCATTCACATACACGGCAATTGTTTCTGCCGCAGCAACTTGAGCCAATTTAAATGTTGTTTTTGTTCCGTTACCAGTATAATTACTGTAAACATTTTGTGAGATACGGAATGCATTTTCAATCAACCATTTGCCATCAGAAGCACGCAAAATATTTTGGTTTGGTTGAATAACTTCTACTTCTTCATTAAATAAAAGACGGAATAAAAGTTGAAAAGATTTCTGATTACCTTTAGCCAAATACAAAGGCAATATTTGTTTGATTAGAGTGCCTTTGTCTACCTCAACATTACGAGGAATTAAACTAGCATAGGTATTGAAAAAGTTATTTTCAAATTCTGCAATAGAATAATCAACATCGGAGATATAACGAAGGTCTTTTGACTTAGTTATTAAGTCATTCTTTTTTGTGCCTTGTTTGTTTTCTAAGAACTCATAATATGCTTCCAAAAAAGCAATAAAATTAGGATGTTCTTCACGAACAAACTCCGGTACCTGACGATTAATCAGTAACGATGTTTTTTGGTCAGCCATTATGAACTATATTTCTTTTCTAATATTGTTGAAATTGCTATTGGATCATCTTCATCAATGGTAAGAATTGTGTCCCTTGTTGATTCAATAATTCCTTTTTCAGATTCAATTGATAGACGAATTAATCCATCAGTAGAATCAATGCTTAAAAACCGAATGTTATTAATGGTTACAATTCCATTGTCATAATCAATAGTTCCTGCATTAGAATTAATAATCTGCCTTTGTGCTAAACTATCATAATAAATTGTTCTAAGTGTACCTGTTTTACCATCAATAACAGCAAGTGCTTCTGCACCATATCCGTTACCGCCAGTAATTGAAACCGTGGCACGAGTATAATCAACACCACGATTGGTGATATTAATGCTTTGAATTCTACCATTAACAATCACAGCTTCTGCTGTTGCGTTTGTGCCATCACCAGTAATTGTAACTGTTGGTGTGGTTGTATATCCTGTTCCTGGATTAGTAATTTCAATTGAAGATATGCCAGTAAAAGATTGTGGAGATTCATCAAATTGAGCCGTTCTTACTGTTCCAGTAATATCAAATACTGTAAATAGTGTTGATGTTAATTTATTTGTTAGTGTTCCACGATGAATAGGTACATTATATTTAATTGTATAACTTACAGACTCATTCAATTGAGGTTGAAACCGGCGTTGAACACGAACAACAGTTTCAGAACCAATAATAGAATCACCATTGGTAGCATCAATAGCGTCTTGTAATTTTGAAAGAATGAATGTGCCAGCAAACTTGTTTAAATTGGTATCACGGTAATCTAAAATAGCTTGACGAATATTTGTTCTAATTGTGCCTTCATCTGAAGATGTTTTCTTTGGGTCATATTGAACTCGGCTTTCAACAATCAAATATAAAAATTGTGCATCACGAATTTCTGCACTTACTGATACAATTGATTTTGGGTTAATAATATCATCAATGATTCTTTGTTTTTCAGTTTCAGAAATAAAATAATTTGCTTTTGGTTTTAGTGCAATATAAACTTTACCAAAAACTTTTGGTGTTTCAGTTTCGCCACCCCAAACGGATAAAGAATCTACGCTTGGGTATTTTCTCTTAATATAAGATTCATAATCTTTAACTGTAACCAATCTGTTTTGTGTTGCATATTGAGCTGCAGCTGAGTATTTAATTGAATCAACTGTTTCACGAGTTGAACCACCAGATGCTACATCAACAACATCAACAACGATATCAGAATAAGCACCAATTGAAGAAGCTGCAACAAAACCATTCGTTTGGTTGGCAGCAACACCATTGGTAACCAAATATGTTACTGTAACAACTGCACCATCATTAAGTGCTTTGCCAACCACTCCATCACCAAAATAAATTTCGTAGTTTCCATTTTTACTTTCTTGTAAAAAATAAACATTAGATGTTGAAGTAATATCAAGAATATCTGTTACTTGATTATAAACTTGTGTTGATGTATTTCCCACATTTGGTGATACGGATACAGAAATTGTTGTTGTATCAATATTGTTATCAGGTAATACAAATACAGATTTTGGATTAGAGTTTTCAGTATAATTGAAAACATAACTTACCAATGAACCTTCATAAATGTCCAAATTTTCAAAGAAAAAAGAAGTGTTGGATTTTGTTACTGTGGTTTCTTCTAATACAACAAAATTATAAGAAAGACTATCAATTAAATTTGAACTAAATGTAAACCCTCTTGGAATAGTCAATGTTTCAGGTGTTGTTGTTCCACTATTCACAGTTACATTAACGATTGCTCGTGGTGCAGTAACAGAAAAAGGAATATAACCTAAAGTTTTGGCGTGAGAAACAACCGAATCTCTTAGTAAAGCAGTATCTAAAAATGCTTCGTTGGCCACCATGTTCAAGTAGTATGAATTGTAGTGGGTATTATAAGCAAGAATATCTAAAAGAATATTTAATCCAGCACCATCAAAATCATAGTCTTGAAATTGAGATTGTTGTTTTAAATATGCTTTTAGGTTTGTCTTGATTTGGTCAAAATCAAGGTCAGAAATCTGTAAACGAGCGTTAGCCATTTTCTTATCTAATCCGTTCTAAGAAAAAATTAATTGTAATTGGGTCGGT
>Ga0315909_10006999_pt1 | contig 12652 bp, 11 predicted proteins | sample LakEriMetagenome_11_FD_203527 | JGI IMG/M metagenome (GOLD analysis project Ga0315909, IMG submission 203527) | Freshwater fungal communities from buoy surface, Lake Erie, Ohio, United States - Buoy 2 MA125 | ecosystem: Environmental > Aquatic > Freshwater > Lake | place: USA: Lake Erie, Ohio...
ACCACCAGTAAAGTCGGGAGATAACCCTCGTAGGGCATCCTTTTTAGCACGAATGGGCAATATGCCTGGCGCTGAGATGAAAGATGGGAAGCCTACCCGACTCCTATTATCTCTTAGAGCTTGGGGTGCATCGTCCAAGGAAGACGCTAAAGCGAAGGCTAAAGCGATCTCTAAGAGGAATAGTAAATGAGGCCAACCTCAGTCGGAGTTAACCCAACAGCCGCTACGCTGACTACTGTTTACACAGTACCTACGGGTTATTACGCCAAATTTACTGTCATGTACATCCACAATACTGGTGGATCAACAAAGCACATCACAGTCCAATGGTATGACGCAAGTGCAGCAACGACTTTAGACATCCTTACTTCTTACAATCTAACTTCTAAAGAGTATTTAGAATTCAATGGTGTTGCATACATCGTTTTAGAAGAGGGTGACAGATTACAACTTACAACTGAAGCGGCAAGTTCCTTCAGTTTTATTGCCACATTTGAGGTTATAGGAGCGCAACGAACATGACCTACTTAGAACTTGTTAACGATGTGCTTGTGCGATTGCGTGAGACTACTGTTTCTACAGTCTCAGAGACAACCTATTCCGCTTTGATTGGTAAGTTTGTCAATGATGCTAAGAGACAGATTGAAGACGCTTATTCATGGAACGTCTTGGCTCAAACAATCACAGTAACAACTACTGGCGGTACAAGTTCCTATGCTTTGACAGGTGCGGGACAGAAGTTCCGTGTCAATGATGCAATCAACACAACCAGTTTGATTGGTCTACGAAATATTGAGTTTGTGGACATGAACCGCAAACTAAACCTTGGCGCACCTTCACAATCTATTCCTTCAGAATTCTGCTTTAGCGGTGTAGATGGTAGTGGAGACACCAAAGTAGACCTGTTTCCAGTTCCTTCTGGTGCTTTTACTCTGTTGTTTGACCTGACTATTCCTCAAGCGGCTTTGACTGCTGATGGTACTTCAGTCAAGGTTTTGGATTACTTGGTGACACAGAATGCTTATGCTCGTGCCTTGATGGAGCGAGGCGAAGATGGTGGAACAAGCACTTCAGATGCCTATGTTTTATACAAAGGTATGCTCTCTGATGCCATCGCATTGGAAAGCACTCGCTATCCTGAAGATAACTTTGTGGCGGTCTAATGTCTGCACCACTCCAAAGCGATAGCATCTCAGCACCAGGCTTTTATGGCCTGAACACGCAAGATTCGCCATTAGATTTGTCTTCTGGCTTTGCTTTGGTTGCCACTAACTGCGTGATTGACCAATATGGTCGAATTGGCGCTAGAAAAGGCTACACGCTTGTTAATCCTTCATCTGGTAACTTGGGATTCAATGACGTAACTGTCATCCATGAGTTAGTCCAAATTGATGGTACTTTGACAGTTCTGTTCGCAGGGAACAACAAATTATTCAAACTTGGCACTTCTAACGCTGTGACCGAGTTGACCTATGGTGGTGGAGGCTCTGCCCCTACCATTACTGCTAGTAACTGGCATTGTGCTTCTTTGAATGGAATTACTTATTTCTTCCAATCAGGACACGATCCTCTCATCTTTGACCCTGCTGTAAGTACTACTACGTATCGTAGAGTGTCTGAGAAGACTGGTTACGTAGCAACTGTTCCACAAGCAAACATTGCCATTTCAGCATTTGGTCGTTTGTGGGTGGCTAACACTACAAGCAATAAGACAACTGTGTTCTTCTCTGACCTGATTGCGGGTCATGTATGGGCAGGTGGAACGACAGGTTCATTGGATGTAACCCGTGTATGGCCTAATGGTTCTGATGAGGTTATGGGTCTTGCTGCTCACAATGATTTCTTATTCATCTTTGGTAAGCGTCAGATTCTTGTTTATGGTGGCGCTACTACTCCCGCTTCGATGGCTTTAAGCGACACAGTAGGCTCTATTGGATGCGTTGCCAGAGATTCGATACAGAGTATTGGTTCTGACGTTATCTTCTTGTCTGACTCAGGTGTTCGTTCTTTGATGAGAACAATTCAAGAGAAGTCTGCTCCACTGAGAGACTTGTCTAAGAACATTCGTTCTACTCTAGTTTCTGCTTTATCGGTTGAAACAATGAGTGCCGTAAAGTCTGTTTACTCAGAGAAGAATGCGTTTTATCTGTTAGTGCTTCCCGCACTTGCTCAAGTGTTTTGTTTTGACACTAAGATGCAACTTCCTGATGGTGCTTCCCGTGTAACGCAGTGGAACAATATAGCGCCTACTTGTTTGCATTCACTTCGCAATGGTGATTTGTACATTGGCAAAACTGGCTTTATTGGTAAGTATGGCGGTTATTTAGACAGTACATCAAGCTATCGACTTGCTTACTACACAAACCATGCAGACCTTGGAAACGTCAATCAAATCTCTATTTTGAAGAAAATCAAGGTCATTGTTATTGGTGGTTCAGACCAGTTTGTAACGATGAAATGGGGCTTTGACTTCTCTGCCAATTACTTGTCAAGCAATGCGTATATTCCACTTCAAGGAACATACGAATATGGAATTGCAGAATACAACATTTCTGAATACTCTAATGGTGTTTTGATTAAGACATTAGAGGTAAGCGCATCTGGTTCTGGAAAAGTTGTCCAAACTGGATATGAAACCACAATCAATGGGACACAGTTATCAATTCAAAAGATTGAGCTTTTAACCAAGAATGGCAAGATAGGATAAATCGTGAGTGCACTTTTAAAAGTTGTCAAATTTTCAAAATCGTGCAGTTGGTGCAAGGAAGAAAAGTCTCTTTCTGATTTTACAAAAAACAATGCTGCTCCTGATGGTTTGCAATATAAATGTAGAGCTTGTGATTTAGCTTATCAAACAAAACGTAGGGCTGAAAATTACGAACAAGGTCTTGAATACTCTCGAACATATCAGCGAAATCGTAGGAAGGACTTTGACTATCGCCTACAAATGCTGATAAACGCATCGAAGCAACGAGCAAAAGACAAAGACCGAGAGCATACGATTACTGTTGAAGATGTGAAGGCAATCTATCCTAAAGATGGATGTTGCCCTATTTTTGGAATGAAATTAGAATTTAATACTGCTGGATTTAGAGAAACAAGTCCTAGTATTGACCGCATAGATTCAACAAAAGGTTACACGCCAGACAATATCCAAATAATCTCTTGGAAAGCAAATCGCGTTAAAGGTTATGCGACTTTACAAGAGTTGGAAATGTTAGTGGCATATTTGCAAAACGGAGAATGACATGAGCCAATACACAAAAAGTACTAATTTCGCTACTAAAGATAATCTCCCTACTGGTGATCCATTAAAGATTGTCAAGGGTACTGAGATTGATACTGAGTACAACAACATTGCTACTGCTATTGCGACAAAGACAGATAACTCTGCTGCCGCAATTACTGGTGGAACGATTGTAGGTATTACAGACTTAGCCATTGCTGATGGCGGTACAGGTGCTTCTACGGCTACTGCTGCTCTCAATAACCTATTGCCAAGCCAAGCATCTGCCGCAAACAAGTATCTTCAGAGTGATGGTACTAATGCTTCTTGGGATGCAATCAGTATCAATACTGGCGACATCACAGGAACTCTTGCTGTTGCCAATGGTGGTACAGGTGTAACTTCTTCTACTGGTACAGGCTCAGTAGTGTTGTCAAACTCGCCAACACTGGTTACTCCCACACTTGGAGCGGCATCTGCTTCATCATTAGATGTCTCTGGTAATGTAACTTTGTCTGGTGGTACTGCTGACACAGTTCCATATTTAAACGGCTCTAAGGTTCTAACAAGTTCAACTGCCTTGTATTTTAATGGCACTAACTTGGGTGTTGGAGGTACTTCCTCATATCGACTTCAGGTGGGTTCATCCACTTTTGATGATGCTGAAGTTGGCGTTAAGATTACTCGTGGTGGTGATAGCAACAGTTGGACATTGGTAGACAATGTTGGAGGAAGTGGAAACTATCGCCATTTCAACACAGGCACACCTACTGCTCGTTGGTTAACAACCACAAACGGCTCATCTTTTACTGAGCAGATGAGGTTAAATCCTACTGGTCTAGGTATTAAGAATAATAACCCTGCGGCTGCACTTGATGTAACTGGATCAGCATTGGTTAGTGGCTCTGTTACTGCCGCATCATTTAGCGGTGCTTTGAATGGTACTGTTGGAGCTACAACCCCTGCTGCGGGTTCATTCACAACCCTTGGTGCATCCTCTACAGCCACTCTAAACACTCTTGCTTCTAGCGGTGCTACGCTGACAGGTGGAACAATCAATGGAATGACCATAGGTGCTACTACAGCATCTACTGGTGCTTTCACTACGTTATCTGCTACTGGCAATGTGACGCTTGGCGATGCAAGTACAGACACATTGAATGTTGGTAATGGTGGCTTAGTTAAAGATGCGTCAGGCAATGTAGGTCTGGGAGTTACTCCGAGTGCTTGGACAAACTCATTTGGAGTGATTCAAGGGCTTGGTGGTTGGTCAATTTCGCACAACGGCACAAATTCTAATTCTGTTGATTTCCTGTCAAACGCTTATCGTTCTGGTGGCACAAATACATATCTTTACACTGCAACTTCTAGTGCAACTCGTTATCAACAAGCGGCTGGTGTTCATGCTTGGTACAACGCCGCATCAGGAACAGCAGGAAACGCCATTACATTCACGCAAGCCATGACATTGGATGCGGCTGGCGACCTTGGTATTGGCGTTACATCTCCTACTGCAAAACTAGACGTATTTAAAACATCGGTTGATGCAGTTTCAAGAACTAATGCGGTAGGTGCGTTTGGTGATTTTGCAGGACTTGGTGCTGGTTTGTTAATGCAACAAACTTTAAGTTCACCTTATGGATTTGCGTTACAAGCATCTGATGCAAGCAATACATCACGTTTCCCATTATTGTTGAATCCATCTGGTGGCAATGTAGGTATTGGTACAAGTTCGCCATCTTCTTACAGCCTCGCCCCAAACTTGGTTGTTGACACAGCAACAAGTGGTGGCATAACAATTCGCGGTGGAACAACTGGCTATGGTGGTCTTTTCTTTGCAGATGGTACGGCTGGAGATACTCAGTATCGTGGGTTTATTCAATACAACCATAGCTTTTCTGGCTCTGTTGATGCTTTAGTGTTTGGAACAGCCGCTACAAACCGAATGACACTTGACACCTCAGGCAATCTAGGGCTTGGTGTTACACCGAGTGCTTGGACTTCTTTTTCTGTATTGCAAATTGGTGAAACAGGCTGTATTGCTTCAAATTCCTTTAGTTCGGCTAATACTCAAACATTTTTTGGCAACAATGTTTATTACGATGGAGCATACAAGTATATTGCCACTGGCTCTGCTGCGGCTCAATACTTTCAAATTGGCAGTGAACATCGTTGGAACATAGCCGCATCAGGCACAGCAGGGAACGCTATCTCCTTTACGCAAGCCATGACATTGACAGCGGCTGGTGACTTAGGTATTGGTACTACAAATCCATCTCAAAAATTTGTTGTATCAAATGCTGGAGCGGCTGGTTTGGAAATTAGCCCTACTGCTATTGGTAGTTCTCCTGCAATGATTGCTTACAACAGAAGTGGTGCAGCTTATCTTCGATTCACAACAGCAGCATTGTTCCACGTTTGGCAAAATGGCAGTACCGAGGTCGCCCGCATAGATTCCGATGGTAATTTTTTAGTGGGGACTACAACAAATACATTTGCGGCAACTAATGGATTTGTTGTTAATGGGCCTGCGGGTGGTACTTATGCCGCTGTTTGTCACCCTACAGGAACTGGTAGCGGTGCTTCTTATATGATTTTCTCGTACAACGGTTCGTTGATTGGAAACATCACGCAGTCAGGCACAACAGCGGTTCTATACAACGTAACTTCAGACCAACGCTTAAAAGAAAACATCCAAGATGCTGATTCTTCTTCTAGCTTGATTGACTCTTTACAAGTGCGTAAGTTTGATTGGAAAACAGACCAAACACATCAGCGTTATGGCTTTGTTGCTCAAGAGTTAGTAACTGTTGCACCAGAGGCGGTTTATCAACCAGAAGACACAGAGCAAATGATGGCTGTGGACTACTCCAAATTAGTCCCGATGTTGGTCAAGGAAGTTCAATCATTGCGTCAGCGTGTCGCACAACTCGAAACAAACTGAAAGGTAAATTATGGCTACCTTGACACAAGAAGAAGCACACAGCCTGTTTGACTACAGGGATGGTGAATTGTTTTGGAAAGTTAGACCATTGTCTTATTTCAAGACAGAAGGTCGTCATGTTCAATGGAATGAACGATATGGCTCTCAAAAAGCAGGTAGTTGTGTTGGTAGGTATGTAAATATTGCAATTAACAAGATACGCTATCAAGCACATCGAATAATTTTCTTAATGCACTATGGGTATTTTCCTAAAGTTATTGACCATATAAATGGACAAACACAAGATAATAGAATTGAAAATCTTAGAGCCGCAACTCATGCTGAAAACATAAGAAACTCTAAAATTCCTAAAAACAATACTTCAGGTTTGAAAAATGTTGTTTGGCATAAGCAACGTCAAAAATGGGGTGTAAGAATTATTGTTAACAAAAAAAGCAAATCTTTTGGTTTGTATGATGACATTGAACTTGCAGACCTTGTTGCACGTGAAGCAAGAAATAAATACTTTGGCTCTTTTGCTCGTCATTCTTAAAGGAAAAATATGACTACTATTGTCTGGACAATTAGCACTCTCGATAGAGAGACATCAAACAATTTCGTAATAACGGCTCATTGGCAGGCTACTGCCACCGATGGTGATTACACGGCATCTATTTACTCTACAGCGTCTTGGGCTGATGGAACGCCAGTAATCCCATACGAAAACCTTACCCCTGAAACAGTTTTGGGGTGGGTCTGGGAAACAGTCTCTAAGCAAGCCACAGAAGATGCACTAGCAGCTAACATTGCTTTGCAGAAGAATCCTGTGACGGCTACTGGTACACCATGGAGCGCAGCATGAAATTAGAGTTAGAAACAAACGAAGTCCAATTCATTTTGAATGTGTTGGGTGAGATGCCCGCAAAATCAGGGGTCTGGCCTCTTATCGTGAAGATTAAAGAGCAAGCAGAGGCTCAATTGCCTAAAGAAGAGGAATAAATATCATGGCCGTGACTAATGCACAAATTGTAGAGTTCTTGCTTGCTAATCCAGGCATGAGCGATGCCGACATCGTTGCGGCTATGGAGACTTACAAAATCTCACCTGCTCAGATGGCTGAGACTGTTGGTATACCAGAGGGAACGATTTCGGCTCGTGTGGCTGAAACTGTACCTCCTGGTTCATCAGTAATTCTTGGCGACACTATTATTGTTCCTCAGTATCGCACTACTGGTTCTGGTGAAACCCAAGAGATTGGTGAACTTGAGAGTTTTGCCTCATCTAAAACTACAGGTGATCCTAACTACAAAGCCCCTGTTGGCACACCAGTACAAATTTACAGTGCTGATGGTCAGTTTGTAGATACTGTTAAAACTAAAAAAGACTTATCATTTTTTGGTGGAATTAAAGAGGCCTTAAAAGACCCTGTAGTTTTAGCCGCCTTAGGTGCTGTAACTGCTGGTGCTACTGGATTATTTAGTGGCGCTGGTGCGGCAGAAGCTGGACTGACAGCGGCAGACTTAGCTATTGGTGGTGGCTCTTCTGCGGGTTTAACTTCTGCACAACTAGCCGCATCTGGTTTAAGCGCATCAGAAATTGCTGCATTAACAGCACAAGACTTGGCTATTGGGGCTGGCACACCTAGTGCGACTACTGGATTATTAACTTCTGGTGCGGCAGGTGGTGCGGCAGCATTAACTCCTACGGCTACTCAAGCCGCCACAGGAGCTACATTAAAAGCGGGTGCGAGTAGTTTATTGCCCACAAATGTTTTAACTGGTGCAACATTAGGAACAACACTTTTACCCGCTGCGGTTACTACAACAGGTACAGGTCTTTTGACAAAAGCGGCAGAAAGCGTACTAGGTAAAGCTGTTACTGGTGCTTTGACAACTGGTGGTGGTATCTTACAAGCTCAGACTTCTAAAGAAGCGGCTCAGAAGGCTCAATCTGCTATTGAAGCTGAGACTGCCGCTGCCAAGGCCGCTGCTCAGTTTCGTCCTGTTGGCATGACTACTCGTTTTGGAACTTCAGAATTTAAGGTTGATCCTACTACTGGTCGATTAACAAGCGCAGCCTACACATTAAGCCCAGAAGCTAAAGCGGCTCAAGATAGGTTTGTTAAACTTGCTGAGGCTGGTTTAACACAAGCAGAAGGCGCTCAGAAAGCCTTTGAACCCCTCCAAACAGGCGCTCAGAGCTTGTTTGCATTGGGTAACAAGTATTTGGCTCAAACTCCAGAGCAAGTCGCTCAAGACTATTTAAAGAGTCAGATGGCTTTGCTACAACCTGGTCGTGAACTAGAGTTGGCTAATCTGCAAAACAAACTCCAACAACAAGGTCGTGCGGGTCTTTCTGTTGCTATGGGTGGTACTTTGGGTGCTACAACTCCTGAGTTACAGGCTTTGTATAACGCTCGTGCGCAACAAGAGGCTTTATTGGCGGCTAATGCTCAAAGAGAAGGTCAGCAGAACGTCCTGTTTGGTGCGGGACTCTTGGGTACTGGTGCTACTACGATGGGTCAGTACTATGGTGGTCAACAAGCCGCTTACTCGCCCTATACGACTGCTTTGGGACAAGTTCAAGCACTAGAGGGTGCGGGTCAACAGCCACTAACAATGGGTATTGATTTAGGAAAAATTGGTGCAACAACTGGTTATGACGTTGGACGGCTTGGGCTACAAGGTACTGGTCAAAGTGTGGCTTTGGCTACTGGCCCTGCCGCTACCAATAACCCTTATGCAACAGCACTTAGCGCACTTGGCTCTTCAGGTCTTTTGTCTAGCGGAGTAGACATGGCTGCTAAGGCTATTGGTAATCAACTTGATCCAGGTTCGGCATTCAGAACTGCAATTAACTTCTAAGGAATAAATCATGGCAACTATAGTTGAGGGTTTATTTGGCCTAACCCCTGAAATGTATGGTCAACAACAACGTGCCTCTGCTTTAAGCGAAGGTATTAAGTTGGCTAATTTAGACCCTGCGGCTCGTGGACAGGCAATGATCTATGCGGGTGCTAGAGGACTTGGTGATGTGATTGGTGGCGCTTTGGGTGCAGAAGACCCTCAATTAAAGCTAATCAGTGCTAGAAACACTATTGCCCAACAGATAGACCAGACTGATCCTGAATCAATTTTAAAAGGCGCACAGATGTTGGCACAAGTTGGTGACCAACAAGGTGCTATGGCATTGGCTCAATATGCTCGTCAAGCACAAAGTGAGATGGCTCAAGCACAACAGCGTTTAGCGGCAGCTAGAGCGTCTGATGCAGCAGCTCGTCGTGAGCGATTCCAAGCCGATCCATTCCAAAAATTAGTGGAATCAGGTAAATATACCCCGCCAAGTCTTGCAGAGTATCAAAGAACGGGTAAGCCTGAAGATTTAGTCTTATACGAAAAACCAGAAAAACCAACATCGGCAAACATCAAAGAAATTGGTGTTGCAGAAAGTACTAGAGAACCTGTTTACTTAGATGTAAACAATGATCAGCAGTTTATTTACAAGCAAGGTGCTGATGGCAAACAAGTTCGTGTTCCATTTACAGGCGGTGTTGATAGAAAAACATCTGAAACTAAAGTCGGTGGCGTTACATTGCCAGCAAGTGAGTCTGAATTTCTTAAGAAACTAGCTGCTAAAGATGCTGATCGTGTTGATGCGGCTATTACAGTGCGTGATACGGCTGTTTCTACAATCAATTCACTCAACAAACTTGCTTCATTGCCTGACAATCAATTGATTACAGGTCAATTTGCAACAGGTCGTGTTGGTGCTACCAATTTGTTGGTTACCCTTGGCTTGGCTGCTCCTTCTGATACTAATAAACTTGTATCTAGTCAGGAATACCAAAAGGTTGCGGGTGATGTTATCTTGCAAACGCTTGGTGGCAAGTTGGGTTCTGGATTCTCTAATGCGGATCGTGAGTTCATTCAAGGACTTATTCCTCAACTTGAGACAAATCCTGCTGCCCGTAGACAACTTATCTCTTTCATGCAGAACAAAAATCAAGAGATTGTTAAAGAATCAATCAGGCTTGAAAACTATGCTCGTGATAAAAATGGTCTGAAAGGCTTTGAACCTAAGATTCCAATGTCTGTTGCACCTACTCAGCCAAGACCTTATTCTGGCTTGAGCGATGCTGAACTTGAAGCAAAAATTCGAGCCGCACAAACTCCACAACCTAGAAGATAAGAGGTAAAGCATGGCTGATTCATTAGCAGAACTGATTGCTGAAAGAGAAAGACGCTCTGGTCGTGTTACTGGTGGTGTTCGTAGTGTTCTTGAAGAACCTAAAGAAACAACTACTTTAGAAGAGGTTAAAAGGGCTGTTACATCTCTTTTAAAAGGCTCTACTAAGGGTGTTATTGACGTTGTTGGCGGCTGGGGAAACCTTTACGATTACATCAAAAAGAGCAACGAACCAAATCCTTTGTCTAGCATTGGCTTGGTAAACGCTATTAACAATGTTGGTGGCCCTGACTTGATGAAAATTGAGGGCTACAAAGGTCTTTATCAGTTAGGTCAAGCTGGTGGCCCTGCGGCAGTAATGTCGGCAGTAGCACCAGGAAGTAGTCTTTTTAGATTAGCAACTCCTGCTAGAACTGCGGGTGCTGAATTCACTACCGCAGGTACATTGGGTCTATTGTCTCAACAAGTCGCTCCTGAAAGCCCTATGGCTCAGTTAACCATGCAAACCTTGCCATACTTAGTTGTGGGTGGTGTTCGTGGTTACAGTGCTAAAGGTCAACAAGACAAAATCAACGAATACAAGAAATTGCTTCCTGAAGGCGACAAGAACATCTTTGAAGAGTTTATGTTGCGTGGTCAGGCATCATCTGACCCTGTTATTGCTGCTGACATTGCAAGACTCTCTAGGTCGCCAAAGTACTTAGAACTTGTTACTGCTTTAAATGAGGGTGCTGCCAAGAAAGCCGTGTTAGGTATTGAGCCTAAAGCTGCTGCTTTGACCCAAGAACAGGCAAAAACTGGTGTTATTCAGGGCATTCAGAACAAACTTGAAGCCATTAGAGACAGTAAATCTACTGGTTTATTTGAGAAGGCTAAAGGCTATGGGGCAAACCTTCCTTTGGTTGACCCATCTACCACTTTGGCAAACATTGATAACCTAGTTGCCAGATATTCTGAAAAAACAACACCAAATGCGGATCGTGCTGTTCAGGTACTGCGAAACATCAGAGAGCGTTTGGTTACAGAAGTTCCTGTTAACCCAGAGCAAGTTGCTTTAAGGGGTGCTACTGGCCCTATAGAGATGACAAACAAACGTACTGTTGAGCAAGTTCAGGGTGTTTTGTCAGAGTTTGGCAAGAAAGCATCTGCTGGCGACAACCTGATTAAAGACTTGTCTATATCTGATGAGCGAATTATTTCTAGTGCTATTTTTGGTGGCATGAAAGAGGATTTAAGAAATGCCATTAAAACATCGTCAGGCAATGATAAAGCGGCTTTAAACCTATTGTCAGAAGCCCGCAATCGTGTTGAGAAGTCAAGCACCGCTTATCGTGAAGCAATCTCTCAGGGTATGCCAGCTTATCTGCAAAACAAAACACTTGCAGAAGTTTCTCCTGAAGAACTTTTGGTTACATACAAAGCATTGACTCCTGCTCAAAGGGCATCAATGCGTTCTTGGATTGATAACACCGATGCTGCGGCTTTATCTGTCCTTGACAAGCAAATATTTGATGACTTTGTAAGCAAGGCTAGAACACCAAATGCTCTTGGCGTAGAGACTGTTAACCTAGAATTGATGGCTAAGAACTGGCGTGGTCTTAATACTGTGGACAAGGATGCTTTGGTTACTGCTTTAGGTACTAATGCGTCAGAGTTTGGCAGTCGCATGAAAGATGCTGAATTGATGACCAGGAAGATGAGCGTTAGTCAGCCAACAGTGCCTCCGATTATTGGTGGTGAGACTGTTCGTGAAGCATCTGCCGTTTTGGGTGCTGCGGGTGGTTATGCAACATCTAAGGTTGGTCAACTTGGTTTGGATATTGTCAATTCCTTTAGCAAGGGTGGCTTGAACGAAGACCAGTTGATGAAGGCTTTACTTACTCCTGAAGGTGCTCAATTCTTGAAGACTGCGGCTTTAAGCCCAAGGTCTGAAAAAGTTCTTTCAGATTTGACGAAAATGGAGAATTCCAATCCTGTCGCACGATGGATGGTTGGAACTACTGCTCGACTCGGCCCACGAATGGCTAGTGCAGAGCAACCTACTGTTCAAACAGAGGAACAAGCAATTGCTGGTCAGGATGAACTTGCTGCCTTGCTTCAAGAGCAAGCAATGCGTCAACAACAACCTGCCCAAGCACCTGCTGAAGAAAATGGTTTAGCAAGGCTTTTGCAGGATAGGGCAAATCAAATTCAACAGAATCAACCAGAGCCTGTGCAGTAATGAGAGACTATGCCGAAGCATTTGTTGCGGCATTCTTTCTTGTTTGTTTTGTCATTTATTGTAGTTATATTATTGTTTGGGCATTTCCGTGATCGCC
>Ga0315909_10007005_pt1 | contig 12645 bp, 18 predicted proteins | sample LakEriMetagenome_11_FD_203527 | JGI IMG/M metagenome (GOLD analysis project Ga0315909, IMG submission 203527) | Freshwater fungal communities from buoy surface, Lake Erie, Ohio, United States - Buoy 2 MA125 | ecosystem: Environmental > Aquatic > Freshwater > Lake | place: USA: Lake Erie, Ohio...
AAAATATAAAGCGTATGAAAAGTCAGGTACCTGTACACTTCCACTTGTAACTGAAGGTACTTGTTGATATACATCTATATCAGCTGTCGCTACACCAGTTACATTTGGTTTATACCCAAACATATAAGCTAATTCATATAAATTATTAGTTTGACGAGCAAACTGTAGGAATGTTTCTTGGATTTGATTATCTTGATAAAATGATAATATATCACCAACATATGCTGCCATTTCCATAAAAGCCATACCTGGTGAGGCTGGACTAAAATCAGTATATGTAGTTGGAAAATATGTTTTAGTAAAGTTAATTAAAGCTTGTCTTAATTCACTAAAATCTTTATTAATATATTTTATGTCTCTATTTTCAGCCATTTTATTGGAATTCTAATTGTAAATTATCATTTATACCTGTGTCTGCAACATTGTAATATAATTCTACTATTATACTATTATTATCTGGGTTTTGTAATATATTTAATGACGAAACTATAACACTAGGAAAAAAGTTAGATATTTGAGTTTGAATATCTTCTTTTAAAAAATCTGTATTTCCTGTTGTTATTTGTTCAAATATAAATGCTCTTAAATTACCACCTAAATTTGGATTTAAGTAACGTTCATTTTTATTTGTTAAAAAATAATTAATTAAATTTGTTTTAACAGCATCTTTAGTGACATATGTTTGGCCAAAAACTCCAGGTTGATTAAAAGGAATAGACACACCTATGGCTACTCTAGGTTTTCTATCAACTGGAAATATTTTTTTAGCTCCGTATGCCATTATTTATTAGGATTTAATAAACCCATTATTTGACTCATGTCTACTTCACCTGGTGGTAAGGATGATCCTTCTGCAGCAGTGTTTGTAGATGTAGGTCTAAACACATTATTACTATTTAAACTAATAGTACCAGATGAGATACCTGCTGTTTCATTTAGAATATCCATGTAACGCTGACGTTTTTCAGGAGTAGGTATGACATTTTCAGTGACAGTACCAAAACCTGTACCTACTGGAACTGATTTAGGTGAGCGGACAGCTTCTAAAAGAATTTCTTTTAATTCTTCTTGAATCGCCTCTTTTACACTTTCTTTAATTATTTTTTTAAATTCACTAGGTTTCATATGATTATAAATATTTAATTAATTAGCTTTTAAATTGTCTCTATCAATAATAAATTTAAGTTCATCTATTAATGTTTGTTGGTTTGTAGTAAAAGATAATGGAGTTTCGATAAGTTTTATACCGTCTGAATTAAGTCCAATTGCTCTATAACGATTCACAGTATCTGTAAATGGTACAGTCTCTATTTGGATTACAAAACCATTATATAAAGCTTCATTAGGACTATCAGTAGCTTCAATAGCTTGATTACTAATATTTATTAAATTTTGATCAATTGGAGCTAATGTTACATTAGAACATTTTAATAATTCAGTGTCTAATTGATTTAATAATAATATAGTATTTTTTATAGTTACTGATAATACTGCTATAGCTATTGCTGCTCCTCCAATTATATTTTGGACTTTTTCTAAACGTGACGCTCCTAAAGTATTATATGTTATTTTATCTGAGGCATTTTGGATAGTACCAATAGTAGTGATTGCTGCACCAGGTACTACAGGTGCAAAACCTAACGCGACATATGATGCTAATGTGGTAACATCTAATATACTTTTAGCTAATACTAATAATTCAAATAAAGTAGCTATACCTGTAAATGCTAATGATGTTTGATCTAAAAATCTAGATATACCATTTAATTTACTTACTATATTATTTCGAGTTTGAACTAATTTATTTAATTTATCTGTATTAATACATAATTGACTATCTTTAGCATTTTGGATTTCTTGTGTTAATTTAGGTTCAATTTGGGTTTTAATCTCCTCACCTTTTTTAATAAGTACACTAGATAACTTATCTACACCCTGTCTTTTTAAATTATCAGGTGTAGCATTTTGGATTGTAGTTATATCGATTCCTAAAGCCATTATAGTGTTTTACTTATTTTTGATTTGGTTGTAGATTCTAAATTAATTTTTAGTTGAGATAAGTATGATATTAATTGAGTAGCTGCTGGAGCAACAGCAGGCCCAGCGGGTGTTGTAACACTTTGTAAAGCAATAGATAAAGCAGTTAATTGGTCTACTAAACCTGTTAATAAATCAATTGTAGTGTCACCTTTCAAAACTGATTCAGTAGCTGTTTTACCACCTAATAATATAGATTTAGAATTTAATATAGTATTATTAGTATCAATATTAACTGATTCTATGGCGTTTAAATTAATACTTTTATTAGAACTTAATAAAATATGATCTTTATTACTATTAAATACTAAACGACCTGAACTAAGTATTATTTGTCTATCTTGATATTGATCTGGTTTAGTGGGAGCAGTACCATAACTATTATAGTTAATACTAGCCGCGGCTAATGGTACTTGTTGAGTACTAGTTAAATAAATTGATGATAAATCTTTATTAATATTTTCAATAACAGGTATCCATCCTTCATTAGATATATCTGAGGGTTGGCCATTTTTTAAAATTAAAATGGGATCACCATCAGTACCTGTTATAGACCAATTATTAGGTCTATTTTTTACAGTTGAACCTAAACGAATACTATTTCCCCATCTACCTTCATATATAACATCTCCTTCAAATGGTAATAAAGGATGAATATTAGAACGTTCTTTAAATGTATCACCTAAGAATATTTCTGTTGATTGATCAGTGACTCTTCTAACACTACCAACAGTTGTTTGATTATAATCTTTATTTTGAGAATCAGGTAAGGCATTAGGTGTATCTGGATAAGCATTATGATGAGGATGGTTCCATAATGCTATAGTATTTATATAATAAGTTGTTTTTAAAGCAGTATTAGTACCTATATTAGTAGATGGTAAATTAATAACATAAACTAATTCATTAATTAAAGGATAATTTTTTATATTACTATATAAAGGACGAGCATATTGAAATAAAGATATATTATTATTAATATTAGGAATTTCTATATTATCATCATATAAAATAGTACCTATACTATTAGGTCCACCCAATTCATTATATCTTGGATGACTTGGATCTAAAATAATACTTTTAACTCTTACAGCTTTAATAGTACCTAACTTTTCATTTTCAATGTTGGTTAGTATATTACTGTAGGCTATAGGATTATAGGTATTATTTATAGCATTTTGTCCTTCTTTATATGTAGGCATTACTTACCCTCCTGTATTTTTTCTATTTCAGCCATTAATTGTGCTCTTTCTTCCTCAGATATACCTAAACTATCACCACTTTCAGATATATTAGACATGGTTCTTTGGATAATGGTAGCAATTTTAACTAATTGCTCATCATTTTTAACATCAATTTCTAGGTATTCTTTAATTAAGGGAACAATTAATGTAGCATCACTTATTTCTTGTACAAGAGGCTTCAACTCAGCTATTAACGCTGATATTTGGCGAGATTTTTTCTTTTGGTTATCATAAATCTCTTCAAGTAAATTTGAAAATGTTTTTTTACCAAATACTATTTTATTAAAATCACTCATATTTATTAGTATCTATTTATAATAAATATAGGATAATTAAAACTTTACATATCCATACTCTAGATAATGAGCATAGCCATTTTTAAATATAGAGTATAATGTATTGGCTATTTTGGTTATTTTAGGTGTTTTAACATCAATTATTTCTCGTATATAAATATATAACGCTTTTTTATTAAATATATCTAAATATTCACGTTTACGAAATAACTCAAGAACAGCATCAGCTACTTTAGCATCATTTTCTTTAGGAAAAATTTTATAAATATTATTAGTACAATAAGTTATATATTGCTCTATAAACCAATATAACTGATCATTAGTACTAATATTATTATCTAATGTGTATGAAAATTCTTCATTTTCCTCAATATCCTCAACCATTACTTTATCAACACGCTTTTTATAATTTTTAGCATTATCAATAATTAAATAACGTTTAGCAATTGTCCCAAAATATGAATATGCTTTAGCTCCTTTATTTGGGTTGAATAAGTGAATTTTAGAAAGTAAAAATGTAATTACTTCATGTTGTAAATCCTCAATATTATCTACCTCAGTATAATAAAACTTGAAGGTATGAATAATATTTTCAGTTAATTTAAAAAAGGCAGGATGTATTTTCTGATAGTATATTCTACTTCTTTCCTTAAAAGAATCTGTATTGTTATATAATACTATAGCCTGTTCAGTTTCAGAAGTGAAGTAGGGAATAGACTTTTTTCTAACTTTAGTCATACTACTTATTTAGGTAATTTATATTGATTTAAGATGTCTTGAATTTGTTTTACTTTAGTAAAAAAGAATCCAATTTCATCATCACTTTTAAACATACCTCTCTCATCAATTTCTTTTAATTTTTTATCAGTGTAATGAATAGTATCACTAATATTGTCAATATACTTTTTTTGAGAGAAGATTATATCTTCAGCCTTTTCATTTTTTCTTAGAAGGTTAATAGTCGTGAATGTTAATATCACGACTAAAACACTTAAAATACTAATTATAATTGTTATCATAAATTGTCTAACATATTTTTTAAACTATCACTCTTAATACTACCTAATGCTTTTGCTTTAGTAGTTACTTTAGATGATTTTTTCTCTGTTATAGTAAAATTTTTCTCTGAGGAAGACAAGTTTGATTTTAACTTAGGTAACCATTCACGTTCAAATTCAACTCTAGCAGCTAATAAATCAGCCTGATGGATAATATAAATTAATGAAGTACGTGGTTTAGTCTCAGGCATCCAAGTCATTAAATAAGGCTTATTTGCATCATCATATAAACCATCATGAAGTTTGATTGCTAGTAATTCATTTTTAGAATATGAAATACCATGTTCATTTAATAAATATAAACCTCTATCAGGAACTGACATATATTCTAAGCGGTCATTGAATTTATAATCTTCACCTAGTTTATCTTTTCTCCATTGATCAGTCTGAGGAATATATGCCTCATTTTCTTGATCACCCATTTTACCTAGATCATGATTTAGAGCTGAGAATACTAGTTCTTCAATTGTATAAGTAGTAGTGTCTACTCCATACTTAACCCACACATTATGAATGTCTAAAGCAGCATCTATAACTCTAAGAACATGTTCAACATATCCTCCTGGGAATGCATTGTGATATTCTTTTTTATGAGCAGCAGGCATAAGCATAATACGCTCAGCATATTTTTCATAAAATTCTTTAAGTTTAGTCTTACGTGGCTCTGAAATGTAAGCATCTATTCTAGACATTAACTTAGCCCAATTGTCTTGTATTTGTTCTGCTGTTAAATTCATAATTATTGTAACCCAAATCCTTCCTCAGGTGATAATGGTTCTTGTTGAATAAATGATTTTACCTCGGCTAATATTTCCTCAGTGTTCTCAATAGTCTTAATAAACTCTTGAATTGGTGCTCCTCGGTTTACCATAAACCTTAGCGCCTTTAATTGCGCCTCGATATTCTCTATCTTACGCGTTGATAATTCTCTATACCTCATATTATTATATTTGTTTCCTAATTCCTTAAACCCGTAATTAGAATATACGGGTACTATATTCAATAGCCAAGCTTAGGATAAACTTTGTTCTACTATATCTTTAATTGGTAAGATAAAAGCACATTTTTCATACTCTTCATTTTCCTCAAAATAAGACATAGATAATTTTAAAGCTGTTAAAAACTCTAAACTCGCTTTATCTTTTATAGTCTGAAGATGTATATCATCATTTATATCTAATCTATTGATAAAAACGTAGGATCTAGTGTATATAAGGTATTCTCCAGCATTAATAACATCATTCATATCCATATTAGGGAAGGCGGCTTTAAACACACTTATGTGGGCTAAATTAAAATTAGAATGATTCATTATTATCTTAGTGAACATACCTACCCAGAAAGAAGGGTGTTCACTAATGTCTTTATACACTTGTTTTTTGACATTAATGTTGTCTTCAAATAAACCAAATATTTTATCTATATCCATAAACAAGGGAAAATCCCTGACTAGTTTTAAACTTCATCAGGGATTAAATGTTAGTTTACTGAATCTACAGTAAGTGTATCTTGAACAGATACTGAGTCAATTACAGTTGATGTTGAATCAGTTGTTGATACTGTTTTGTTTTCTGTTGATTGGCAAGAGATCATAACTACTGCCAATAGTGCTAGTGCTACTACTTTTTTCATTTTTGTTTGTTTGTTTTTAATTGTTTAATTATAAATATAAAATGTTCCTTTAATTAGGCAAATTTAATGTCCTCTATTTTTATACCTGATAAACTTTTAAATTCATTATTTAATCTGTCAATGAAATATTCTTTAATTAGTGATTCATGTTCTGTATTTGTAAAATTTTTAACTAAACCACCTGCAAATTGTTTCCAATCTTTATCCCAATATATTTCTTTAGATCTAAATGTATTTAATAGAGTTTTTAAATTACGATTATTCATTGTTAATTGATTTATAATACCTCTATTACGTCTAGTATTACTATTATTTCCCATATTAACAAAATTATTTAACATTAAAGATATTTTGTATAATGTATAATCATTAATTTCTAAATTAGAAAGCATTTCTAATCCTAATTTAATATTAGCTGCATCTTTACTATAGATCATATCTTTTAATGTATTTTCAATTTCATTATCTAATTGAACACCTTCTTTATTAAGATCTGATATAAGATCTTCATCAAATACTACTTTAATATTAGGATTATTATAAATAAAGTTTATAATCTCTAATACATCTATCATTTTATTATTTCTATAAACACGATATCCTTCATCTTTAATAAGATGAGTATTAATAAATGATGAGTATTTTTTTGAATACTTTAATAGACTTTTATTTGTGCCTTTATTTACATATTCTTCTGGGATATAAAGCCATTTATTAAGATCTTTAGGTTTATCTTTAAATAATTCCTCACTTCTTTTAATAGTTTTAAAAACTATATTAACAAACTCTTCATTAAGAAAATAAACTGTTTTAGATTCTTTTAATTCATTGTTTCCTAAAATATCTAATAATATTTTTTTACTTAATAAAATACAAGTACTTTGTTGTATTCTAGTTGTACGTTTAATACCTTTTTCTGTTATAAATTCCTTTAATTTAAAACGAGGTATATCACTAGCTTGACTTGTATATATAATATCTTTACTATCTAATTTATTATTAGAATTTAGTAATTCATTTATTTTAGTTTTTGAATTATTTATATAATCTAATTCAAACCAAACAAACTTATTCCAATATGAATGTTGTAATTCATCATTATAGCTATTATAATAAATTTCCTTTACTTTATTTTTATTCATAATCTTTATTATTTAACAATATACTTAACTAAATCTTTATTTAACATCAATAAACTAAATTTAGATGAATTTTCATTGTAAATTGATTTTACCATTTGATAACAAATATCAGTTGCAAAAACACCTTCAATTACAATTTTACTTAAACGATCAATAATTGGTTTTTCTATTTTATTTGTTTTAGCATAAACACCTAAATAGTTAGTAATCCTAGTACCTAATGTTGAAGCAATATCTGCTCTATAATTCTTATCTTTACCAACTAAACCTTTTAAAGTAGTCATAACATATTTTTCATCTTGTTCAAATATATTTTGAGGTGAAATCATTTTATCTAATTTATTATTAATAAACATTGTAAATAAACTAGCAAATTCTTGACCAACACTACCTTCACCTATCATTTGAATCAAAGGTAATTCATTTTCAAATGATTTAATAGATGATATTGAATTAAAAAACATTACAATACTTCTAGCATTTATCTCTTTAGTAACTAACTCAGGATGCATTAATAAAAAGTTTATACATCTACCATCTAATCCATTTTCTTCAGCCCATTTGCCCCAAGTATTTAAATCAAATTTTAGATTAGCAGATATAAATCTTGTTTTCTGGGCTGTATCAATACTATTAACTAAATAATCACCATTATCAGGATTAGCAGTTAATATAATATGCCAATCTTTAGGTAATTTCCAACTGATATATTGTTGACGATCTATTAGTTCCATAACAGCTTGAATAAACCTAACATCAGCTCTATTCCAATCATCTAATAGTAACACACCACCATTTGTTTTACCACTAATCCATTCAGGTGGACAATAACTCATTCTATTTTTAGAAGTTGATTTATAACCTAATTTTCTATATTCATCAAATGCATGTTCATCAACCCACATTTTATCTCCATCTAATTCCATTTCAAATTGGCGAATTGGAAAACCTACTAAATCACCAATTTCTTCAATTTGTGCTAAATTTAATTTAACAAAATTTAAACCTAATTCATCTGCTAATTGAATTATTGATGAGGTTTTACCAATACCTGATTCACCAACTACTTCTGTTGATACAGGTGATTTACCATTATCTTGTAAATAACGATTGTTAGTGATAATGTGTTTTAAAAAATCCTTTAGTTCATTTGGATTTAATGATAATGCTTCTGTTTTTGATGTTTTTTTAGCCATAACCTTTATTAATTAATTTTTTTACATTTTAAATATAACAAATTTTTCCTAGAAAGCCAAATCTGGGTCACTAGTATATTTTCTTTTATTGGTTCTATATTTTTCAATATCTTTTAATACACGAAAATATTTATCCGCATTTTTTCTATGAAATAATTCTTCTAAATCTTCCCAATGCTTAAATTGTTTACCAACCCTAACATCAAAAGCATATTTAGCTTTAGCAGCTAATATAATTGATGGGTGTGTTAATTTAATTCCCCATGTTTGATCATCATGTGTTTTATATGTGATTGGTAGGTAATCACGTTTTGATAGATAAGTATGATTAAAAAAATCTATTTTATATCTTTGTATTAACTGTTTATATCCACTGGGTTGGAGATTACTATCCATAATTTCTACCTCTTCTAATTTTGTAAATAATAGCAAATCCTGTTTTAAAAGTTTTTCATCTACAATATGTCCTTCAGGTTTATAAGGATTTTCATCTCTATTAATCAAATTAAAGAAATCAACTATAATAGATAATTCTTGTTGAGTTAGAGGTTCAGTTAAAGAAAAATCTAAATCAGGTTGTCTAAGTGTTTCTTCAAACTCCATTAAACCTAACATTTTCATAGCTAAGCTTCCTCCTAAAACTACTTTATCAGATAAAGTAAAATAAGGTAATATAAATTGTTCATACATTGGATGAAGCATTTTACTACATACTAAACCCTCAGTATTATTAACATAAAAATATGATTTCATATTATCTTTTAATTTGAACTTTAGCTCCAGGCAAATTATAAGTTGATGTACCATTTTCACTTATAACCCATAATATAGGTCTAACTGGTTTAGTTTTTGGAGCTGGACATTCACCATCAGTTAAATAAATAATGTTTTGATATTTATGTTTATGTTCATTTAAGTAAACCATTACAGGTTCAAAATCAGTTCCTCCTCTACCTTTAACATCAATTTTTTCTTTTTGTTTACCATCATATTTGTATACTCTTTGAATAGCGGCATCACATTCAATAATATCTATTTCAGTGCCTGTTTTATAGATATGATGTATTTCATTAAAAAATTCTTGTAAATCTTTAGCACCAACTGAACCTGAGGTATCTATTGCTACTAAAGTATTTTTACGTTGTTTAATTTTTAATGCTGGATTACCCACAAAACGTTTATTTAATTTACGTCTTGTTTTCTTAGTATATACTTTAGTAGCCATACCATTAAAACGTCTTAAATATGCTTTCCAATCAATTACTGGTTCTACTATTTCAAATAAACCATTAATATAATCTGCTATTTCTGAAGGTATAGTCCCTCTTGATTTGTTTATTTGTTCTGCTATTTCTTTTAATTGATGGTCAATTTGTTTACCTAATAACTTTTTATCAGCCTCACTCATACCCTCAAATTCTTTCCACATTTCATGAGTACAAGGAACAGTCATGGTTGAACCATCATCTAATGTTATAGTTATTTCTGTTCCATCTCCTGATCCAGAAATACCAGGCATACTTATATTTCCTTGCAAAGCATTAACCATGTTAGCTATATTACCATTAGGATTATTTTGAATTTCTTGTTGTAATAAATCATAATAAACTCTAGTACCTGCTTTTTTAGGTAAGTTAAGTTCTTTAAATGGTTTTTTATCTATTTCCAAACCCTCCCAAGTTTTACCTTTCCATTCTTTTTCAATAAATTGATTAATCTCAATATCAGCGGCTATATTTAACAATTCTTTATTTCCATAAGAATCAAGTTGAGATAAATGATGAAATGCTATATGTAACAACTCATGTTTTAAAATAGCCACTTTAGTTTGTTCATCTTGTTTAGACCAAAATTCAGGATTAATCATTAAGGATGTGTTTATATTTTCTTTACAAACACAGGCAGTGCTAATACTTTTATTTAGTTTTTTATTTAAACCAATTAAAAATAGACCATAAAATGGTTCTTTAAACATCAAAGTTTTAGAGTACTTTGCAATCTCAGAGTGAATATTATCTATCATAAATTTTATTTTTACATTTTAAATATAGGAAAGGCTCCCTGAGGAGCCAAACCTATGTTTAGTAATCAATATTAGTTAGTATATTCAAGAGCTAATTTATATAACTCTGAATTCAACTTCATGTCTTGTTGAAAGTTCTTTATTTTACGAGCTTTACGTGTTCTAGTACCATATGAATAATTAAACATTCCATGTGTTAATTTTTCTTGAACTACATTATAAACACTCCATAAATCAGAACCTTTATCTTCAGGACGAGTTGGTGATAACAATTCATTTAAGTCAATTGTGATGTTTTTAACTTCATCCTCATTGAAACGAACTTCAAGTGCTTTTTTAGCAAAATCAAGAGCCATATCTTGATTAAGTTCAATTTGTTTAAACTTATTCATTGAATCAATTGTTAGTGGAAGTTTCTCAACCATTGATTTAATAGTTTCTTGTAGTGTTTCAAAATTGTAACCCATATGACGAATTTTCATATCTTCAAAATTCTTATCTGATACTACTAGTCCGTTTTCACAAACCATTCTAAACAAACCAGCTGTGAAAGTAAAAGCATTTTTACCATCATGACTATTAGTTAATAGAATTTGTGGGTAAACATTATCACCATCTTTTCCTTCAATGATCAAATCATTATTACGGAATACAATTAGGTGTTTCTGAAATCCAACTCCTTTACGAGCACGTACTTGTTTACAATCAATCACTCCCCAACCTAAAAGAGTCATATCATCAATGATACGTTCAGTTGAGATATGTGAATACTTAGTTGAAGTTGATGGAGCAGATGTTTTAGTAAAAATTGAACCTGCTTTTTCTTTAATTTGTTCTTTAGTTAAGAACGTGTTGTTTTGAATATTTAACATAACCTTTATTTATTAATTTTACATCTTAAATATAACATCTTACTCTTGAGGAGCCAAATCAAATGTTTCCCATTCACGTTTTTTCATTGGAACTGGTGTGATTAGATGTTGAATTTTTTCACCATTTGGTTCTTTACAAATAGTATTAGTCATGAAATAATAGATAGGACCATTATATTCATCATGAATTGGGTTATTATCTTTATCCCAAGTAGTTATTCTACGTTTACCACTATATGCTCTAAATTCTCTAGGTGTTACTCTATGCCATTTTTGCATTGACTCAACATAGATTTCTAGACATCTCCATGATTCAAAATCATAAATAATTTTAACTGTATTACCTTTCTTTTCACTCATAATGTAAAGATAACGAAGGCTCCCTGAGGAGCCAAACGTTTTCTTTAAAAATATGTAAGTGATTACTTTATATCTGCACTCTCGATTAAAGTGTAAGTAAATGAAGGACCATGAATCTTTGCTGCTTGACGAGCAATAATCATAAATTCTTCAAAGTTTGCTGCCTTTTTAAACACTTGACATCCCTCAGACCAGTTCTCAACATAAGTTGAATCAACACCTGCTTTATGAATATTGATACCAAAGATACCTTCTTGTATTTTAGTTTCATCATAAGTCATATCTTTATTTGCATCACGATAAACTTTAACTGGTTTAGCTTGTTTTAAAGCCTCATATTTACCTTGATGTAAACCTAAAGTATGTGAACCACGATACTGTCCTTCAACCAAACGAGCAACACCTGCTGCATTATGGAATTCTCTTACTCCTTTGGTACCTGGATCAGTTGTGCAAGCCCATTGCTTGAATACCCACGCTCCATTTACTTTGTAAGATACAGTCATTGTATCATCAAATACATTGGTAACTTTATTACCAGTAGCTGAATTACGAACACCAACTATGTTTAAATCATAGTCTTTTGCTCCTTCAAACCATACATAACCTTTTGCTTTTACAGCTGTTTCGATTTGTTCTTTTGTGTAAGTCATATATTTAAATTATTAAAGTGATCCACTTATTAAAGTCGCAACCTGTAATTTTAATTCTTCTATTTGTGTTTGTTGTTCTTGAACAGCTTTAGTTAATATAGCTATTAAACCTCTATCATATATACCCCATTG
>Ga0315909_10007006_pt1 | contig 12645 bp, 28 predicted proteins | sample LakEriMetagenome_11_FD_203527 | JGI IMG/M metagenome (GOLD analysis project Ga0315909, IMG submission 203527) | Freshwater fungal communities from buoy surface, Lake Erie, Ohio, United States - Buoy 2 MA125 | ecosystem: Environmental > Aquatic > Freshwater > Lake | place: USA: Lake Erie, Ohio...
GGAAAGTGCTTAGATTTTTTTTATTTTTGTTGTAATTAGTCATAAAAAGAATTAGAGTTCGGTTGCATCAAATCATCTAATCGAGTACAAACATACATCAAAAATCAATATCTTGTTAAAATATTTTTAAGATTTCTCCATTTCCCTAATCACTTCCTTCAAAGCATCAACTCTAAGTTGTCTTGCAATAGGCATAAATCCACCACCGGGATATTGGTATAAACTTTTAGGGCGGTCCTTTGCAAAAACTTCTCCTTTGGCGAATAATTCAGGAAAATCATGTCTGAAGGAATAGAATCCTTTGTTTTCAAAATAGGAACAAAATCCAAACATGGTATCTTCTGAGGTTGTTCCTTCCCAATCTTTAAGGGCGTTTTTGTATGCGTTAAGTCTAAGTCGTTTGCTGATCATTTTCTTTTTCTAATTGTTCAAATGTAATTTCTTCCACCCATATCCATTTAACACTTCCATCAGTACCTTGCCACATTTGTTGTAAGCGAAGTTCTTGTGTGCCTAAACCCGGACTGATAACTATATCTTTAGGGGCATATCTCAAATGAGGTGTAAGGTAATATCCGTTTAAATCTTCTCTATTCATAACATTTCACAAGTTAAATTAAAATACAAATCCTCAGACATTAATTCCTTAAACTTCTCCCCCTTATTAAGCCATTTCTTAAAATCTTGTTTAAGGATTTCATTTTTAACAGAATTGATTAAATGGTCAGGCGTGAGTTGAAATTTATTATACCATGTTTTAGATTTTTCATCTATGGAAACTGGTGTAATAAGTCCTTCCCTTAAAAGCTCGGACAATCTACATGAAACATGAACTCTATTCATATTAAACTTCATGGAAATATCTTCTGCTGAGAATGATTCAGAGGGGTGTTGCTTGTAGTGATTAAAAATAGCCACCTTGTTGGCTACAATTTGGTCCTCATTTGCTTTGAGGGTGAGTATTGATGTATTTGTTGTTTTCATTTTTTTTCTCTATTTTTAACTAATTCTACAATTTTTCCTTGTTTGGCTAATCTTTTAAAAGAACAATAGACAGCACTTCTACTCTTACCATACATATCAGCAACCATCTGAGGGTGTTTGTGTCTGTGCTTCCATACAAAGTCGTCAAACTTCTGAGTTTCGTGTTCGGTGTTACCTAAAAGTCTTGGCATTTATTTAATCTTCTCCTCTAAAATTTCAATTTTTAAAGTTTCTGTTCCACGATCTACTTGTTCCATGATTATTTGCAAATCAAGTTCTTTAGCTAACTTTTGAATAACTGCCAATCTATCGGCCCCTAAAGATTCACCCCTTTGAATAAATAACATTCCTAAGTTTGGATTTTCGGCAATTTTCATTCTAACGCCAAGTTCCATAATTTCACTTGAAGATAAATTAGATACATTTACAGGCACACCATTCCATATCAAATGTTCGTCATCAAAAGTCAATCCTTCAACCGATAATTGACTATCTCTAATGGCATCAGCAATTAATTGTCTGGTAGTTTCTACCATAATAGTAAGATTCTCAGATTGTTCCTTTAAGGCATTTAATCCACTTCTTTTCTTCTCATAGTCAATCTTGATGTCATAGTTAGCATTGAGTTCTACTGCCTTGTCCTTTTGAACAATCAATTCAGATACATCCTCAATCTTAGTTTTATCCTTCCATTCATTTGCCTGAGCATTTAAGGATTCAAGTTCAAATCTTTTATCCTGTAAGCGTTTAATCTCAGCATTGATATTAATAATTTGCTTGTTTCTTTCATCAATCCTTGTAACCACATCATCAAATTTCTTTTTCAAAGATATACTATCGTCTATTTTTTTAGACAATTCTGTTATATCAATTCTGTTTGCAGGTATATTCTCAGGGGATAATCTTTTAAACTTATGTTCTGCAAGTTGACTGTCAAGGATTTTAATTTCTGAGTTCTTCTCTGTGCGTGTGCGGTAATAGTTATCAAGGGTAATTTCTGATTCTTTAATGAGCTTTTTAGTTTCATCATCAAGGAAACTTTTGTAGATTTCTACTTGTTGCTTACGACCTGATTTGGTTTCGGACAATCTTACAAACTCGTCAATATCAAAATCAACTGCACCAACAACATCTGCAAGGATTGATTTTCTTTTATCAACCATTCCTTCAGGGGATGTAACAGTTATTTCAGGTTTACCTGCCTTAAATCTTACTTGGAACTTCCATTCTCCACCATCTTTGTCTGTAATAATGTAGCCTTCACCCATTGCATCCTCTGGAATACTTGTGGACCTTCCTAATGCAATTTCTACAAACTGTATGAATGATGACTTACCTACGCCATTATCTCCTAAGAGAATGATGTTGTGTCCGTTGATGTCTTTTTCAAGGTTCTTTATTGCCTTGAAGTCTTGGATATATACTTTTACTAATTTCATTTTTTTTCTATCTTACTTCTTGTGCGATTAACCTCACCATTTCTTTAAGTTGTTCAATCTCTTGTTTGTCCTTTTCTCTTTGATTAAGAACTTCTACTATGAAGTCGTTATGTAATCTTTCAAATGATTCGTCTATAATTGGAGAAATCTTACTCACAAAAGTATCAAAATCAGTAGCCAAATGTTTAGTTTTTTCATCTGCTTCCAAAACTCTTAAAAATGATTGATGCCATTTAAGGTGTAACATTCTATTTCTTGAATACAATGGGTCCATTTGAATGGTTTTAAGGTCGTTTAAAACATTCCCTTTCATGTTATTTGCAAACAACTGGCACAAATCATTTGAGGTAATCTCAATAGGCGTGTTGCTTTCTTTTGCCTTTAATAGTAAGGCACTAATTTCTTTCTTTACTTCTTGCATAATTATCTTTTTTCTACGACAAAATTAATAAACAAATTTGTCAATTAAAAATTTATTTGAATATATTTTTAAGATAATCTCTGGCATCTAAAACTCTATTGTTCATAAGGGTTTCCTTATCTTCTTCCCTTGAATAAGATTTAATATATATTCTTTTTTCAATAGGAATACTGACAAAATCCTCAAACTTTCTTTTAGCTCTATCGTCTGATTCAAAGTTAAAGAAGTTTGCCTGTTCAAACCATTCCTCAAACAAATCTTTTTCAAAAATCATATCGTTGGCAATTTCTACCATTTTAAAATCGGAAATAACACCACCATTGTAGTATTTTTCTTTCTCAATTGCCTTATTTACTTGCATGATTGGGGATGACAATAAGGTATAAACCAAACTGAAATTGCTTACATTGTATAGCTTCATATATACCCTACCCTGCCATTCATACTTTGCATTGTCATTCTTGCTAACAATCATTTCCCAATAGGTATGTATATCCCATGAGTTCTTAATATCAAGCACAAGATTGTCCTCTGGGGCGTAAATATCACATTCTCCTTCGTGGAATTTATCCACCATTCGGACATTGTTCTTTTGATATTCATTGCCTGTCATATCCTTAATAAGCTCGACTGACTGAGGTTCAAGCAATATACCTTTTTCAAGATATTTACTTTTGATTGATGCCTTTCTTCTGTTGGTGCATGCTTGGATGTAGGTTTCAACTGCCTTCTTTTGGCCTGTTTCCCCTAATCCTTTTACTCCCATTAAATCACCTTGACTATGTGATCTAAATAATAATTCGTCTATGTTAATTTTTTTCATTTTTATTTAATTATATCGTAATAATAATTATCTCCATCTTCGCTTACCCATCTATCAGATTGATTCTCCACAGATATTGTCTGTGTATCTACTTTAAACTGTTTTAAATCTTCCTGTAATGGCTTTGTAACCCAATTGCTATCTTTCCAAAAAATTCTGTTGTTAGGTTGGCAAAGTAAATATCCTTCATCAGATTCAAATATGTGACCACATTTATAATCTGAAGGTTCGTCACTGTATGGATTGTTAAACCAATCAACTGTGAACATATAGGTACCCCAAACCTTACTACCATCTCTTAATACAATTTGCGCCCTGTGGAATGCAAGGAAGTCGTATTTTACAACTGCCACATTTTCGCTAAAGCAATCCCAAAGTTGCTTGTAGTTAAAAGGAATGTCATTTGTAGGTAATTTGGTATATACTTCTGACAATGGCACTCTACTTCTGAGCATACCACAATCAGTCATCACATGGAAGGTTAAAATTTGACCAGAACAAGATTGTAACCCAAAAACATAAACATTGTAAAAAATTTCTTTATCACAATCTTGTTTGGTAAAATATGATTTACGAACCAATCCTTTAAAGGAAGGAATGTTTGAATTTAATTTCACTTAATATCAAAAGGGCAGCGTGTCCACTTCATTTTCTTCCTTACCAAATGGTCCAAAATCTTCTCCATCAGGCAATGGTGCCATCGTTTCAATTGCTGCTCTATTTCTTGCAATAGTATCATTGTGTGCTTGTTCCTCTTTAGATACTTCTGTATGCTGAGGGATTTCAGATTGTGTTTTTAAAAGGTATGCAGTAAGATACTTTTGAAGTTGTATGTCAAGTATCATTGCAGATTCATTTGTTTTTTGATCTAATGCAATAATTTTAAATTTAGGGATTCTATACTTTGTTGCCCCTTTAGTGCATTCTCTTTCTTCCAAAGATATTTCTACTGCACCTTTTGAAATTTCGCTTTTGCGTGATGAGAAGAAAGTCATCCATCCATCCAATTCAATTTCTGCTTTTGTTTTCTTATCAATAAGGTGCTTACCTCCTGCAAGGCTACTTCCAACAAACATAATGTTGCCAATTCTTAACTCTCCCGATTCATCTTTGTAGGCAATGTATGTTGATTGTGCGTACTTACCACCATTTGCTTTGGTAGTATCCTTAATATCCTTCCATAAGCCTAATGCAATGGATTCTTTGTTAATCCTTACATTTAAAGATTGCTTTGATAGGTCCACGACTTCATTTGCATAAACACCTCCCTTACCTTCTACAAATCCTTTGACAGTATGTAGGCTTGTGAGCCACATAAATCTAAAAGGTAGTGTAACAGGGATGTTCTCCTTTTTTTCTTTGTCGTAGTACGATAATGTACCTTCTGAACCTGACCATTGAAACCATCTTGTGCATGGATTCTCTAATTCTGTGAAATTACTTCTTGATGACATATTTTTTTCTTTTTTTATAAGTTATGCGACAAAAATAGTTTATTATTTTGTCAATTAAAAATTTATTTTTATCTCCTCTGCAACCCACATATTGACCATCACATCAAGAATATGTTGGAATACAGATTCAGGTCTTTCCCAATTTTTTTCTGCATGTTCAACCACTTTAATAAATTCTTTGCGGAACATCTCTTTATTTACCCCCATTTTAGCTAATTCATAATACTGTTGCAAGTGGAATAATTCTCCATGTGAATTGCTTTTAAAGATTCTATCTGCATAATCTTCAATACCTAATTTTTCAAACACTTCTTTTAAGTCCATGCTATTCTATTATTTCGTTGATTTTTACTTCCTCGTATGTTATTTCCATACCATCAAAATCTAAAATTCCTTTAAGTTCAAAGTCCATTAAATCGCCTGAAGTAATGTCATTGTCATAAAGGTTGTTTATTTTCCTGATTCCGTTTTTGAGGTTGGTGAACATTCCTAAAAGTTTTTTTTCTGAGCTTGCATTTTCTTTGACGAAAAAAGCAAAGATTACATTTACTGGCATGATTTTATTTTACGTTCTGAACAAAATTTACAATTCCCTTTATGAGTAATCATTCTACTTCTGTCATAACCTGCTAAGAGATATTCGCAACTGTCAATTGTAATAATTGTAAACTCCTCTTGACCACTATATCCATTTTCATCAAACCAATGTATGTCAATCCTTTTAGCTGATATTATATTATCTTTTTGTTTAGCTGGTTCCCCGCAACCGAAAAAAACAATTGCTGCCAATAATACATAACCAAAACGACTGCTTATTTTTTTAAAGTTTTTCATATTATTTTGTTGTTTCAAAGCTATTAGTTATAACATTTATTACATCTTCCACTTCAATAGGTACTGCAAACGAAACGCTTTTGCCGGGGATATGGTTAACTTGCATCCTAAGTTGAATAGTTGTAAGGGGTGTTCCTGTGTATTCTGCAAACAAGTCATTCATTATCTTATATGCTTCTCCAAGGTTTGCCCCTACAAATGTCATGTAGGTGTTTTCCTTTGTTTGCCTGTTAGTGATGCTTACCCTAATAGTTTCTTTGGGAGTTGGTGGTGGTGAGTATATTTTCATATTAAAATCTTGCAATAATATCTGTGTCATCCCTATCGTCTGCATTCATTGTCGGCATAATAAGGACATCTAAAAAACCAATTTTAAAGGTTATCCCCTTGTGCGTTGTATTGTATTGTATGAGTTCAACATCGCACCCCATCAAATCTTTTACTTTTTTCAATCTATAAAATTTACTTGCAAAAAATGTTACATCTTTTAATTTTACTTTGTCGTTAAATTTAAAAGTTTTATTGCCTGTTGGTATTTGGTTTTCTTCTTCTTCATATCCAGTACCTTCACAAACAGGGCAATCGTATTCAACATTATAGAATTTGCTTTTGTAGTACACACTATCATCACAAGTGCCTTCGCCTTTACAATTACCACATTCAACATCGTTACCATCTCCAATTGTTTCATTTTCTGATAACAATACATCCCAATCAACAGAATCAATGTCAATAATTTCGGAAGTATTGTTTTCTGGAATTACATTACTTACATTTGGAGGAGTTTCTCTATTGTTAAACTCAAAATCTATTTTATCGTTATCACAACGAACCATTGCGTAGGCATCAGTTGCGTATGTTTTATCTCCTACAACAAATGGATTTAAGAAAACAGGTCTAAGGGCATCGTTACCACAAAAAAGTCTAAAAACTTCTTCTAAAGTGGTTTTATTTTTTATTTCAGTCATATTCATATCTGTGAAGGTACTTGTATTTTTGTTTTATTCTTAAACTGCATATATTTAACCCATGTTTCAAAACTTTTGCAGGTCTTAACCTTAGTAGTTTTTACTTTTAGAGGTTGTTTTGCTTGGATGATTAGTCCGTAAATGTTTGTGTCTGTCATCGCTAACTAAATAATAATTCTCTACTATCCTTACTTAAACTAAATTTCACTTTCCTGATGGCATTTTTACAAGATGCTAACAAGCAAGACTTCCTCCATGAATATCCTTTTATCAATTTCGCTTTTTGGAGTTTCAATTCTAAAAGGCAAATCTTTAAAAAGGCTTTGCTCTCAATACTGACTTTTTTATTAAACTCTTTCAATTTCGCTTTTTCAATGGAAATTAGAAAATCGGCTTTGCTCTTAAAAAATTGTAAGGTCTTTAAGTTAAGATAACCAACTGTTTTAATTTTTACTCGAATGATTTTTTTTCTGGTCATGGCTTTATAATTTTATAAATTTAAGGGTGTGCAAAATGTTTTCAAGTGACAAATGAACGTCACCAGCTCGATACATTACTTCATCAATTCCTTCAGAATCGTTTTTTGCTTGATTACTTTTTTGTTCAACTGATTGGATTAATAGATCAAGCAATTCTGCTTTTTCTTTTGCTAACTGGGTTTGTTCCTGTGTTAAGATTATTAATTGTGTCATGGTTGTGTTATTTGTGTGATTAATTCTTCTGCTTCAATTATTGCCCCACATTTTGATGTGCCTTGCGCTTTTTCTTTGTAGTGAGAAAATTCACTTACTACTTTATTTAACATTTCTAACATCTCAGAATGTTCTTTTTTAATACGCTGCAACTCAGTAAGAAAATCTTTACCATATTCTGATAGTGAATTATCATTGTCAAATGCAAGTAAATCTTGTATTTTATCTTTTATGTGTTTAAATTCGCTCATAATTACTTATTTATTTTAATTCTGTTGATGTTTAAACTTATTTTGGTATCCTACTATGGTCAATCCACTTTTAAGCACGTTAAAGCTAAGAAAAACGCTTTTTAGTCGTCTAACTTCGTTAATATATCCATTTGCTTCTGCATGAATGATTGTTTGTTTGCAATACTGTGCAAATAAAAGGTCATCCAGGGAGGCAATTTTTAAAACGCTTTCCATTGTGATTTCTTCTGCCATGTAGTCAAAAAGTGCTTTTGACAATAATTTTCTGTCGTAAAATGTAGGTATGTTCATCTGTTATAAATTGCTTTTCTAATTAAGTATTCGTTTGCATTTGCTTTTTTAAGTCGTTCTTCAATTGTTTTTTTGGTTACAATTCCCCCTAATAAGAAGGAGGATATTGCAACGATTAAAAAAAAGATGTAGTTTGAAATTGCTTTTTTCATGATTAATCTATTAATTCTACATTTGAAACGCTTACACTTGTATCATTACCATCATCATCAAAACCTTCCATTATTGATACTGGTATATAAAAATCACAATCATTAAACAAGTGGTTTACGTTTATTGATACTGTGCCTTCTTTTTTTAGGTTACTCATACAATTAAATAAAAAGCTTTGTCTGTTTTCTTCACAACTAAAATACCATTTTAAAAAACGCTTTTTTGTAACTTTAAATTCAGGGCATAACCATTGATTATAAATTACTGAATAATCAACTTTATACAATTCAGATATTTTCATAAAAATTCTTTCTCTAATTACTGAATCGTCTATGCCTATAAATTCATAAAAATCTTCTTTGCTTTTAAGACAGTTGTAAGCCTGTTCAAAGGTTATATTCCACTTGATATTCACTCCTTGCTTATCGTCTGAATAAGTGGTTAAATACCATGTTTTAATTTCGCTTTGTTTTGTGGTTTTAAGTTGCTTTTTCATGATTTTATTAATTTGTTTGTTTATATCCTTGTTTAATTAGATCTCTTTGTGCTTTTTCAAACAATTTTTTATTTGAGAATAATTTTATTCCAAAAAATAGACTTCCATCGTTTGTTAAGTCTTTACCGTTATGTATGTTAATTACATATTTTGCCATTCCTACATTATACATTAAGTTAAATTGCTTTTCCATCAAAGGAAGTGCGTACAACATATTTTCTACTATCAAGCTCCAATTTGCTTTTGGATCTTCATTTTTGTAATTATCGTAATTTTCTAAAATCCAGTTAATTTGTGATTCTGAAAGGCTTTTATTAATACTTTTGGCTACATTAATAATGTCTTGTTTTGAAATTTCTTGTGTCATATTGTATTATTTATTTAATTGTTTGAGTAAAAAAATATAATTGGATATTTTGAATGTGTTTTACCAATATGATGGTATAATCCGTTATTAACTTTAGGCGCTTTAGTGTATTTATCTTCTTTTTGATAACTTACTACTGAAGTGTAGTAAGGTGAATTTATATTTAAAGAATTTCTAAATTGTCTGAAGTTAATTTTTTCGTTTATTGATAAGTCAAAGTATGACTTATAAAGTTGTTTTAATAAGCTTTGCATGATTGTTTATTGATTAAAATAATTGTAAGATATTGTTTAAGCTAAATTTGTGACATCCGGCTTTTATGATTGTATCGTTTTCAACTTTTGTTGCGTATTCTACAAAGTAATTTCCTACTTTTTTGTCTATTCTTACAATATCATTAACGTGCATTGAATTAAACAAAGGTTTTAATAATTCTAAATTGCTTTGAAATTCATCTTTTGATACGCTTACCCCTATTGATGTTCTAACAAGATCCTGTTCAATTTGTATCGTGCAATTAGATTGAATTGCTGCACCTTTCATTTCATGGTTAATAAATTGTTGCACTTCATGTTCTAATTCATTGAGCAAAGTTTCTTTAAAAAACTTTTTGCCGTTTTCAATATCTTTTATAATAGATTCAATTGCACTTATTTTGTCATTATACTCTTTTACTTCTTCTTCACATTCTTTAATATACTTTTGCTTATCGTCTATATCATATTCTTTTAAAATATCATTGAACGCTTTATTGTCATTATCTTTATGTGCTTGTCTAAGGTCATAAATTAAGTTGAAAAAATAATTGTCATTTGGTTCAAATTCAACTTCTGACTTGTCACATATTGAAAACCATCCTCCACTTCTGCCGTATTGAAAACATTCAAATTTATTTACATAAGATCGTTTTATCCATTCATTGTACCCTATTTCATCATTTTGAATAACGCTTTTTTGATATTCTTCAAAGGTTTTAAACTGTTGAGCAATACTCCAATAATGTTCAATGTACCATTTTTCACTTTTGTATAATTCAATATAAAACGCTTTTTCGTGTCCTTCCTTGTTGTTAGCTTTGTTATATACTCTGAATATTGCCCCCCAATTTGATAGGTCACAACTATCTTCATACTGTTCTTTTAAACAGTTTACTTGATCTTCGCAAACGTGGTTATAAATTGAACTTAATCTGTTTTCATCAAATTCTTCAGTCACTAAACTTTTTTGATATGGTGTCAATTGCTTGTCTTTTAAAACGCTTTCAAGGTCGTCTTTATCAAACCAGTCATAAACTTTGATATTAGCACAAATTTTGCCCTCCCTTGTGTTAAAATCTTTGTGTTTTTCGTTTTCTGTTAATTCTTCAATAGTTGATAATACTTTGAATAATTCTTCATTGATTTTTGAAATTGCTTTTTTCATAATACTTTTTTATTAAATTGTTACTTTTTTCTACTGCCTTAACCCCCTCCAATTTACTGAAGGGGGCGCCGGCTTGACAATTTAATATACCTACACGAAATACTTTTTTAACTATTGTCTTTAGTTGTTATAATTTGCTTTTTTAATTTCTCGGGGGTTTGCCGTAAAACTTACCGGAGGGCGTTTTATAAATATCTATTAAAAAGCCGTTTTCAAGGTAACAAGTATCAAAATAATTTGCATTTTTTGGATGCTCTGAAACTGGGCAAATTTTTTCTAAAAAATACTTTTTTGGCTTGTGTGCTTGTTTACTTAAAATACATTCAATTTGCGTTTTACTTCTTAACTTCAATTCATGTTCAATAATCCATATTTTTGCCTCTGTGCTTAAGTTTTCCGCTTTGCTATTGCTTGAGTATTGTTTATAAGCGCTTTTTAGGTCGTTTAAGGCTGTTTTTAGCTTTGTTGTGCTTGTTTCCTGTATTTCATGTGTCATATAGTTGCACAATACTCTATAGGTGAACGAATCTAAAATATCAAACTTTGGATGTAATTTCATAATATTATAATTTATTTTTTAAAATTGTTTCTTTTGTTTTTTTAAGTTTATACCAAATTTGAGCTTTTTGGGTTGCGTTATAATTAATATTTTCTAATGTTCTAACTATTGAAATATTAATATTTCTTACTTTTTCTTCTGTGGTGTACTTTTTTTGTGTCATGGTTTTATAATTCTATTAACGTGCAATATTCTTCTAAATTTGATAGATCAATTTTTCCGTATTGTGTGGAGCTATAATAGCCCTGTATTTTATACCTTTGTAGCCAATTTTTGAGGGATTCCTTTGCTTGTTTAATACTTTTATAGTAACTTACATTACAATCTATTGTAAAGCCGTCTGGGCTTAAAATTTGATACTTTTTTGCTTTGCTTTTTGTTTGGGTTAAATTTGTCATATATTTAAATTGTTATATTTTTTTTACTGCCTTAACCCCTTGACGTTTTTAGGTGTCGAAGGGGCAAAGGTTGTGAAGGGGGTTGCTTTTTATTTGTGCTTTATTGTTTCTCTATATATTAAATAGTGGTACAATTTTTGGCTTTTATCATTGTCAAAGGTTTTGCCTTCGGGGTTTATGCCTAAACTATTCAAATATGTTTCAATGTCAAAATTTGAATAGTGAAAATGAAACGGCAAGCCCATAAGCCAATAACTAAATTTATCTTGTTCGCTTTTGTTTCTTAAATATCCATCCCCTTCGGTACATCTTTTAAATTCATTATACAAGTGGTTTGCGGCTTCTTGTATCGTATTGAATTCGTTTTCATCATAATTGTATACACAATCAATAATGTGCTTTTTAATAGCTTCTTTTACTTCTTTGCTGTTGGTGCTTAATTTTTTTACTTGTTGCATGATATTGATATTTTTTTTTAAATTGTTTTGTTGTTTGGTTTGATTAATTTTTATTTTTCCATTCTTTTGTACTTCTTGTACTTTTATATACATTTTGCCCTGATACGATGTATTCATGTATCATAGTGTTTAAAAAGGCTTTAAATTCTTTAGGGTTTTGGGGTGCGTTTTCGCCCCTTGTAAATTCGTCTACTGTTTCGACTCCTTGGCTTGTTTTGATGTTTAAATAAATTGTTTGCATGATATTAAATTGATTTTTATTTTTATTTTTATCTGTTTGTGATTCTGAAGTAACTATTTGCAGCGTCTAAAATGTAATTTTTGATTTCTTCACTATCTTGATAGTTAGCTATTAAATAGGTGTTATAATCTGCAAAAAAATCATACATTGAATAGTTTTGCATCTGTTCAACCGCCTGTTTTCTTTGTCCGTTTATTAAACTTTCGTGTATTTCGTTAATTTGCTGTAATTGGTTCATAATGATATTGATATTTTATTAAATTGGTTTTATATTGATGTATTAAAATAATTGTGGTTGTATTCTTGTTCTTTCGTGTTGCTTGTTTGCTTCAATTAGTTTGCTATTTAAAGCACGCATATAATCTATATTGCCTTTTTTAGTTAGTATTGTATT
>Ga0315909_10007009_pt1 | contig 12644 bp, 23 predicted proteins | sample LakEriMetagenome_11_FD_203527 | JGI IMG/M metagenome (GOLD analysis project Ga0315909, IMG submission 203527) | Freshwater fungal communities from buoy surface, Lake Erie, Ohio, United States - Buoy 2 MA125 | ecosystem: Environmental > Aquatic > Freshwater > Lake | place: USA: Lake Erie, Ohio...
CCCAAGAGTTCTATTGGGATCTGATGTAAAGTCTTTACCTGAACTACGCTGGCGCTGCATCATGCCCTTACGTCTAACAGCAGTGTGTTGCAGCTTTCAAAGAGATACCTTCTGACAAACCCATTCAAAAAGTCAATCCTCTTACCAGTAAGTTGAGGGTATGCGTGTTCATTTTGTGTTTGGTTTTTATGGTTTTGTTTTAAAAAGTAAAACAAAAAATAGAATCAGCATGATAAATACTGTAGATGTAGCAGGAGAGACTCACGCTGCTGATGCTTAAACTTGTCTCTGTATTTTTTCATCTTGACAGTATAAACTAAATAACTTGTTATTTAATGACAGACCTGCTATACTCATGTCATGACTGATGTGCAGTTTCCTGCGCACAGAACTTTTGCCCCAGTTTTAAAGATGAAACTTCAGGGATATCAAACTTGTTTGGGCTGCTTTTGTTACTAAAAACTGTGTAATTTCTCTTGGAACTTAACTAGTATTCACCATCTGGAAACTGTGTAGCTTAACTTCACAAAAGCAGCGTTTGCTAATAGGTTTTAAGATATTCAATGTCAAGTGTCCACTCGTGTTGAGAACGATCAATCCATTTCAAAAAACTTTCTTGTAAATACTCTGCTGCTTCTTCAAATGTCATTGAGTTAACCTTTTGAAGTTGCTTGATAACTGTTTCAAGTTTACCCTTTGTCTTTGCTAATCCAGGATGTTTAACTGCATGACAGTTGGGGCAAAGTGAAATAAGTCCTGTGAGTTTCTGTACATGATTTAAATCATCATATTGCCATATTTCATGACATTCAACAGGATGCTTGTGGTTTTGATTAAGACCTGTGTCACCACAGATTTCACAAACATGACCAGCGTTTTGATAACTCTTTTTGCGTATGCGGTCCCATTCTTTTTTAGAAACATTGGACCTTACATTTGTATACCACGCAGTTTTAGGCACCAGTTCTATGGTGAGTGGATAATGTTTCATGTGTCAGTGTTTTGAGATTTAGATTTAGATCTGTCATACACTTTGGCAGAAGGCTTACTGCGCGTGATCATCTTACGTCGTATGATTTGTGCGATGTGTCTTATAGACAAACCTTGTTGCCAAGTGGATGTGTTTTTTGTCATGGTATTGAGTTTATAGTTTAAACTGTACATTTTTTGACAACAACAAGCGTGGTGCCTGGGTATGAGAAGCCAGACACCTTACACTTGCCGCGTTCCCTCTGCACTCAGTTGTTGTTGGTTGTACTCAAGACCAACAATTATCACATCTTACCTATCAGGACATCCTGTGGTATTATCCACATTACTACCTGCTTTTTATGCAGCACCCATAACTTATGGGTAGTGAGGAGACGCTCTGTGTGATTACAACTGCTCACCCTTGGGAGACTGATACTCTAGGTTACCCTATGTTGCTCATATGTCTTTATCACATATGGTGTATCAGTGTGGTTTTATATATATATCCACGTGAGTTATGGTGCATTAAACGCGTGTCTTTCCACGCTGTCACCACGTTTCTTGTCTTAGTGTGGTTAACTTGGTAGTCAGGACAGGAATCGAACCTGTATGCCATTTGTGGTTTTCTCTTATTACTGTTGCAACAGTACCACCAGCGTTTTGCAAATTCTGTATGTTGTCCGCTTACGTCTAACATACAATATCAACCTTGCGGGTCAATCTTCGCGTCTACCATATCCAGCACATACTATTACTCTTTGTGCCTTCATTCCGCCACCTGACTAGGCAACACCCTAATTTATCCAACTTACAGGTGTTGTGGCTGTCCTCATCACTGAGTTAGGACTAATCATTCGTCCTTACAAGGTCGGGCTGACTTGCCCTGGTGTTCTCCCTATACACCAATGTACGTTCCCATACGGACATCACTCCGTTTCTCATCATGTTGGGCACACTATCCGTTGTATGTTTCGGAACGTGTAGTCAGGACAGGATTTGAACCTGTAGTTGTGCTGCCATTATAGTGACCACATACACTGTATGCTTTTTTACACATGGTGCTATAACCATCCGTTGCGTCTGCCATTCCGCCACCTGACTGTGTTGAGGATGAGAAGTCCTCTGTGTTGTAGAGGTAAGTTGCAGAAGCGACTCTCTTGACATTCCTTTCTCAAGGGAACAACACAATGTCTAAAAACAACTACAGTGCTACGTTTCAAGTGGCTTATTAAGCCTTCGTAGGTACAATAAGGTGATCAACCCTCGTAAATACCCTTCATGCACTGCAGTTGTTTTAGACAAAGTATAGCACTAAGTTGTAACTGGTTCTGCGTCATATATCCCCTATTTAACTCCAGCAAAGGAGATTACAACTGCTTACCTCGTATTAATACCCTTTGCACTCAGCTGTGCGGTCAGATTGTTAAGGTATAATAGAGAATTAGTAAGTTTTCATGCTAAAAGCATACTTTAACCAGTATGCAAGTGGTGGGTCAAACCTAAACTAGGTTTTTGGTTACCTCTGCTCTCTCAGCAGGTGTAAGTCTTGTGAACAGCGTTCTGACAAATGAGACAAGCTGAATGTTGTGGTCACGCATGTTTGTTTCTGTTTGCTTTACACTAGCACGATCTGTTGCAGTTCTTTTGTGCACGTTACCGGCAGTGACATTTGTGGGCTTCAGATTTGTGTAGTAGTGAATGGCAATAGCTTGTGGACTGCGGTTTGTAAGAAATGCTGCTTTAGCAAATGCTTGGTACAATGGTTTGTGCTTTTTGCGTTTGCCTACAATGGACATTACAAGCGTTTCTTGTTCTGGTGTCCAGAAGCGAGGGTGCATTAATTTTGAGCTGGTAGGATTTTTCACAGGGTTTGTAAATTTTAAGGTTGTAAAATAAAAAAGCCAATTTTGTCTAACGCGTCATCTGGGTCGTTGTCTAAGACAACATACTCATCACCATCAAGGTCCTCAAAAATAGACGCTAAAGTGTAACCATTGTCTTTGTAATGGGTAGCAGTAGAGCATTCTTCAGGACAAAAAAGTCTGAAATTGCCAGTTTCAGAGTCATCTTCATGAAGTTTTATCAGTTGAGAACCGTGTTGTTTAAAGAACTCATCAATGTTCATTGTCATAGGATAGGTTGGTTGGATGATAAGAGATAGAAGGATAGAGCACCAACGCCAGACACACCAACGCCGCTCGTTGGTCTGCTTTTATCGTTTGATTGTAGTCTACACAGACAAGATGATGGTGATATCATCTTTGTTATTAGGTCTGTATAAACCAGAGGAGAGGGGCGGAACTATTTTTCTCACAGCTCTGCCTGGCGCGGGTGACTCTAATGCTTCTACAGGGAGAGAGAAGATAAGAAGATATCTCTTTCTTAGCACTCAGTTGTAACAAGTGGCACCCATTTTGCAGGTAGGTGTTCTCCAATGGTTTCCTACTACAGCATACGTTCTGTAATATTCCCTGCTTGTTCTTGTTACAACTGCTCACCCGAAAGTTAGTGCGTTGGTAATGAATTAATCAAGAGATACATCAATGCACTCAGTTGTAGTACGTCACAGCCTTTAGACCATATCTATTAGATATGTACGGACAATTCTTACGTACTTAGTACTACAACTGCTCACTATTGTGAGTTAGTGCATGAGAAGGATACTCTATGGCAAAAACTGATAGATTATAGCTATTTAGTGTCAAAATTTGTGCGTTCTGAGAGGTTTTTGAGGTGATTAAGAAGATGAGGAGGGGTGTGCTACCACTCACATAACTCCTTGCTCATCAATAACTTACTGAACACTTACGTGTCAAAAAAGCAACTGAGAAAGCGCTGTGTAAATACAGCAACTTTCTCAGAAACTTGTTCAAGTGCTTAAAGACTTGCGTTTTTAGCGCTACGTGCAGCGTTAAACTCACGCACAGCATCTGTATTATTATGCTGTACATAGACGTCGTGGTCCTGACCTGTTGCGTCATACACAGAAAATCTGATGATGCGCTCACCGTCTACGCAGAGTTCTACGCCGTCCTGACCTGCGCGTTTGACAAAGCTGTCAAGTGCTTGAGAAGCAGGTAGACTCTTATTGGCAAACTGCTCAAAGAGACTCTCAGGGACTTCGCTCTCCAAGTACTCTTTGATAACGATGTGTCCAGGAAGCGACAGTGTCTTGTTAGACTGCACAAAACGCTGAAGCACGTCGCACTTAGCGCGCAACAAAGTACTACGCTTGCGTTCTCTAATCCAAGTCCCTTCAGGGATCATAGAGGATTGAGACAATTGTAGGTAGCCGTACTCAGGTTTGTTTTTGAACGGAGTAATGAGGCTGCCTGTGGTGGAGTTGGGGATGATTTGAACTTGAGACATAGGTAAAAAGTTTGGTTTTAAGTGTGAATTGATGGGGGGGTTGAAGGTTGTCTGTACTAAGTCTGTTCTCAGAGTTGTACTCAAAGGGGGTTTGAGGGTTGTGTTGAGGGTTGTACTTAAGAAAAAAACAGACGCCCTCGTGAATTGTGAGCAGACACCAGAGCACTTTCTTGAGCTGAGGTTTAGGAAAAAACTGACCTGACTTGCACCAAGGCTGGGAGACGAATCTCCCAACCTGGTGTGTCAAGTTCAGCGTTACGCAGGCAGTGTGGCACTGTTTGCGTTGACAGCTGCGCGGAACTCTGCGACCTCACTGACATTGTCGTGGGCAACAGAGATATCAGCCTGCGTGCCAGAGGCATCGTAGTCTGAGAAACGCAGAATGCGCTGACCGTTATTGGTGAGCGCAACGCCGTCTTTGCCTGCGCGTTTCAGGAACGGCTGAACAGCCTGCTCATAAGAGAGGTTTTTGTTCAGACGCGAAGCATAGTTTTCAGGGAGTTCGTCCTCAAGGAACTCGCGAACAACAATGCGACCTGGCAGCGTGAGCGTTTTGCCGTGCTGTGCTACGAAGCTCTCTAAGACAGAGGTCTTAGCGCGTAGCAAAGCACTGCGGCGTTTTTCCTCCAACCAGCCGCCGTCGCGCTGAATCATTTCAACAGACTGCAGTTGGAGGTAGCTGTAGTCTGGGTTGCTGTTAAACGGTGTAATGAGAGCACCTGTCTGAGCATTGGGGGTGATTTGGACTTTGTTCATGGTAGTTTAGATTTGGGTTTAGTGAAACAAAATGAACTGAATGAAAAGGGGGGTTGAAGGTTAATCAGAGACACAAAAGTTGTGAGAGGACTAATCCTCCCACAACCATGTGCCTACAGATACCAGAAAGCCCATGAACATGAATAAATTCATGAACCACATGGGTGCTGAGTTGCTGACATCTGTGAATGTCAGACTGCTGGTCAGCATGCTGATAGCGCCTGCAAGGAACGTATGCCAGATAACTGTCATAGTACCTGCAATGAGTAGCCATGCAAGTACCTGGACAGGCATGACGAAATTTTTGATTTTGTACATGAGAATTGGGTTTAGTTGAACAGTGAGGTGGGTTGAAGGTTGGTCAAACGCTTTAAAGACCAAGAGAGACGCTCCTGTGCAGAGCGTCCCTCCTGTGTCTGCGTTGCAGGTTGGATAACTTTTATCCATTGACATTCACGCAGTAGTCTCTGAAGTAAGCAATTGCTTCCCTCAGAGTCTTAGCAATGATGTCGTGTCCTGCAATGTTCCATGTGTGGTACATAGCGTAAAGGATTTGACCTGCATACACAGGGGGGTTGAGGGTTGCTGTGTTTGGTGGGGGGATGGTTGTCATAGGGACTCCCACCACTCTCATCCACATCACATTTTTACACCCATCAGTTCACACCTCATGTCAGTTCATGAGTTAGTGTGTTCTTGTGTCATCTCTCTCCTTAGTGTTTGCTCTCTCTCTATATAGGAGAAGCATGAGAGCGCCCGGTTTTTGTACAGTGCGCCCCAAAATGACAAAACCCCCAGGGGGGTACCTGAGGGTTGCTTAGAGGGAGGGGGAGTGTTTTTTAGTTGGTAGTTGTCATCATGACATCTTTCTCTGCTGAGATTTCTACCTCATAGTGCCAGGTCTCATCTGTTTCCTGGCAGAGTCTATACATGATGGGTGCTGTGCTGTCACCAGCCAGTTGCATGGCGTTGACAAGTCTTGGGAGTTGCATTGTGTCAGACTTTAGGTAGACGATCTGGCCAAAATCAAAGTTGTTGTGCAAGCGTATCATAGTGTCAGTTTATTTGGGTTAGTTGTACTCAAAGTCAAGGATCTTTCCTACCAGGTCAGAGCGGTGGTTCTCTTTAAGCTTGATCCACTTGATCTCAGGGATCTTCTTGCTCAGTTCTATGGCATAGGACAATCCGTTGTAATCGTCTCTGATGTCTTTTTGCTCATTGTCACCATTGACAATGATCTTGCCTGTTTTGCCAAGGCGTGTCAGAATGGCCAGCATCTGCGCCTTGCTCAGGTTCTGTGCTTCTTCTACTACTAAGACATCGTCTATAGTCTTTCCTCTAATGAACTGCACAGGATAGGCCACGATCTGTTTGCTTTTGACCATCTCCTGAATCTTGGCTTTTTCATAGCACTTTTCCAAGTTCTCTACAAAAGCCTCCAGGTAAGGGTTAAACTTTTCATCTAGTGATCCTGGTAACAAGCCCATGGTGGCACCCACCTCAATGGTAGCGCGCGTCACATAGATATTATCGCATTCTTTTTTGAATAAGAAGTCCAGGGCTGTTTGTGCAGAGACTAATGACTTGCCTGAACCTGCGCGCCCTGTGACAATCACTATCTGGTTCTCTCTTATTAAACGCTTGGCATCTTTTTGCTCTTCGTTAAGCTCTACTAAATACTTGATTTCTGTCTTGCGTGATCTATTGGGGTCTCTCATAGTGGGGGGTCACTATAAGTTAATAATAAAATCTGTAAGTATATCACTTGTGAATAACCCAAGCAGACTACCTGCGGTAGCGCCTAAAGAGTATAACACCCTATCAGTTATGGTGCCAAAGACAATCTTCTTGATGTTGTAAGACCAGACCATAGAGATCATAAAGGCTGCAAAGAAAACTCCTACATAGAGCTCTTTGCTTAAAAAGACTGTGTTAATGGCCACAAAGTAGACCTGCACCACGCCGGTCATAAACAGTTTCATCCAGGTTTTCATTTTCTTCTTGGCAGCCAGACCACGTCAAGCTCTTGTTTAGGGATATTAAACTCAATGCGTTTTTCAGCACAGCTTTTACAGCAGGTTACAATCCAGCCTTTGGTCCAGGTGCCTACATTATCTGTTGACCCACAGGTCTCACAGGTGTTTTCAGACTCATCTTCTGCAGCTTCTATCGCATCCCAGTTCTTGTCTAGTGTTCCACCCAAAGGATAAAATCTCAAGCTGCCATACTTTTCTTTGATGTCAGAAACCTTTGTCACAACCTTGGTTCCATTTTCAAGGTTGTACTGGTCGTCGTTTTCCTTTATGGTAGTGACCAGGCGCTTTATGATGGGGTACCAACCCAGGTCTACACCTAAACCTGCTGACCAGGGGGTGTAGTTGGGATCTGTGCCCTGGAACATTTCAGGGTAAATCTTAATGATCTCAGCTGTTAGTCGCTTGGTTTCTGTTTCCATTGCAGCAGGTAATTAGAGTTTTTGGTAGAAAATCTTATGGAGTTGGGGTTCTGTTCAGTGATTTTGACAATTTGGGTGGTCATCCAGGTGAAGAACCTACCGTATTGAGGGTCCAGAATCAAAGATCTCCCTTCAGCTGCCTGGTCATGACCTTTTTCAAAGGTGCCGTCTTCTTTCCATTCAATGAACTTGATCTCTTTTGCAGTCAGTGTCAGGCCATCTTCTGCGCGAACCAACATGTAGTCAGGTTCTGTATCAGGCTGGCACTTCTCACAGTACCGGGGAGCAATAGCCCCCTCTCCCTGGGCTGCTGCCAGTTCCTCTAAAGAAAACTCATGACCTTTTTTTACAATCTTTCTACAATTGGAGCACAGCAGCGCCATTTTGCCGCCATTGAACTTAAAGAGGGCCTTTTTCATTTCCAGTGATTGTTGTCTTTTTCAAAGTAAAACTCCAATGGTTCAGCATTGTGGTCATAGTAAAAACCTACCACATCGCTTTGAAACCTGCTGTGTATGTTCTCAAACAAGGCTACTGTGACTACTTTGAAGCCCATGTCAATAAGGTGGTTGGCAAAAAAGTTATAGTTACCACCGGTGATTACCCCTGCTTCTACCAGGACTACTGTCTCAAAAGGAAAAAACTCAAAGCAGGTGCGGTTGGCAAACTGCTTGCGGTAAGGTTCAGGATCCTCGTCAGGATAAGGCACCTCCACACACACTATGTCCAACATTTCTCCTCCCTGGCTCAAATGGTGCGCTATGTGCATGGCTGCTGTAGCGCTGTAGTCTGGACTGACCATGGCTACTGCCGCTTTACCTGGCACCAGACCTTCTTTGTTTTGAAGCATCTGGAAGACTTTGACCAGGGCATCCCACTCTTTTTCTCTGGTGACGTACATAAATCAAGTTTATTTAAGGTGGTTTTTTTGCAGGTACTGGTACAAGGAGCGCACAGAATAACAGATAGGTTTTCCTTTACTGTCATGCGCTCCATAACCATCGTGTTCTTTAGAAACAACCAGGTTTCCTTCATTGTCCCGATGGTACAAAGGCCCCTTCCACTTTTTCTTGCCCCACTCGTTCTCATAGATAAACCAGCTGATCCACTCTAAACCTTCCTCTGTGTAGTAGCAGCCCATGGAACGCATTAGCATCTCTTCAAGGACGCTGCTCAGCTCATAAGGACTTTCTATAAGATCCATGCCTATTTTATCCAAAGCCCTAATGTTCTCAGTGCCCTTTTTATAGATGTGCAAAATGCTCTTAAAGTCTTGATACTGCATGATGTGGAATAACTTCTCTACAAATATACAGACAAATTTGTAGAAGTTAAACTTTTGAAGTATATTTGTAGTGTAGAAACTCTATAAAATGTAAACCCCAACTCCTATGTCACAAAACCAAGAAGACAGAGAACCCACCAAAGAAGAGGTAATTGCCTGGTACAAAGAGAAAATTGAGCTGGCAGAGCTGCGCCACAAGCTTGCAGAGCTTCAGAGCAAAGCTGTACAGGAAGAGGCCAAGCGCCTGCAGGCTATGGCAATCATTGCTCAATTCAAGACTCCTCTAAACAGCAACGAGGATGATGCAGAGTCTGAAAACGCACACTGAAAAACCAAATGGCAGAAGTTTAACCCCCTTAGATTAAACTTCTCAGATTTCCATGTTCCTTGAAAACCTAGCCACTTTAGCTCAGATGGTAGAGCGACTGATTTGTAATCAGTAGGTCGTGGGTTCAATTCCTACAAGTGGCTCTAATTTCTCTTAAACCAACTCCAACCCTATGTCAAAACCCTTTAAAACACTACTTGGAACCAGGATCTTGTTAAACAAACCTGACAAACCAGAGTCTGTTATTCAGCTTTCACCGGAAGCAGAAGCTGAACTAGAACGTGAAATGATGCAAAAGTGGACTATGCTGGAAGTTTTTGCTACAGGTGATGAAGTCACGCATGTAGTTCCTGGCGACAAAGTCTATGTTCCTACTCAATACTTGCAGCATGCAGATGTAGTCCAGTTAGATGACAGCATCAAACTCATGATTGCAGAGCGCGACATTGCCATTGTATGGTAATTTTTTTGTTTAACCCTCAACCCTCCAAAAACCAATGCTTACATTTTTAATCAACCTGTTCAAAGGCAGTTCCACTTTGGCCACCCTTGAGCGCAAAAAACATAACATCTTGAGCACTTTTTACAAGATGTCCACAGAGCTGAGTGCACTGCATGATGAGCAGATCACCGCCATTAAGAACCTGGAAGTAAGACTTGCAGAGCTGGAAAGTGAAAAACGTGAAGTAGAACAGATGGCCCTCAGCACAGAAAAAACTGTTGCTCAGATCTCAAAGATCATAGGGCAATCTTGACAACCATGCGGGCAGCCCTGGTGGCAGTCGTGGCTCATAACCACAGATGTGTGGCAGGTTCGACCCCTGCGCCCGCTACCAATGTCCAGTTTTTAGTTCAAAAAACTGGACTTTTTACAACGCAAATGCCTGTACCTCACACTGATGTAAGCGTAGAAAAGCATGTCCTGGCAGTATGGTGGAACTGCAGCCCACACTCTCGCAAGGGTGTGTGTAACGCGGGGGAATGTTCAGGTGAAACTCCTGAGTGTATGGTATCTAATCTTGAAAAACCATGGAAGTAAACAAAGTTCAAAAAAAAATCAGGGTCACACCTTACGACCTTGTCAAATACCAGATAATTACCAATTTTATCTTCTTTAAGAAAGAACACCTGATTCCTTCAGACATAGAGATTCTTACGATGCTTGCTCTTTGGGGGCCTGTTGAGCTGAGTAAATTTTGCAATGCTGCTGCAAGAAGACTTTATGGATCTGTAGAACTTGAAGAGTTTTCTGTGAGAGCGCAAAACGTGCGCAATCGCATTTCTAAGCTTGAAAAGCGCAAGATTGTGGTAAAGAGCAAGGATAATAAGAAGCTGATACAAATCACACCCAGCATTGATATCTACCGTAAAGGAAACATTTTACTAGATTATAACCTATTGTCCATTGAATCCAACAAAGCGTAAAGAGTTGTCTTTGCTTACAGCAAAGAAACTTGACAGAAATTTTCAAGAGGTTGATGACATTGTTGCTTTCTTCTATCGCTATGTGCAAAAACGTCTCAGCAGCGTGGAAAGCATTGCTGTAAATGTTCCCAATTTGGGAACTTTTGTGCTTAAAAAAAGGAGGGTTCAAAAAAAGATTGAGCGCCACAAAAACTTTATAGACAGTCTTGATGAGACTGCTTCTATAAAAGCTTTTGAGATTAAGCAGGATGTTAAAAAAGACATTGAAAAATATGAAGCCATCTTAGACATGATGGACCAGGAAGAAGAAAGAAAACTTAAAGTGCAAACCTTAAAAGAAAAACACCATGCTAATCAAGTTGTGGAAGGATCGCAATAAGATTTTAGAAGGAGTCGCCAACAGCGTTTTTAAGACAGAACATGTTGAGGAGATTCATGATCACCGCATGGCCATATGCCAGAGTTGTCCATTTTTGCAATCAAAAGGCCAAAAGAACTGCGTTGCACCTGGCACTCATCCATGCTGTCCTCAGTGTGGGTGTTCTTTGAAATTTAAGTTGCGTTCTCTCACATCTTCATGCCCTGAGGGCTATTGGGATGCTGTCCTCACGCAGGATGAAGAGGATGCTGTAAAGAAAAGCATTGATAACCAAAACCCCCTATGAGCATACTCTTTGAACCCTCTACACACAGTTACACATCTTTAGACCCTCAGGATACTACTCAATGGGTCAGTGTTACCACCCTTTTGGGCGCACTCAAGCAACCTTTTGATGGTAAGAATGTTGCCACTAAGAGCGCCACTAACAAGCGCTCCAAGTGGTTTGGCATGACACCAGAGCAGATTCAGCAGATCTGGAAAAAGGAAGCTGATCGTGCTTGTAATTTAGGCAACTGGTACCATGACCAGCGCGAGCGTGACATTCTGGGCTGCCAGACCATTGTGCGTTATGACAATGAGCTGCCAGTGATTCGTCCTATGCAAGATGAGACAGGTAAAAAAATAGCACCTTCTCAGAAACTTATTGACGGTATTTATCCTGAACACATGGTTTACCTGCGCTCTGCAGGCATCTGTGGACAAAGCGATCTGGTGGAAGTGGCTAATGGCCAGGTGTTTATAACAGACTATAAGACCAATAAAGAAATCAAGACAGAAAGCTTTAAGAACTGGGAGGGTGTTTCTCAAAAGATGCACATGCCAGTGTCTCACCTAGATGACTGCAACCTGAACCACTACACGCTGCAGCTCTCTATTTACATGTACATGATTCTTAAGCACAATCCTACACTAAAGCCGGGTAAGCTTACCATTCATCACATTCTTTTTGAAGAAGAAGACCACAAAGATGAGTATGGATATCCTTTGCTTAAGACCAATACTGATGGTGATTTTATCATTCGCGACATCGTGCCTTATGAACTGCCCTACCTTAAAGATGAGGTGCTGGCAATCATGACATGGTATAAAGACAATCAGAATAAGGTGCTTAAAAACAAAAAATCATGATTAAGCTATTTGACATAGAAAACGGCAGGATTGTTCCCTCTGAACACTGCTTTACGCTCACACTGCTCAAACAGATCATGAAAGACTATCCTGAAGATTACATGGACGTGTATGCGTATCTGTTCTACATGAGCTGTCCTAACCCTGACCTGAACCCTTTCTTTGACGTTCCTGAAAACGAAAAAGAAGAGCTGATCCTCTCACAGCTTAATGTCACTTTCTCTGTAGAAGACGAGCTAATCTTGCAGGCACTTACTTTTTGCAAGAAGCTGTATGAAACACCCACCTATCGTGCATTTATGGGCATCAAGCACATGCTGGACCGTCTTGCACGCTACATGGAGACTACCACTATTGAACATGGTCGCGATGGCAACATTAACTCCTTAGTCAATGCAGCTGCTAAGTTTGAGCAGATCCGCCTGTCTTTCAAAGGTGCCTACAAAGACCTTATGGAAGAGCAGAAGTCTCAGGTTAGAGGTGGACAGCATATTGCATACGACCAGGGTTAAACCAAAAACCAAACTATCATGACCGCAGAAAT
>Ga0315909_10007011_pt1 | contig 12641 bp, 20 predicted proteins | sample LakEriMetagenome_11_FD_203527 | JGI IMG/M metagenome (GOLD analysis project Ga0315909, IMG submission 203527) | Freshwater fungal communities from buoy surface, Lake Erie, Ohio, United States - Buoy 2 MA125 | ecosystem: Environmental > Aquatic > Freshwater > Lake | place: USA: Lake Erie, Ohio...
ACCCTATGGAAAACTACCCTAAATGGTTGAATAACCTTGTTTATTTCTTGGCCGGTGTTGGCTTTTGGCAAATAATTTTGTATTTACTATGAGAATTAAAGTTTTTAATCCAGCCCATGTTGTGTCTTGCGAGATCACAAAGGAACATGTGAGCAGTCGGTTTTACATTAGACCTGAACGAATTGTCACTAAGTATTTTGGACTAGTCGGCGAAGAACAGGATCGAATGGTTGGTGACAATGACTATTGGTCATTTGATACTAAGGAGTTTACTTATCCATGGGATTTCCTAACGGATAACAGTGACCGTTATGATATCGTCGGTGATGAAGTAATGTGTAAAGCAGAAGTCCGCTTTCAATTCGTTGACGGTCAATTTGCTAAATATTATTTCTCAACATTTAAAGACGCAATAGACTGGGTTAAAACTGTAAAGGGTTTGACAAACATTGACTCATGGATTCAACGTTAACTGAAACTGAAGTTCGTCGACTAAGATCTCTTGGCTTGACGCCAATTTACGGATTTGTCAAGCAAAGCCAGCTTCATGAAGAGTTAGAAAGCTTATCAAGCGGCTTGGTCAAAACTATGTTCAATGAACGTGGTTGGGGCAACGGCTATGTTTGTTTGCCAGCTGGCCATCGTTGGTGGGGTATGGAGTATGACAATATTCCAGTCTCAGTGCATGGGGGCCTAACCTTTGCAACCTTTGCTGAAAAACTAGATTGGCCGGAGATAGACCGCAATCGAGTGTTGCCTGACGATTACGTAATAGGCTTTGACACTCGACACTATGGAGATTCTTTACAGCGATGGCCGAACGCTGAGAGTGTGATGGCTGAAGTCAAGAGGCTGATTGAACAATGCGAATAATATGGACATTAAATTATCGGTCGAAGACCAAATTAGACTATTGGAATTAGGCATTGAAACTCAGATATTAACTAATGAAGAACTAGTGAGATTGAGAGTATTGGGAATTCTGACACCAGGCGATGACACTAATTCTGAACTCGATAACGATAAATAGTTTTATTGAAACATCTCATTGTGTATATTGCACTAACTTTATGGATTGCAGCTGTGCTGTGTATTCATATCAAGCGTACCCTTAAACCGAATAGACATCCATAGTATTATTCTATTAAACATCGACACATGACAAACAGAAAATTAGTTGATTCAACTTATGCAGAGAGCATGATTGTTTCAATGGAAACGGATTACGATAATTGGACAATGGAATCGTGTGGCGCTGCTGGGTATTCATGGTTAGAATTCAGGAGCCCTGAATATAAATCACCGGCTGGGCTACGTAAGATGTATGCGTTCACGCTAAACTATAATGGAGCTTATATCGACGGTCGAATTCAATGGACTGTACCAATGTCCATTTGGCTTAATCCATTCAATCCATTATTTTGGAGATATTGGATTGCGAAAAAGAAATTAGTTAGATTCTTAAAGGTTGAGTCAACTAAAAAACATCTCGAGTATTTGAGTAAGCACATGCCATAATGCAGCCAGTAAGAACACGACAAGAGGAATTGGTTGAAGATCCATGGCAAATGTTAGTCGTTTGCCAAATGCTTAATCAGACTAGCTGGAAACAAGTGGATGCATGTCGTCCACTTTTTTTTGATAGGTGGCCAACTGCTGATAAGTTAGTAAAAGCTGAGTTAGCTGCGGTAATCGAGACAATTCGGCCGTTGGGTTTTTATAATCGGCGAGCAAAATCGTTAAAGGCATTTAGCGAAGCGTGGTTAGTGGCTTTAGATGAGTGGCCTGAACCAAAACTGATTCCAATAAAAATTCTCGAAAAGATGCCAGGTCTGGGCAAATACGCGCTAGACTCTTGGAAGATTTTTCAATTAAATGACTTATCAGTTGATGCAACTGACAAAGTTTTAGTACAATATTTAGAATATCATAGAACATTAAATGGAACTATTAGCAACTCACCCAGTTAAAAAATCAGATCTAGGTTTTCACGGCAACTTATTTGGCGGAAAACTGCTAGCTTGGCTTGATGCAGCAGCTGCTGCGTATGCAATGGAAGTTTGTCACAATCGTCGAATGGTTACCGTTCGAATTGACGAATGTATTTTCAAGAAACCTGCAAAGGAAGGCTCGCTTGTTAAAATTTATGCAGAACTAGTTAAGATCGGTAACACCTCAGCAACTTTTCACGTTGAGGCTAGAGCCTTTAACGTTTACACGCATGATGAGGAAGCAGTATTACACACAAAGATTGTATTCGTTAGAATAGACGAGGATGGTAATCCGATTCCTATTTCAAAGAGTGTCAAGGATTCTCATGTATTTACTTCACCACCGCCATCGAAGTTATAAATACTCATGTATGTATACGATTAATTCTTGTAAAATCTGTTCTCAACCAATACCGGTATTTAGCGGCACGTCAATAATTTGTACAACATGTTTAATAAAATCAAAGAAAAGTTAAACAAAACTTGGCAGTTTTTAATCTGGCTTGAAGAACATCGACTTAAAGCAATGGAAAGATCTGGACGAGGCTGGGGCTGATAAATAATCCTATGCAGAATAGGAGTATTTTATTATTTGAATCATGGTCAATCAGTCAAATTGCTGACCGAATCAATAAAGCAGCCGCTGGTCCAGGAACAGATGAAATTGAATTAGTATCAGCAATTCAATCAATTCCAGATAAACAGACAGTTGTTCAAATCAATGCATTAATGTCTAATAGCGACAGTTATGCATATAAAACAATTGACGCAGTACTTAAGGGCGAACTTGGTTATTTAGATGATGATTATGCTGAGACTATTAACATTCACCTTGATAGAATTGGCGCTAAGTCAGTCCTTGCCCTAACGGCGATGCCGGTTACTCCACCTGAAAAGATTATTGCTGATATCTTACCAAGAGTTAAGCAACATGAAGGAGTTAAATCTAAAGTTTACTTAGATAGCCAAGGCGTCCCAACGATCGGAGTCGGTTTTAATCTATCTAGACAAGATTCTCTTCAGAGAATTAGTTCAGTCGGCGCAAATTACCAGCAAGTTAAAGCTGGCAAAGCCGCTCTATCTGATTCACAAATTTCTACGCTATTGATGCAGGACTTAAAGGCTGCATATGAGCAAGCACAAAGTCTTGTGCCAAACTGGAACTCTTTACCGGATTCAGTCAAAGGAGTTTTAACAGAAATGGCATTCAACTTAGGCAAACAGGGACTAAGCGAGTTTAAAAACTTTCTCCGATACATTTCAACATACGATTATGATAAAGCTTCAGCTGAAATGTTAAGGTCTAGCTGGGCAAGCCAAGTCGGCAATAGAGCACAAACTTTATCAAAAATAGTAAACACTGCTTAACAAATAAATAATTATATGAAGCACATCAAGCTTTTTGAACAATTTATTAATGAGTCTTTTGAGAGAGATCCCAAAGAAGAGACGAAATTAACTGAGCACCAGCTCGATATCGTTATGCGATTAGCTGATGCAATTGATAAAGCTATGAATAGTACTAGTGTTGGAGCATATCAAACTGGCACAATTCAATTTAATTATAGTGCACCCACCGGCGATTGGATGGATTTAAGAGCGTATGGCGGTAGCATTCGAATGTGGATAGATCAAGATATGCAGATCAGACCAATTTTTCTAGAGATTGAGGGTAATACTCAAGACGAGTTAAAAAGAATGGTTGAACTAGGTCTAATTCAAAATCTTGCAGATTTTATTGAGATTGAGGGCGAGTATATTACTGGTTTTAATGTAACAACTAGTGTTTCGTATGATTCAAAGGATGTTCCCTTTAGCTATGATGAAACTTCAAATACCGAATTCTATAGCGCATCTTACCTAAACTTCAACGACAATGGGCCTCAAGAAATTCAAAGGCTCGCCGATGACATTGGCGATTGGGCGACTGAGTGGATGGATGAGAGTGCTATACCGGAGTCAACTATTCAAGCCATGCTAGACGAAAGGTTTCCTGAATACGAAGAAGACGAGGATGACGAGGATGAAAACGAAAATGACGAAGACGACGATGACAACTACTAAATACATTAAGCTATTTGAATCATTTAATACTATTTCAATTGAAGGTGAAGAACCTTTTATCAAATGGGCATGCGAGCAACTTGGAATTAAAGAGTGCCCAACCATAGAATTTGGAGACGATCATTCATTTGCGACAGAAAAGAGATCAATGGCATACTTTCAACCAGGTAGTTATCGAATCTTTGTTTTACGCGGTAAAAGAACGAAGGCCGACTGGTTGCGTTCTCTCGCCCATGAATTAGTTCATGCACACCAGCTTGAACGTGGCGAAAAACTGAATGGTGAGACTGGTTCAGACCACGAAAACGAGGCCAATTCTAAAGCTGGCGAATTGCTCAGAGACTGGGGCAAGATTGACGGCACAATTTACGAAAGCTAATTTCTTTGGTATATTAACCTCATGCAAGGTTATACAGTCTATTACCTACATTACGAAGATCCTGAATTTAGGAAGCCTGCCTGGAATACTCGACAAGATTTTGTTAGAATAGTCGGTGCCAAAACGCCAGACGCAGCAATCAATTGGGTCAAGTCCCAGTTTGAAACGCCAATCAAGATTATGGGATTGGGAGTCAGTAAGTTAGACGATTGTGAAATCTTAATAAACGAATAATGTATAATAATAGCTATGAGCAAAAGAATTCAAGTCGCCGACGAGTATCGTAAAAACAAATTAAGCCTTGAACCAGGCGGAGATGAAGTAACTGTTGTATTGGGGGATGGAACCCGATTAGTGTACGACAAAATTAAAGATCCATATCGATATGTTCTGCATATCCACAGAATGGGAAAAGATATTCAAGAAGTTTATGTTAACGGCGAGCCCTTTGATGTAAACTTTGATTGATAAATAACTCTATGAAGAGTTATGTACAGTCTAGATCGGCATGGATTGCCGAATCTTCCACATATTACAAAGAAGACTTAAATCCGAAATTTTGGAGCAATGAGGAGTTTGACCAGATGGTCAGAACCAAATTGCTGGCAATTGCACAGGACTTCTATGAGGGTCTGCAATTAACTGTGCCGGTCGTTGACGTCCAGCTTACTGGATCAATTGCAAATTATACGTGGACTGAATATTCAGATCTAGATGTGCATGTTATCCTAGATTTTAAAGCAATTGGTGAAGACCTTGAGCTAGTTAAAAAGGCACTAGACGGTCAACGTTTTATATGGAATATGAGACACCCAGTCATCATCAAAGACCATGATGTTGAATTATATGCCCAAGACCAGAATGAGCCCCACGTGTCATCAGGTTTATTCTCGTTAATGAAAAACGAGTGGATTAAGAAACCTGTTTGGAACGAACCAGTTATTGATGAGCTTGACGTTAAGCGTAAAGTTGAAGCTTACATAACTGAAATCGAAGAACTTGAAAAGAGTTTAGCTGACGGATCTAGCGAATTTGAAGCTCGTGAGTTGCTCGAAAGAGTTGGTGCGCTTAAGACCAAGATCATGAAAGCTCGTAAAGACGGTCTCGCTGAAACTGGCGAATTTTCAGTTGAAAATCTAGTTTTCAAACAATTACGTAATCAAGGCTGGATCGAGAGACTAATCGATGCTGGTTCGAAATCATATTCTGCAATTTATTCTGATACAAAGAGTGAGTCGGATGAAGCCTCTACTTCGACAGAAGGAGCTGGCGAAAAGCCAGTTAACGAAGACCGCATTTATCCAGGCGGCCTAGTCTTTGTTTTAGGCAAAGAACAAGAGGGCGGGCGTCGCCTCTATCTATTTGATATTGAATGGGCTAGAGAAGTTAGTCGACCTGGAGGTTGGCAAGTAAATATGGTTGGTCTCAGAAATCCAATGATCATTAAAAGAATCGATGGAGAACTTAGAGCCAAATCGATTGCAGCAAGTCCTCGAGATATTCAAAGAGCAATCGGTCTATCTAATATGAGCGTCGTGCTAAATGCAAAGACCAAGACTCCGTTTTGGCATGATACAGTCAAGATCAATAACGTTTCTCAACTGCTGAAAGTAATGCAGTATCGTTTACCAGCAATCCCAGATCTAAATTTAGATTAACTTTCAAAAACTTTGAATCGATCGTAAGTAAATAATGCTAACGATGATTCAGTTTATTGAATTTTATGTCCGAACAGATAATGCCTATTCCACCGAACGGGTTAGGTACATGCTTGACAATTTAGTAGACTTAGGCACCGTTAAGAAATGGAGCGAGCATCAAGAAGAAGACTCAATGCACTTTACCGTAAATGGCACATGGACTGCATATAGTACAATTGCTGCAATGATTCCAAAGAAGCGAACTCCGGAAACAGCCCTTTTATCAATCTCTATAGAACATTTTGAAGATGACTAAACTTAGAATCGCAATCGGCTCAGACCATGCAGGCTTTGAGCTTAAACAACAACTCATCAAGTACTTAACAGAACAGGGCCATAATATGTGGGACCTTGGACCAGAATCAGCTGACTCTGTTGACTATCCAGATTATGCACACCAAGTTGCAATGAACGTTTCAAACTTCGGTACGACAGGTATTCTAATCTGTGGATCTGCAAACGGAGTCGCAATGACCGCAAACAAGCACCCAAAGGTTAGAGCGGCAATTGCTTGGGAACCGGAGCTAGCTGCTCTGGCTAAGCAACACAATGATGCAAACATTCTCTGTATTCCTGCCAGATTCGTGCAAGCTTATGATGTGCCGGCAATAGTCGATGCATATTTGTCAGCCGAATTCGAAGGAGGTCGGCACAAAACCCGAGTCGATAAAATCAGTTTTTAGTATATTAACTATATGCTAAGAAAACTAAGCTGGTCTATTGTGATTAAGGCCGGGGTCCTAATCTTTTTAATTAAGCTTGTGTATAAGATTTTTAACTAATGGAACTGATTAATAAAATAGACGAATCAAACAACTTACTTAGTCCAGTTTTACCAGATGGAGTTAAGAACTATCTGATTGATATTGACGGTACTATTACCGAGGACGTGCCGAACGAAGAACCTGAAAGAATGTTAACTGTTGCGCCGTATCCAGACGCAGTCATCGTAATAAACGAGTGGTTTGAGCAGGGACATGTCATTACTTTCTTTACTTCTAGAACTGAAGAACACAGAAGAGTAACGGAAGTTTGGCTAAATTCACATGGCTTTAAGTACCATGGCTTATTAATGGGTAAACCAAGAGGTGGTAATTATCACTGGATTGACAACCATATTGTTAGAGCAACTAGATATAATGGAATCTGGTCAGATCTAGTAAAGAAAAATGTAACGATAGAAGTATTTCCATCGAACGAATAATTATGGCAGTAAAAGATATAGGAAAGAAGTACCAATTGCTGGATGAGATCGAACACGTTCTCAAAAGACCTGGCATGTATATTGGCTCAACGAAGCCACACACATCAAATGAATGGATTCTCGGAGACGGGGGTTTCTTTGAAAAGGAGGAGCTGACGTATAATCCTGGTTTTCTAAAGCTATTTGACGAAATCATTTCGAATTCAGTTGATGAACATAAGCGGTCCGGCAAGATCAATACAATTAAAGTAACAGCAGATGCGACCACGATATCAGTATGGGACAATGGCGGAATCCCAGTTGTTCAACACCCAGAACACAAGGTCTGGATTCCGGAACTTATCTTCTCAAATCTCAGAGCTGGGTCAAACTTCGACGACACTGAAGGTCGAACAGTCGCCGGTACGAATGGAGTTGGAGCGAGTCTCGTCAACATCTTTTCAGATAAGTTTATCGTCGACACAGCAGACGGTAAAAACAGATTTTACCAGGCATTTTCTCAGCATATGGCAAACCGGACTGCTGCGAAGATTTCAAAGAGTACTCAAGGTTTTACTGAAATAACTTATACTCCAGACCTAAGCCAATTCGGTATGGCGTCGATTGATGATGCTCATATCAAGATGATGCGTAAGCGAGTTATCGAAATTGCAGCTGCTAATCCTGGCCTTAAAGTTGAATTTGGAAAAGATAAATTTAAGTTTAAAACCTTTAAGGAATACGTTGATCTATTTGTAAAGGATTCTATTTGGGAAAGATCTGAGCATTGGGACTTTGCAATCGGCGTTTCAAAAGACGGTTATCAATCTCAATCGTTTGTTAATTCAATCTTAACTAAAGACGGAGGTACTCACGAGAACTATATCATCTATCAAACGATTGAGCAGTTGCGAGGCTTAATCAAAAAGAAATATAAAGTTGATACAAAACCAGCTGAGATTAGAAACCACATGTTTCTATTTCTTAACTGTACAATTATCAATCCAAGTTTCTCTTCGCAAACCAAAGAGAAGTTGATCACTGAGCCCAAGGATTTTCAAACTGCACATAAAGTTTCTGAAAAGTTTGCAAAGGCAATCTTTACATCAGAAGTTGTACAGTCTTTACTGGATTGGATTGAGCAGAAAAAACAGGCCGAAGAAAAAGCTGAACTAAGAAAACTTAACAAGTCTCTATCAACTGCAAAAGTTCTAAAGTTAATTGATGCAAAGGGTCGAGATAGAGAAAAATGCGCATTAGGTATCTTTGAAGGAATGTCAGCTCTATCGGCTGTTCGCAAGTTTAGAGATCCACAAACCTTTGGTGCATTTCCGCTTAGAGGTAAATTCCTAAATGTCGCAGAGTTAAAACACGCAGAAGTTATTAAGAACGAAGAAGTCGTGCAACTAATGGCATCATTAGGCATTAAGTTAGGCGAAGACGCTAGACACCCAAGATACGGCAAGATCCTTATCTACACTGATGCCGATCCGGACGGTGATTCAATTGCTGGAATGCTAATTAATTTCTTTGCTAGATATTGGCCTGAACTCTTTGCACACGACAGAGTTTTTAAGGTTATGACTCCACTTGTTGTTGCAAAGAAAGGCAAGGAAGTTATTCCATTCTATTCAAACGAAGATTACCAGAAATGGGAATCTAAAACTGGAGCAAAGGGCTGGAACGTCGAATACAAGAAAGGACTCGCTGCATTAGAAGACGACGAATACAAAGAGATCATTCATAATCCAGTACTAGTCAAAATCAATAATGACGGAGCCTATAAAGAAAGCCTAAATAATTGGTTTGGTAACGACTCATCAACTAGAAAAGAGAAACTCCTTAAGTTATCAATATAAAGAGCATGGTTCATATGAAGAAAATTCAAGCAACAATAAAGTCAATAACGCAATATTTAGATCATGATTATGCTCTGTATGGCATGTATACGCTTGAGAATCGAGCAATCCCATCAGTAATTGATGGGTTTAAGCCAACTCAACGTAAGATAATCTATATCGCAGATAAGGTTTGGAAAAACGGCACAGAAAAACCGCTAAAGATATTTCAACTTGGCGGTAAGGTTGCGGCTGATGCACACTACCATCATGGTGACGGCTCACTAAATTCTGCCATCATCGGTATGGCCCAATCATTTAAGAATTCTCTGCCTCTGCTTGAAGAGATTGGCCAGTTCGGATCTCTTAGATCGCCAGAAGCAGGTGCCGCTCGCTACATTTCAACTAAAACAACCAAGAATTTTAGACTTCTCTATAAAGATTTTGAATTACTGGAATCTCGTTATGAAGAAGGTTCTCAAATCGAACCAGCATTCTTTTTGCCAATTATTCCAGCAGTTCTTCTGAATGGTTCATCAGGTATTGCAGTAGGTTTCGCAACAAACATCTTAAACCGCAATCCAATCGACCTAATTGATGCTTGCTTAAATGTGTTAGCCGGCAAAAAGGTACCAGTATTGGTGCCATGGTGGAAAGATTTTTCAGGAGAAGTTAAACCAACTGCCAACCCAAACCAATATGTCATGAGCGGCTCTTATCGAGTTGCAAACACAACAACGGTTGAGATCTCCGAATTGCCGCCATCCGTTACTTATCAAAAATACGAAGCCCATCTCAATTCTCTACTTGAAAAGGGTACGATCTATTCATATGACGATAACTGCTCAGGTGGAATAAACTATACTCTTAAGTTCTCAAGAAACACGCTAGCTGATTTAATCAAAAAGGGTCGTCTTGAAACTTTGCTAAAAATGCAGGAGAACGAAACAGAGAATTTGACATGTCTTGATGAGAATGGCAAGCTTAAAATATTCGACTCAGTCTCGGCTCTAGTTGAGTACTTTGTAGGCTTTAGATTGAGCTACTACGATAAACGTAAAGCCTATCTGATAGACAAATTAAACCGTGAACTTGTATTCCTGTCAAATCGTGCAAAGTTTATTAAGTTAATAATCGAAGGCAAACTTAAAGTAAGTAATAGACCAAAAGCCGAACTTGTCGCAGACCTAGAGAAACTTAAATTTGATCAAGTAAACGATTCATACAACTATCTACTGTCGATGGCGATTAGTTCGTTAACTAAAGAGTTATATGAACAATTGCTTAACGAGGTCTCGGCCAAATCCGATGAACTTGCCATAGTAAAAAAGACTGAGCCAATTGATATGTACAAAACAGATCTTGTTGAGCTTAAAAAGAACTTAAAAAATTCAAGATAATAATGACCATTTTCCAATCCTTCGCTCTAATGAGCCTTGTCGCAAGTAGCATCGTTACAATAATTTTAATCAATCGTGCTAGATACAAATCAGCTATTCTAAAGCTAAAGCTAAAAGAATATTCTGAGAAACTCGAGATTGGCGAAACTTACTGGTACAATTCTTCTAAGGGTTTGCTCAATGCAAACCATCCAAGCTGTTGGGCAAAAGTTGTTGCTCAGCCAACCCTCGATAAACATAATGTTGTAGTTATCGAAGTCATGTTGAAAATTGGTAATAAATCTAGCATTGCAGCGTTTGTGCCAGCTAATAGCCTCGCCAAAATTGAACAACTAAATTCATGATAGACTATAAAATTTTCTCGGTTAACAACTTTGAGTTATCTCAAAGAATTGCAGATTCTTTATCCAAGAATCTTGGAAAGTTAAAGATTGATCAGTTCTCCGATGGAGAAATGAGTCCACAGTTTGGAGAGTCAATTAGAGAAAAGAGAGTATTTCTAATCTGTACGACGTCAAGTCCTACTGAAATCGTTAAACTCCTGTTAGCATTAGATGCGGCCAAGAGAGCTTCAGCTCGGGAAGTGATAGCAATATTACCATACTACGGATATTCCCGCCAGGATCGCAAGGAAGGACCGCGTGGCGCTATTGGTGCAAGGTTAATGGCTGATCTTATTCAAACAGCTGGAGCCGATCGTCTAATCTGTTTGGATCTGCACGCAGATCAAATACAAGGATTCTTTAATGGCCCGTTAAATTTGATTTCTGGCCATATCGTCTTTAGTTCTTTTCTGCGCAATTTACCAGCCGACCAATACACAATATGCTCGCCAGATGCAGGCGGAGTTAAGAGAGCGAACAAATTCTATCAGCAATTTTTAAAACAATTTCCTGATGCAACTTTCGCAATGCTATCCAAATTAAGAGATAAGCCGAATTCAATCGAGAGAATGGATTTGATTGGAGATGTTACTGGCCGGCACGTCATTATAATCGACGATATGATTGACACTGGTGGAACTTTGATCAAAGCTGCACAATTATTAAAAGAGGGTGGAGCAACACAGGTCTCAGCGTGTATTACGCATGGAGTATTATCTGGAGAAGGTCATCCACGAATTATGATGTCAGACTATTTGGACAAGCTAATCATCAGTGATTCCATCGAACAGGAAGTCGTCAACAACAAGATCGAAACAGTCAGTTGTGCATCAGCCATTGCTGCGACGATTGAAGCAATCACCAGCTCAACTTCACTAGAGGAAGCTCTCGATAGATTACTTGAATTGAATTAATAAAAAAGGGACTCAATTGAGTCCCTCTTAATTTAGGCAGAAGTGCAAGTATAATTAAGCAATATCAGCTGATTCAATTAGGGTATAAGTAAACGATTTACCATGAACCGCTGCTGCTTTGCGACAGATCGCCATAAATGATTCAAAGTCCGCAGCCTTCTTGAATACTTGACAGCCTTCTGACCAATTCTCTACATAAGTCGAATCGGCTCCAGCCTTGTGAATATTGATACCAAAGATACCTTCTGCAATTTTACCTTCGTCATAATTCATATCACGATTCGCATCACGATAAACTTTAACGGGCTTTTGTTGCTTTAGGGCTTCATACTTACCTTGGTGTAAACCCAACGTGTGTGAACCTCTGTATTGACCTTCAACTAGTCTAGCTACACCAGCTGCGTTATGGTATTCCATAACTCCCTTTTTACCTGGATCAGTAGTCGCTGGCCAGATGTGGAACTTCCAGTTGCCGCCTTCTTTGTATGATACAGTGATGTGATCATCAAACACGTTGGTAACTTTGTTTCCAGTCGCAGAGTTTCTAACTCCAACGATGTTAACATCGAAATCCTTTGCTCCTTCGAACCAAGCATATCCCTTTGCCTTTACAGCTGCTTCAATTTGTTCTCTTGTGTAACTCATAACGTAATCTTAATTTATTTTTTTTTTTATGCAAGAGCTTGATAGTACTCTTTGAAATGTTTGATTCTGTCTGGCAAACCAATGGTTCCGCCGTTAACTCTTTTCGTAACAGCAGTTACTGTTGCATCGTCTGCTCCTTTATCG
>Ga0315909_10007012_pt1 | contig 12638 bp, 14 predicted proteins | sample LakEriMetagenome_11_FD_203527 | JGI IMG/M metagenome (GOLD analysis project Ga0315909, IMG submission 203527) | Freshwater fungal communities from buoy surface, Lake Erie, Ohio, United States - Buoy 2 MA125 | ecosystem: Environmental > Aquatic > Freshwater > Lake | place: USA: Lake Erie, Ohio...
CTATGTTTAAAAAGCTTCATAAAAATATAGACAATATAACACCAAAATGTTAATTCAGCACACTTTTTGGAGGTAAGCAAATATTAAAATTGAAGTTAAAAATGATAATTTAGAGCAAGCTCTTCGGGCTCTTAAAAAAAAATTACAAAGGGAGGGAGTATTTCGCTTACTCAAAATTAAGAGTCACTTTGAAAAACCCTCTGAGAGAAAAAAACGAGAAAAAGACGAAAATACAAGAAGAGTTAAAAAATTTAAAAAACTTAAAGCAAGATACTAAACTGTTAATCTAATTCATATTTATTTTTATAGTCCTTAAGCAAATCATCACTTTGATCTTGTTTATATAAAATAAAGTTATTACAAACTAAGACATCTAAATCTGTTCCCATAAAACAATTAAATGCATCTGTCACTGAGCACACAATAGGTTCTCCTCTGACGTTAAAAGAAGTGTTAACTAAAACAGGACATTTTGTAATTTTTTCAAATTCTTCTATTAATTTATGAAATATTGGATTTGTCTCTTTATGAACTGTCTGTATTCTAGCTGAGTAATCAACGTGCGTTACCGATGGAATGCTAGATCTTTTTACATTTAATTTATCTATACCAAATAAATTCTTTTGTTCATTTGACATTTGAAGTTGTTTTGATTTTTTAACATCAGCAACTAATAACATATAAGGACTAGCAGAATTTATCTCAAACCACTCTGAAACTTTTTCAAATAAAACAGCTGGAGCAAATGGACGAAAGCTTTCTCTGTATTTAACTTTTAAATTCAAATTTTTTTGCATTTTTTCAGATCGAGAGTCTGCTATAATTGATCTATTTCCTAAAGATCTTGGACCAAATTCCATTCTTCCTTGAAACCAGCCGACGGCTTTTTCTTCGGATAATGCTTTTGCTGTATTTTTTATAATTTGATCTAAATTTAATTTTTTATAACTAGCGCCACAATTTTTAAGTTCGTTTTCAACTTCATAATCTGTAAATTGAGGACCTAAATAAGATCCTTTCATTGAATCTGTTCTTAAAATTTGTCGTTTATTATTTAGTTCTTGATAATAAAAAGCCTGTGCTGCTCCTAATGCCCCACCCGCATCACCTGATGCTGGCTGAATCCAGATGTTTTTAAATAAACCATCTTTTAAAATTTTGCCATTTGCAACACAATTTAAAGCAACTCCTCCTGCCATGCATAAATTTGGTATCTTAAATTCTTTAAATAAAAATCTTGTAATTTTTAAAACAATCTCCTCAGTTACAGCTTGAATTGAGGCTGCAATATCCATATGAATTTGAAGTAATTTATTTTCTGGTTCACGTTTTTCCATATTAAATAGTTTAGCAAACTTATTATTTGTCATCCTAAGACCAGTTGCATAATTAAAATAATTCATATTCAGTCTAAAAGAACCATCTTCTTTAACATCTATTAACTTATCTAAAATAATATCTTTGAATCTAGGTACACCATAAGGAGCAAGTCCCATTACCTTGTATTCTCCGCTGTTAACCTTAAATCCTAAAAAATAAGTAAATGCTGAATACAAAAGGCCTAGGGAATGAGGAAAATGTATCTCTTTTAAAATATTAATTTTATTATTTTTTCCTAAAGATATAGTTGTTGTGGCCCATTCACCAACTCCATCTAATGTTAAAATAACCGCTTCATCGTAAGGACTTGAAAAAAAAGCACTTGCAGCATGACTTAAATGATGTTCTGAAAAATTAATTTTTTTTATATCATTAAAACTTTTATCTTGCTCTTTGAGAGCATCAAAAAGCATTTTTTTTTGAAATAACTTTTCTCTTAGCCATAATGGCATGGACATAGAAAAAGATTTAAAACCACTTGGAGAAAATCCAATATAAGTTTCAAGTAATCTTTCAAATTTTAAAAAGGGTTTTTCATAAAACACTATTTGATTAACTTCATTTAATTTTACGCCTGCTTCTTTCAAAACATAATTGATTGCATTCTTTGGGTAACTTGGATCATGTTTTTTTCTTGTAAATCTTTCCTCTTGTGCGGCTGCAACAATTTGACCATTAACAATAATAGCTGCCGCACTATCGTGATAAAAAGCTGAAATTCCAAGAACGGAAGTCACTTATAAAAACTAAAATATTGTATAAATAAATGGAGCAACTGCTGTTCCTTGGCTAAGTACAATTAAGGAACCAAATAAAGCCAAAACTATAAGAATAGGAAGTAGCCAATACTTTTTTCTAGCTTTTAGAAAATCCCAGAACTCTTTAAAAAATTCAAACATTAAAATTGTTTCTTCATACTCTGTACTTTATCTTTTCTTGTAATCCAATAAGAAGATGTAATTCTTTTTAAACCCATAACATCTTTTTTTAATATTTTAATAAATATTCCAATAGGTGTTACTACAAAGAAAAAAATTAAGCCCATAACAATTGGTGATATTATTTTTCCAAGTAAAATTCCAAATTTTACCCAAAATTTATTTAAAGATGTAAATAAATTTGGCTTAATAATTGTGATAATTAAGAATGCTAAAGATAGAGTAATTGACCAAGTTCTAATAGTTCCACTTGATATTAAGGGATAAAGGCCAATAATAAGAAAAAAAACAAAAAATAATATTCCAAATGTAATGTTATTTTTTTTTTTAATATTAATATAACTTTTCACAAGTATAGATAGCTACTATAATAAAAATATTGCCATTAAAACTAAAATAATAACTATTGCAACTGTGGCATAGGTAGTTAATTTTATAAAATTAGACCAAGTTTTTTTTTGTGGATTAATTTCCATAAATTATCCTTGTCGTGCTTTAAATTTTGGATTTTTTTTATTTATAACGTAAAGTTTACCACGTCTTCTAACTACCTTACAATTTATGTCTCTTTTTTTAAGAGATTTTAATGAGCTAACCACCTTCATGACAAATTTAAGTATATATTAAAAAGCATTTTGTAAAGAATAGTTAACGATTGTTAATTAAAAAATTATTTATATAATCTTTTAACTTAATTTCTGCGGATAATCTAATGATCTTATTATTTAGATTCATTTCTGTTAGAGCTGATGCAAATCTTTCTCCTTCTCTTTTCGGCAAATACCTTATCTTACTTTTAAACATCTTTGCAAGTTCAAGAATACTATAAGATTGTTTGCTTGATATGGAATAATGTTTGCATTTATTTTTTCTCCAAGCAAAAATACAAGATTTTACAGTATCAAAAACGTGAGTAAATCTTCTGGTCTGAGTCCCTGGCCTAACAACAGGTAATTTTTTTTTTCTTTTAAAATGATCTTCGAAAATACCAACAACTGTTGCCATATCACCTTTATAAATTTGTTTATTTCCATAAACATTATAAAAGTAAATAACTTCATATCGAAAGTTAAACCACTTTTTAAAATTTTCTAACAATTCTAAATTTTTAGCTTTTGAAAAAGCATAAGGAGATAAATTCATATCTTCTCCTCTATTTCCTAAACTTGCTGAAGTTGCAGAATAAATAACCCTAATTTTATTTTTTAACGCAAAATTAAAAACATTAGAACTTCCTTCTATATTAGAAGAAAAACATTCATTAATTTTTTTAAAACTTTGATAGATTCTTGAAAACTCACCAAAATGAAAAATACTGTGAATTTTACCAACATATTTTTTTAATAAAATTTCAATATTTTTAGTACTTCCATTTAAATATTTAACTTTTTTATTTTTAATATGATTTTTAAATAATCCAGATGAGTAATTATCGATGCTTAATATTTGAAATTTTTTAAACTTTAAAAGCCCTTCTATTAAATTAGAGCCTATAAACCCTGCCCCTCCTGTTACAACTAATATATTTTTCATTAAAATTTTAAAAGGATTTATAAAGCCTGGCAACGACCTACTCTTCCGTGCCTTAAGACAAAGTACCATTGGCGCTAAAGGGCTTAACTGCCGAGTTCGGAATGGGATCGGGTGTTACTCCTTTGCAATAATCACCAGGCAAGATTTTTATACATAAATAATATTCATTTGTAAAATACAATCTAAATTCTTTTTTTATTTTAATTTAACATGAGTAGATAATTTAAAATATAATGCTATAACTAAAACCTTTATCGCGGGGTGGAGCAGTCTGGTAGCTCGTCAGGCTCATAACCTGAAGGTCCTTGGTTCAAATCCAAGCCCCGCAACCAATTACTATAAATTAAAATTTAATTAAACTTTTTTTTGATTTTATTTGATTACTGAATTGTAAACTTGTTGTTATTTAATTTCTTAGCTATCTCTTTTTCTATCCATTTATAAGTAATCTCCAATCCTGATTTTAAACTAATCTCAAAGTTCCAACCAATTTTTTTTTTAATTAGTTCATTATTACTAGATCGACCTCTTACTCCTTTTGGCTTATTTAATTGATAGTTTTTTTCAACTTTATACCCTCCAATTTCTTCAACGATTTTTATCATTTCATTAATAGAAACTTGTTCTTCCGAACCTATATTTAAAACTTCACTACAATTACTCTCGAATAATTTTTTTGTAGCTTTAATGCAGTCGTCAATAAACAAAAAGCTTCTAATTTGTTCACCATCACCCCAAACATCTATTTTTTTTTCTCCAAAATTTTTAGCCGTTATAAGTTTTCTACATATTGCCGCAGGTGCTTTTTCTCTTCCTCCATCAAATGTACCTAATGGACCATAAATATTATGATATCTTGCAACTCTAATTTCTAGCTTATAATCCTCATAAAAATGCCGACACATTCTCTCGCTAAATAATTTTTCCCAACCGTATCCATCCTCAGGATTTGCGGGATATGCATCTGTTTCTTTTAAAGCTACTAAACCTGCTAAATAATTTTCATTTTGCCTATCAGTATTATAAACACACGCACTGGACGAAAAAAAATATTTTTTCACTTTGTTAACTAAACAAGTTCTTAACAAATTAGTATTAATTTGAACTGAAAGCATACATTCAGCTTTATTATTTTCTATAAATCCAATACCTCCCATACTGCAGGCCATATTATAAATAAAATCAACATCCTTGGTGACTTTAAGACAGTTTTGATATTCTCTTAAATCTAATGAAAAATTTTTACAATTATTAAATATTTGAAACCAATTTTGCAAAGGCTTTATGTCTGCACATACTACTTCGTGACCATCATCTAATAAAGATTTAACTAGATGTCCGCCAATAAAACCACCAGCTCCACAAACTAAAAAAGTTTTTTTCAAATTAATAATTTTTTAAATTTTATAAACAATATGTAATAATATGATAAATTGTATAATCAATACAACTATTATGTTCAAAAAAATTCTAATAAAAATATTGTCATTATTTAATGAAAAAATAATTGATAAATACTTATTTAAAATACCTCTGCGAGATAAATCACCGTATAGGACACATTTGCCGGTCTTATGTGCTTTGGAAAAAATATATAAATTTAAAAATATATTAGAATTAGGATCTGGTTTTTATAGTACACAAATTTTTTGTGATAAAAAATTATTCCCAAATATAAGAAAAATTACTAGTTATGAAGATAATTACAATTGGTATAAATTAATTAAAAATAAAATAAAGAAAAAAAAAAAATTGAATTTAATTTATACTAAAAATAAAATTGAAAATATTATTAGAAAAATTAACTTAGAAAATTATGATCTTATACTTGTAGATAACTCAAATAATGCCTTAAGTAGAATAAAAACAATTAAACATATCATTCAAAAAAAAATATTAAAACCAATAATCGTAATACATGATTTCGAATATTACCCCTATCGACTTGTCTCAAAAAAAATAAGTTATCAATATAGATTTAAATGTTTGACACCAAATACAGGTATTTTGCAAAATAAAAAAAATTATTTTAAAATTAAACGACTAAAAAAAATTGATACAAAGTTGAGATGTTTTCAAAATATTAATAATAATCAGTTTACAAGTTTACTCTACAAAATATAGTTTAATTAAAAAATTAATTAAATATAAATATTACTAAGATAAATATTAAATTGTTGTATTAACAAATAAATAAATCTCAAACACAAAAATGAGTTAAAATTCATATCTAGACTTTATTAAGTTTATCTTTAAGCCATAAATAAAATCCAGCTGGCAAAAAATATATAACTAGTAGCCAGTTATGAAAAAAATTGCCCGAAGGAACAAGAGGCCATAACGTGATTAAAATCATTGCTAATATAGAAATATAAAATTTTCTAAATTTATTTTTATGTTTTAAAAAAAAAACTTTTATTGACTCCCTTAAAATATGAAAAAAAATAAAGCAAATAAAAAAAAAACCTATCAATCCTGTTTCAGCTAAAATCTGAATATAAGTATTATGAGGATGGGTTGTGCAAGAATATTTAGAAATTAAATATTTATTATCATTGCAAAAAAACCTAAAGTTTCTTGGTCCCGCCCCTAGAATTATATTATCTTTAAATATTTTATAAGCTGATAAATAGTGAGCTTCGTGGACTGAAGAAAAAAATGTAACCCTTTTATTTTCTAAGACAATTTGCTCAAGAGTATTATTAAACATTCTATTAAATGTAGTATTATGAAAAGAAAAAAAAATTGTAAGAGTAGTTATAATAATAATTAAATATTTAATTCTAAATAAATTCATTAAAGATAAAAAGAAAATAGATAAAATATAAAAAAAAAGAGATGCTCTCTCTCCAGAAATAAGCACTAAATAACCAGATAAAATAGTTATAATTAAATAAAAATATTCGCTAAAAATCAAATTATTTTTCTTATTTTTTAAATAGTAAAAAAGTCCCACAAAAATTGGGAATATTCTTGATACAAAACTACCCATGATTAACTCATCTCCAAAAAAACTACTTACTCTATCATTTATAAGTTTTAGTCCAAAAATATTTTTTTTATAGATAAGTTGATATGTTCCATCTATCGACAAAAAAATAAGAACGAAAACTAAAACATAAAATAATCTTTTTAAAATAAAATATTCATTAATATCTAACAAATACCAAACGCACAGAGAAAATAAAATAACTCTAAAAAAAAATAAAGATGAGTGTAAAGAAAATAATATATTTGACGATAACAAACTTGAAATTAATAAATAAATATAAAATATAATAAAAAAAATAAAAAAATTATTTTTAAAGTAAAAAAAATTCTTTTTTTTAAAAGATATAAGTAAAAAACAAATGCAACATACAGTAATTGCTAAATCAGGAAGAAAACTGCCAGAAACTAATAACACAGGCAATAAAATGATAAGATATGATGGTATTTTTTCTAAAAAAAAATTTAAATTATTTTTTTTGATATAAAGATTTTGTTTTTTCATAAATTTAATTTATAGAGAGTTTAATAATAATAAAACAAACAATAATTTTTTTATAACAGAATAAAATTCAAATATACAATTAATAAATTTTACAAAAATTACGTATAATAAAAAATTATAAACTATGCTAAAAAAATTTAATTTATATACATATACGAATATTAAGTTTTTTTTTTTGAAACTTATATATTTTTCAAGAAATAACGAATTTTTTAATTATGTATACAAAAATAGAAAAATTTCGAGATCTCAAAATTTCCAGGATTTATTTGTAAGTTATTTTTCTAATAATAAAAAAAAAGGTTTTTTTGTCGAAATTGGCGGAGGTAACGGCGTTGATATAAGTAATACGTATATTCTAGAAAAGAAATTTAATTGGGATGGAGTTATATGTGAACCAAATAAAATTTGGTTTTCGAAAATAAAAAAAGAAAGAAAAGCTAAATTAATCACAAAACCAATAACAAAAATATGTGAAAGGAATAAATTTTTTTATCACTGTAAAGATCCTTATAAGTCAACCATAAAAAAAAATAATGAAACTCTTGAAATAAGCAAAATCAACACACTATGTCTTAATCATCTTTTAAAAAATATACGAAAAAAAAAAATAGACTACATATCAATTGATACGGAAGGAAATGAATTAGATATTATTAAAAAATTTAATTTTAATAAACATTATATTAAAATATTTACTATTGAACATAATTTCGAAAATAAAAAGAGAGATAAAATTTATAAAATTATGAAAAAAAATAATTATAAAAGAGTCTTTAAATACTTATCTTATATGGATGACTGGTATATAAAAGATTTTTAAATGAGAAAAAAGAAATTAAAAAAAAATTTCACGTATTATTTTTTTTTAATATTAATAATTATTTTTGTTTTTACTATCTTTGAAATAAGCCTAAGACTTATAGTAAAACAAACCCATTCTTTCAATTGCTACGAAAAAACTAATGATCAAAGACAATATGAAAATGGAAAAAATTGTTATTTTGTTGAAAAATATTTTGAGAAAAAAAGACCAACAATTTATAAAACAGACTCAAATAGATTTCGTATAAGTACACAAAATATAGAAAAGCAATTTAATAAAATTTATTTTGTTGGAGATAGCTTTACTTTTGGTCATCTAAGTGATTACGAAGAAACTTATCCATTTAATGCAATAAAATATTTAAATGAAAATAATTATCTAAAATATCAAGAGATAAACATGGGCGTAAATGGGTACCAGTTTAGACAAAATATATTTTTAATTAAAAAAATAAAAGAAAAAAATTTAGACAACTTTAATATAATATACGGTCTTACACCAAATGATTTATTTGATTTAGAGCAAAAGCAAGCTAATAAAAATAAAATTAATTTAGTTGATTACATTAAAATTAGAATAGATAAAATCAACCTGGTCAGTGTAAAGATTTTAACAAGTGTTATATTAAAAAATGACAACCTATATTCAATAATTCATAATAATAGAGGTGTTGCGGCGGGATATTTGACCAAAAATAGTTCAATATTTTGGGATGAAAAATATGAAATATTTGAAAATGAAATTAAAAATTTACCTAAAGAAATTAAAGAAAAATTAATAATAACCATAATTCCACAACAAGCACAAATTAGGCTACTAAAAAATAATTCTATTGAAGATGGTCTTTCTTTTGATAATAAAATATTATCAATTTGTAATAGAATTAAAGTCCGATGCGTTTCTATAACAAAAGAATTGTCGGAAAAAATGAATTACATAACACATTATACTTTAGATGGACATTTATTACCCTCATCTAATATCGAGTATGGTCGTTTATTAGGCAAATACTTATTATCTATAAATTATCTCTAAAAAGTTAAAATGAGTATAAATAAAAAAAGCTTCTTAGATTGTTCTAGAAAAATTAGAGCTAGTTTATCTTTTTTTTTTTCGACTAAAGAAAAATCATTTAGCAAAAATGATTTAATTATAATAAAAAAAATTATAAAAATAACAAAAAAAATTAACAAAATAAAAAAAATAAAATCAAAAACTCACCAAATCTTTAGTGAAAAAATATTAAATTTAATAACTAAGAAAAAATTGCTAAATTTTCTACAAATAAACTTTATTCAGCACATGTTTTTTATTCATAATAGATTTTTTTTGATTAAAGAGTTGATAGAATTATACAATGATAAGGATTGGTTCAAATGGAAAGAAATTATTAAGGAAGATAACATAGGTAATCCGGTAAGATTTTTTTTATACCCTTACAGTAGTGGAAATAAAATCCATCAAGCGTATCACTTAAAAAAATTTACTGAAATTTCAAAAATTAATTTAAAAAATTTTAATAATGTCATTGAATTTGGGGGTGGATATGGAAATATGGCAAAAATGTTTAATAAAATAAACAAAAAAAACACTTATACCATATTTGATACTGCAGAAGTAAATCTTTTACAATATTACTATTTAAAAAAATCTAATCTAAATGTTAATTTAGGAATGAATAAAAAATTTAAAATAAACCTAATAAATAAATTAAGCGATTTAAAAAGAAAAATATCATCATTAAAAATAAGAGAAAAAAATTTGTTTATAGCAAACTGGTCATTATCCGAAGTTCCATTAAAATTTAGAGATGAATTATTTTTTATCTTTAAAAAAATCGATTATCATTTAATTTCCTATCAAGATAAATTTGAGAATATAATAAACAACAATTATTTTAATAAGATAAATAAATATAACAGAAAAAAAAATAGGAAATCTCAAATAATAAAAATAAAATATAAACCCAATAACTATTATTTATTTTCCTATCGATAATTTGATACTTTTAATTTATTAATCGAATATACTAGATAAAATAATTCTTAAAATTACGTTTAAATAAATCTAATTTAAATTTACTAACATATGTTTTCTTGTAATTACTTATGTGGAAATTCATTTTAATAGCTGAAATATTTGGATCATCAAAATTAATCTCATAAAAAAAATTTTTGCGAAAAAAATTTTGAATAATTTTTGTTTTTTTATCATAAAAAACTTTAGTTCCACACGAAAGACAATCTAAACAAAAAATAGAAAAAAAATTTGTTCCTTCATTAATGGCAAATTTTGTTTTTTTTAGGTATTTCCAAATTTCGTTTCTTGAAATAATTCCCAAATTTCTTACATTTGTTTCTTTTAAATAATCACCGACAACAAAAATTTTCATTTTGTATTTCGACAAAGATCTTATAATATCTAATTGTTGGGTTGAATGATGAGCTTCATATTTTCGATAATATAGTAGTATATCAATTGGTCTTTCATGGTTTAATTCAATTTTTTGTGTTTGATAATTAATTAAATTGTAGTTAAAAAAATATTTTTTATTATTAGAGTCTACAAATTTTTTTAATATACTAGTTGTAAATAAAAATTTGATATTTCTTAATTCGCCAATTTTTACTGATACTTTGTAAAAAAATGGTATTAATATTTTCCTAATAAATAAATTTATATTTTTAACGTTACCGACGTAAATTCCTCCTGTCACCGGACCAAGAATTACTTTCTTTGGCAAAAATAAAAACAAAAGAAAATTCCAAAGCGGTAAAAAGTTTACATAACTTACTTCTTTGAAATCCCTTCTAAAATACCAAATTTTAATCAAGCCTAAAAAAGGATAAAAATAATTTAGTATAAAATTTAAATTTAATTTTTTTTCTTTCATCCGCTTCAAAATATAAATTTTATTTTTATTGATTATTAAAGAACTATTTGGCGTTTCGGCGTATATTTTCATATTTTTTAATTCACTCAAATGTTTTAAAAAATTTAATCCAAGAATACCTTCGCCTCTATAATTTTCTAAATCACATGCCCAAGCAAAAATATCACAATCTTTAATATTCATACAAAATTATACATGTCTTAAGTTTTTTTTATTAAATAAAATTATTTTATTATTAATAAATAAATAATTCCAAAAATATTCCCAAGTAATCTATAAATTATTTTAAAATTAAATTTAAGAATTTCTACCGAATTTAATAAAAGTTTTATAAACGATGTTAAAAAAAAAAGATTATAATTTAAATTATACTTTCGAACAAAAAAATATCGATTTTTTATTTCTTTTAACCCAAATTCAAAAGTGTTTCTAAAGCAAATATTTTGATTTAAAATTTTTGCTTTTGAAATACCCATTAATATTTTTTTTTGACGAAATAATGAATAAGTAAAATCTAAATCTTCTAAATAACAATACGAACTATTATCCTCTAAAAAATATTTTTTTTTGATTTCTCTAAATTTAAATATTGTTGCCCCACTATACATCCATTCCACTTTTATATCTTTATCTAAATTTAAAAGCTGCGTATGCCAGCCATTATCCATAACAATTCCTTGTTGATTATCATATAATTTTAAATAAGAAATTAATTTAGTTTTCTTAAAATAATCAATTAATGTTTTTTTTTTTGAAATAATATTAAAGCAAAAACCTGTTGCTTTATTATATTTTTTAATTGCTTTATTCATTTCTATAAAAGCATTTTTGTAAAAAACAATGTCATCATCCAAAAACATTACATATTTACTTTTTTTTACAAATTTTTTTCCATAATTTCTTTGGTATGATGTCGATGGTTTTGTGAATAATAATTTAATTTTATATTTTTTACACAACTTTATTATTTTTATTTTATTATTTCTTGTTGAACTATCTACGACAATAATTTTTTTAAAAAAAATTTTGCTTTTAAAAAAATAAAGTATAGTCTTACTTAATAAATTAAATCGATCCTTTGTAGGTATTATTAAAGTAGTATGTTTAGTAAACAATTTAATTAATATTTATTTGCAAATTTTATTAAAAAAAAATATTTATACATTTAATATTATAATTTTTATTAATTGTCCTATAAATAATTATTTTTTAATATTTATTGTATTGCTTTTTTATTTTCTCCAAATATAAAATTTATTTAAACTTAATTCTTGTTCTAATATTTTATTCTTAATACAATTTTAGTATATGATTAATTCAAAAAAAATTAATGTAATTATCTTTTCTTATAAGAGAGCCTTACTCTTAGAAAGTTGCATACACAGTATTATTGATAACTGTAATAATATTAATTTTCCAATAAACATAATTTATAAATACGACTCGAAGCACCACAAATCTTATAATGAAGTCAAAAAAATCTATGGTAATAAAATTAAAATTTGGACAAGACATAATGAAAGTATTTTATGGAATTTATTGCTTTTACTTCGTCCTCTAAATTTTATTTGGTCA
>Ga0315909_10007013_pt1 | contig 12635 bp, 16 predicted proteins | sample LakEriMetagenome_11_FD_203527 | JGI IMG/M metagenome (GOLD analysis project Ga0315909, IMG submission 203527) | Freshwater fungal communities from buoy surface, Lake Erie, Ohio, United States - Buoy 2 MA125 | ecosystem: Environmental > Aquatic > Freshwater > Lake | place: USA: Lake Erie, Ohio...
TGAGGTTTCAGCGACTAAGGAGAAATCCGAAGAAGCCAAAAGTTCTTTAACAACGCAACCTTCAGAAGACAAGTCGGAGTCGGCTTCCGAAAAGAAGCCCACCCGTTACGAGAAGGCTAAGTCACGACTTGAGAAGGAGTGGGAAGATGTCCGAGCAGAGAAAGCCAGAATCAAAGCAGAACGTGAGCAGATCGAGGCTGAAAGGGCAAGGAAGACTCCAGAAACTCCTCAAAGCGAGACAAAATCGAGCAGTCGCAAGTTTAGCGCGGAAGATTACAGGGAAGCAGCAAAGAGCTACCGTGATGAAGGCCGTGACGATCTTGCAAAACTTGCCGAACAAAAAGCTGGTGACATTGAAGTTGAGGAAAGGAAAGAAGTTGAGCAAAAGACTCAAGCGGAACTAAAGTCTGCCTGGGATAAAAATTTGCTTGATGAAGTAGAAGCAAATCCAGAACTCAAAGATTCAAACAGCACTCTCTATAAAGCCGTATCGGAAATGTTGCAAAACCACGCTATCCTGCGTAACTACCCAGCGGGGATCAAGGATGCGGTTGGAATTGCCAAGGTGAAGCTCCAAGCGGAGTCCGCCTCCGACTTGAAGAAAAAGGTTGCAGAGTATGAGAAAGAACTTTCTCAACTCAGAAAAGCGACTACTCCAGCGTCTGGACAACCCAAAGGTCCTGCCAAGACTAAAGCTTTTCACGAACTAACGCTCGAAGAGCAAGAACGTGAATTGATGAAAATGGCAAGCGAAGTTGACAGAGGTTGAGTAGTCATAACAAACAAGGATACTTAATTATATGGTAACTACTGGTTCAGTCAGCGCGCAGTTCCAAACGTATTTTTCAAAAGCGTTATTGGAACGTGCAATCCCATTGCTCCAAATGGAGCAATTCGCAATGAAAGCCCCCTACCCGACCAAAACGGGTGGAAACAAAACGATTCGGTTCTTCCGCTTCGGTGATCCCAGCATCTCTGCGATCTCCGCCCTGTCGGAAGGAACGACTCCTTCTTCTGGTGACGAGCGTGATCTCACGCTGTCCTCGGTTGAAGCCACGCTTGTACAGTACGGAAGCAAGATCATCCTAACGGATGTTGTTCTCGCAACCGAATTGTTCTCGCACTTGGCACAGGCCACCAAACAACTCGGCGAAGATGCCGCCCTCCACGCTGACACCCTCTGTCACCGCGCGTTGGTGCAGGATTCCTCGACCAGCACTGGCACTAACGTAGCCACAAAATCGTATGCCCGTTATGCTCAGAATGGCACTAACGGCACGACCTGGGCTACCTCGTCAGTTGCTAACAGCGCAATGACCGCCACCGATCTACTCGATGGTGCGACTTCGTTGTTCATCGCCCGCGCTCCTAAGATCAAGGACGGCTACGCGCTTGTCGCGCATCCTGCCGTTATCCGTGATCTACAGCAGGACGATGATTGGTTGAAGGTGTCGAGCTACTCGGCAGCTGACCAAATCTTCAAAGGCGAAACTGGTAAATTGTTCGGGGTGTCGGTGATTTCCTCAACAAACGTCCAGACCTTTGCAACCGCTGCTGCTGGTATCGCTGATGCTGCTACCGCTAATGCTGCTGGTTACGCCAACGTCCTCCTCGGTGGTGGCGCGTTTGGTGTTCCTAGCTTGTCCTCATTGGCCGCCTCTGGCTCGCCCTTCGCTCCGAAGGTCACGATCCTTGATGCTGCTGATAAGAGCGATCCTTATGGACAGCGCGTTATTGCGTCATTCAAGACGTTCTACGCGGCCAAGCAACTCGATCCTCGGTTCTTCCGAGTCATCGTTGCGAAGTCCAACTATAGCTAATAATTAAATGGGAACTCTAGTAATCGCTATGGGTTCTCGGAAAGCTGGGGAGGGTAAAACCTCCCCAGCCTCTTCCACCAAGGAGAAACCAGCTATGAAAGAAGGATTGGTTAAATTGCCGATCTCTATGTTCGAGCTAGGTGAAGGCGAAGAAAACGCCACACCAGAAGCTGGAGATATGGTGGAATTGGAAGGTGTAGTGGAGAAAATCGAAGGTGGCGTGGCTATGGTGCGTGTAAACAACGCTATGGCTGAAGCATCTGAAGAAGAATCCGCTGTACCCGAAGAGTCCGAAGAAGACCGTATGATGAAGATGGCAGAGGAGTCGGATAAGGAAAACTATAGCTAATGCCTATTTACCAGTACGAGGACACCAGAAATGGAAAAGTTGTCGAACTGGAAAAGGCTGTGGCCGAAAGGGACTCTGTCCCTCGTTACCTTAAACGATTCACCGTCCCTCAAAGATTGAGCCTAGTGGGGGTTGGCGAACCCCTCGACAACCCGCTGGGAGTCAATCAAACAAATCTATTGAAGGGGTACTATCGCCAGGAACAAAAGCTTGGCAGTAGATTCAAAAGCAATTACACGCCAGATAGTATCAAACGTGTTGCTTTAAGGAGAAAATAATATGTCAAATGAGTTATTTCGCAGCCCGATCAAGGCTAAGAATAAGACTGTCAGAATTATCAGCACGCCCTTCGAGAACGTAATTGAGTTTACGGCAAGCTCCAGCGGTGGCACTGTTAACACAGTTGCAACAGCCCCTGCGTCCTTGAACGTGACTCTTAACGGCACGTCTTACAGAATCGCACTACATAGTTAATTGTATGCGACTCTTATCTCGCCTTACGCTTGGTAATGGTGGGACAATTATTGCATCGTCAGCTTCCACGAATACTGGAAGCTACGATGCGGTAACTGCTCTTACTCAATCCACAGCTACCCTTGTTATCAGTGGTGCTACAACCGCCGCAACCTACGCAGCTGGTGTGACCGTTTACGGTGACATCGACCAGGTTGCTCTAACTGGCGGTGCGATGGCAATTTACGCTCGCAAAGATTAAGGAGTCCTAAAATGGGCCGCCAGTGGAACACGATTATTGAGAGCCTTGGTCCGCTTTCTGGCGGAACTGGCTTATCGATCAACGCCAACCTAACCGAACTTGAGGCATTGGTCACAACGCTCCAGGCTGACGTTGCCGATGGCGTGCGTATACCCAATGCCACAACTGGCGGAACTGGTCCTACCGACTTCACCTCCACCAGCTACGGCACGATTGCAACGGCAAGCACTGGCAGGCTTGGATGCACGATCTTCAATTCTGGACCAGGCAACCTCCACGTTTTATTAGGAACAGCAACTGCTAGTACATCAGTTTTCACAGTAAGACTAAGTGCTGGAGACTATTACGAAGTTCCATTCAACTATACTGGATTGATTGGCGGAATCTTTGCAACTGCTGGAACTGCTGAAGTGACGACACTCAGTTAGGAGTAGGCTATGCCTCTCGTTAAGAATCCTAGCAATATAGACAACTTTCTTTTTGCCTCTGGGCGAATGAAGATGTATCGGGCTGGATTGGCTGGATCTTACACAAGAGTAACAGGAACTGGTGGCGTAGCTTCGCTTGCAAATACTGGCGGTTTTCATATGAATATTAACGCTGGATCTTCTGCAAGCGGAACTTCTAAGGTTGGATACTTCGACCCAACTGCGGCACTAATGACAGCAAGCGCAGGCAAAATTGACTATTCGAAGAGAATTAGATTTTCAATCGGAGGGATGATGTATCTGGCAAGCACCAATTCGGTAATCCGAATGGTATTTGGTGGCACTGGAAATTCTACTGATGCCCCTTTAGCTGGAGTAAATGGGCTTACAATAAAAGGATTTGGTGTAGAATTTGCGCTTCAATCTAGCGTTATCCAGGCAAGACTGATTGGATTTAATGCTTCATATTTAACTCCGACTTCCTACACAACGCTTACAAATGGCTTTGGACTTGCCGCATCTGATAACCGATTCTTTGGTGTTGTAATAGAATCCGATGGGGCTGGGAACATTTATCTTTATGGCGCAGACTCATCCATAAATCCAAACATCAACATTGGGCAAGCACCTCTTTTAACTCTTACTGGTGGGCCAACAAACGATACAAGCACAAATCGATTTGGTCCAGAGATTCATTGCTCAAATTCTTCTTCATCTCCAACAGCAAGCCCTTCTGCTATTCTTCAATCAACACATTGGCTATTGGACGTACAATAATGCCCCTCCTCCTAATCGCCCTTCTCCTCTGCTCCTGCTCACCAAAGCCAGCGGATAATAATAATGTACTGCCTCGCTATTCCGATATGGGAGCAGCCACGGACGCTGGTAATGTCAAATGAAACGCATCGGTTTGTGGCTGACCAATTTGAGTTTGCGTTTCTTAATGACGGCGCAGGAATACGCTTGTTTCAAGGAGGCGTTAAAGTTTGCCGTGGAGAACAACAACATTGCCAAGGAAACGAAGTACATTGGCAAGGTAAAGCATCTCCTGTCTGTCAACAGAAGCATCAAGCGGATTGTCGAGGAAGGTCGAGATCGGGACGAGGTTGTGGATGCCGTTGTCCATCTAGCTGTAGCGTTAAAATACCTGGAGGGTAAGGGTCGTGAGTCTTGATGAGGTTGCTGATCTTAGGGACAAGGTTGCTAACGTATCAGAGCGACTTGCCAGGATGGAAGAACGCCAGATGACGCTGATCTCAATGATAGAAAGGTCACTTGCTTTTCACGGGGATGTTGCTAATAGATTAGGTGCGCTAGAACACCTGCGGACGAAGGTTCTGGCTGTAGCTGGGCTGATAGGGCTTGCTTGCTCAATGGCCTGGGATGTCCTTAAAAACCGCCTTTCTAACTAGGAGACTAAATGCCCACACTTGGAACACAGACCATTAGTAGTAGCTTTGCACAGCTTCTCAAGACCTTCACCACTGGTGGCATTGACGGCACATTGCAGGTTATTACCGATGGTGACAACACGTCTTCTGCGTTATCCCTTTCCACCACTGGCGTGCAAAGCACTGGATCGTTCTCGGTTACTGGAGACTCTATTCTTACTGGTGCTGTTACTTTTGGTACAAACATTACAGCGTCAACTGGAACGGCTACGATTGGCACGCTATTCGCATCTGGCCCAGCGACCTTTGGAACTAGCTTTACTGCCTCTACTGGTACGGCCACGATTGGTACGCTATCAGCGGGTACGGCTACAATTTCTACAGCCACAATTAGCACTGCCACAATCCCCAACATCCTTGGCGTTTCAACCTTCGCCACTGGCTTTACTTCGTCTACTGGCACAAACACGCTTGGTACGATTGCCTCCACCACGATCAACAATAGCGGGCTTGCCACAGTTGGCACTCTCCAGGTTGGAACGAATGGCACTGCACCAAAAATAACAAATGTTTCCTATGGCACGTTTGCCTTTACTGGGGCTACAGTTCAGACACACGCTGCTAACGATACCACAACTGGAACATTTGCGTTGCCTTGTCAGCTTGGAGACATTGTGATTGCTTCAATCAATAGCCTTGGATCAACCACTGGAACTGGTGCTTTGATTGCAACAAATTTCTTTCCAATAGCAACGGATGTTGTCGAATACAACATAATCGGAAAAGGTACAACCGCTGGCACAATTCCAGCAGGAACTATCTTCGCAACCGCACTGAGGTTTACAGCTTAATATGGCAAACATAATCAATCGTCAGCAGACCTTCTCCACAAACGGTACGGTTACTGCGGCTGGCCTGCATAACCTAATTGATACCGCGCTTGTCAATTCTGCCATCATCAAGAACCAGCAGGAGATCACAACCATTGGCACGGCTGATCTTTTGCTTATTGCGCCAGACAGCGTTGACTCGGCACTAGCCCCACGAAAGGTAACAGTTCAGAATCTTTTTGATGACGGGCTTACTTCTGGAACTTTTACAACGATCAATCTTACTGGCGCGTTGACCTACGGGACGGCTACTGGCGATAGGACAGTTAGCACGACTGCCACCATTTCCACAGCAACTATTGATAGGCTTACCGCTGGAACAACGACATCTACTTCTGGAGCAATTACAAACCTTACCGCTGGAACGACCACATCTACTGCGGCCAATATCACCAATGGTACAGTGCAGACTCTTACAGCGAGTACCGCCAACATTACTGTTGGAACTTACTCTGGTGCGATTAACAGCACGCTAGGTACAATTGCAACGCTCAATAGCACTACTGGAACGATTGGTAATTTCACAACCACACTTACTGGCGATGTAACAATCAGCACAGGATCGGCTACAGTTGGAACTAGGGTGGCTGTTCTTAACACAGCCCAGCAGTACAGCCGAGCGCATAACTTCTCAGCCACAGCGTTGACCATCACAAGCGGAACTGTCCCTTGGAATCTTGCCGAAAACCAAGTTGCCACGCTTAGTGTGACAACCAACTCCACAATGAACACGCCCACCAACCCGCAGGCTGGTTGTACCTATGTGCTGATCGTTACGCAAGGCACTGGCGGAAGCAACACTCTTTCCTTCAGCACTGCATACAAATTCCCTGGCGGGTCTGCTCCAGTTCTTTCTACTGGATCAGCGCAAGTTGACGTTCTTTCCTTCGTAACAAACGGAACTGTACTCTACGGAGTATCTAGCCAGAACTTCTCATAAACTTCAATGCCCTGGCCTGTCCATCCAAACGGCCTGCTTGGAGCGCAAGGCGATTCAGATAGCTACAGAATTGAACGTAGCTTGCGGTTTAATTCTGGTGATTCAGCGTACTTGACTCGCAATCAAACTACTCCCACCACATCTGGAACATTTACGCTATCATTTTGGTTGAAGAGAGGTTCTGTCACAACAGATCAAGTAATATTTTACGGAGGAAGCGTTCGAGGTGCTGGTCAACCAGGAAGTGATTTATATATCAATTCTACTGGAAATATATTTATAGATAATTCTACTGGATCTGGAAATTACACGTCATACACATCGCCTGGACTCCTAAGAGATCCATCAGCCTGGTATCATATTGTATTCAACCAAACAGGCGCGACAGTGAATGTGTACGTCAATGGAGTATTGTTTTGGAATACTACAACAACAGCATCAAATTACTTCAACAGCGGAGTGCTTCACTACATTGGAACAGGAGCAATATCAAACCCAATAACAAATTTTTTGTCAGCATATTTGGCAGAAATGCATTTTGTGGATGGTCAAGTTTTGACTCCATCGAGTTTTGGCGAAACGGACGCAATTACTGGTCGCTGGAAGGCAAAGGCATATAGCGGAACTTATGGTGCGAACGGATTCTACTTAAAGTTTGCTGACAATTCGGCAGCAACAGCAGCCGCACTTGGCAAAGATTCCGCTGGAACAAATAACTTTACTCCAGTTAATTTCTCCGTCACAGCAGGCACAGGCAACGATAGCCTTGTGGATAGCCCCACAAACTATGGGAGTGATGCTGGAGTTGGTGGAGAAACTCGCGGAAATTACTGCACATTAAATCCATTGTTTGGAACAGTAAATACAATCCAAGACGGAAACCTTGTTCTAACTGGTACTGCGGCAGGAAATTCTCAGAGAATCGGAACAATGGCAGTGTCATCTGGTAAATGGTATTATGAAACTACACTTACAACGCTTCCTTCAACACAAGATCCATTAGTAGGATTTACGGAAATAAACAATGCTTCAGCAGTTAGCCAGTACCCAGGTGAGGCAGCTTCTTCGTATTCAATTTATCAATTTTCAACAAATACTTTTCTTAAGAAAGTAAATGCAAATACATTTACGAACACGAACACAACAGTAGCGTCTCAAGGCGATATACTTGGAGTCGCCCTCGACCTAACCAGCGGAAAAATTTGGTTTTCAAAAAATGGAGCTTGGGTTGATTCTGGCGATCCAGCTACTGGCGCAAATGCTCAATTTACTGGATTGTCTGGAACATTTGTTCCAGCAGTAAGAGGAACTGGACAGGTTGCGACAACCACAATTTCTTGCAACTTCGGCCAACGCCCCTTCGCCTACACCGCACCAACTGGCTTCAAGGCACTCTGCACAACCAACCTTCCGACTCCGACAATTAAGAAGCCAAGCAGTTATTTTGATGCGGTGACATATACTGGAACTGGTGCAACCCAAACAATTAGTAGCCTTGGATTTTCTCCAGATTTACTTTGGACAAAAGGAAGAAGTCTTGCTCAAAGTCACAACTTGTTTGACACTTTAAGAAGTGGTCAAAGACTTCGATCTGACACAACTAATGCAGATGCGTCAACAACTGTTACACTTGGATCAAATGGATTTACACTTGGGACAGAAAGTGAAAGCAATAATAACGGTTCAACATTTGTAGCCTGGTCTTGGGACGCTGGATCTTCAAGCGTAACTAACACATCTGGATCTATCACAAGCACAGTTAGGGCGAATCCGCAGGCTGGGGTAAGTATTGTTAGCTATACTGGAAACGGAACAAATAATTCAACCATTGGTCACGGATTAAATTCAGCACCAAAAATGGTTATTGTTAAAAACAGAACAACTGTATCGGATTGGCCCGTGTACCATTCAAGTCTTTCTGCCAACAACATAGTTTTCTTGCATCTTACGCAAGCGCAAGCAGCAATTTCAACTCTTGCCTGGGGGGGCGTAAGCTCAGTTTCAAGCACTACATTTACTGCTACTGTTGGTGCTACAGACATACGAAATGTAAATAAATCTGGTGACAACTATATTGCCTACTGCTTCGCAGAAGTTGAAGGCTACTCAAAATTTGGAAGCTATGTTGGAAATGCATCTGCTGATGGCCCATTTATCTATTGTGGGTTTCGGCCAAAACTTATTATTGGGAAAAGAATTGATGCAGTAGAGAACTGGATTATTTACGACACATCGAGAGATTCTTTCAATGTTGCCATTGCCCAACTTCAACCAAATACATCTATCGCAGAAGCAACAGCAAACTCGCTAATAGACTTTAATTCAAATGGATTTAAGTTTAGGTCAACTAACTCATTTAATGGCAATTCTTCTGGCGGAACACACATCTTCGCAGCCTTCGCAGAATCACCATTCAAATACGCAAGAGCAAGATAAGGAGTAAATATGTGGATCACAAACGAAAATAACATCATCCGTCAACCCGAAGGCATTCGCATTGGCGATGTCAACCATCCAGCCAGCATCTTCTGGTGCTGGAGCAAGGAGCAACTTGCTGAAGTAGGTATTAAGCCTTATACTCCAGCCAGCGTTCCAGCGGGCTATCGAGTTACTGGTGCGTACACAGAGGAGATTGATGGAGAGGTTTTCGAGAGGTTTAACCTAGAGGCCATTCCACAACCCGAACCAACTCCAGAGGAGATTGTAAATGACATTAACTGAAATCGCTCAGTACGCTGGCGAGAAGGTTGGCAAGACCGACTCGGATACGCTTACCTTCTTGCAGAAGGCCGCAAGCTTGGCCTATCGGCGCGTATGGGACTTTGCTCCTTGGCGTGAGACTGTCACCAACTCCACCTATTCGGTTGGAACAAATCGTTTAATCACGCTTGGTAGCAATGTAGAAACTCCTCTCTCGGTAGCCTACAATGATGCAGAGGTTGACCCAATTGATCTAGCAACGATTGTCAGCCAAGACCCAGGCTTGCTTGACGATTCTCGCACTGGCGATCCAGATACCTATCATTTTACTGGCCGTAACAGCAGTGGCGTTGCGGAGCTAAACCTTTACCCAAGGCTTGCCACATCTGGCACAATCCCATTGCGCGTTGTGGAAAAGCTGAAATGTCTTACCCGCACGAACATCATTGTTGACTTTCCCCCATCCCAAGCCGCGCTGGATGACGAGCTTCGCCTTCCGCACGTTCATCACTTAGTTCTTGCGTTGACTCACGCAGACGCACTTGAGCGTGAACGGCAGTATGCCAAGGCACAAGCCATCACGCAGACTGCCAATTCTGACCTTGCAGCTATGGCTAACTACGAGTTGAGCCAGGTTGGCGGAGTGAAGCAGATCACACCGCAAAGTCTTGGCGAGCTAACCATAGAAGAGATGTTCTCGGCGTAAAGGAGGCTTATGCCTTATTACAGCGACAATTTGGACGATGTTCTGTCCTTTGACGGAATACGCAATTTTACTGGAGGTCAAGCCAGCGGTCTGCAATCCGACCTACTAGCCGAGAACCAAGTACAAGAGTTGTACAATATGACTCTTTCTCCAAAGGGTAATCTTGAGACTCGCGTAGGTGCGACAAGCTTTGCTACTGGTGCAACAAGTGCAGTAACATCAGTCGGCGGAATGCGCTACTACGAGACATCCGCAAACCAGCAATTGCTTACTGTTACTGGTGGAAGATTTTACAGCATTGAATCAAGCGGAAGCGCGACCGAACACATTGGATACCAAGAATGGGCTAATACAAACACAACCTGGACAGCGGCCACAAGCCAATGGCGTGACGGATACAGCGTAGCAGAAGACGTTGAGGTGTCTTTCGCACAGTTTGTTGACAAGATGTTTATTTCTGATTCCGATAGCGACCTACATTATTGGGACGGCACTGCGGTTGAAAGGCAAGGCGGGAAGGTTAGGGCAATCACAGTAACAACTGGCGGTACTGGATATACCAGCGCAACAGCAATCATTACTGGCCCAACACTTGGCGGGACGATGCCAGAGTTAATTACGACTGTAGCTGGTGGGGCTGTTACTGGCGTAACGGTTGTTAATGGCGGGTCTGGCTATATTACTGCCCCAACTGTTACAATCATTGGGAATGGCTCTGGTGCTACGGCTACGGCCACAGTCAGCGCGCCTCCAGCGGGTATTAGGATTTTGGTCAACGCTGAAAACAGATTGTTTGGCGTTGGATCTGGTGCGAACAGAAACACGCTTTACGCCTCTGACATTCTTGATCCTTCTGTATGGGCATCAACCAACAGCATCGTTGTAAACGGAGATGACGGAGATCAGATTACGGCAGTTGTGCCTTACTACAAGAATAGGCTGATCGTATTCAAGAAGCGCAGGGTGTTCCAGGTAGATATTCCAAGCGATGCCACTTCTGGTGCGGATTGGATTGTTTCAATCATTTCAAACAATACTGGATGCGTGGCAACTGGTACTGCGGTGCAAGTAAGTAGCGACATTCTATTCCTATCCGACAACGGCATCAGATCACTTGTTCGCTCTGTAGCAGATGACTTTAGCTCAGTTGGCATACCAATTTCAGAGGTTGTCAAGGATGTTATCCAAAGCATCAACACGGATTCTATTAGAGTGGCTACTGCAATCTACTACGACAACCGCTACTTCCTTGCAATACCTACTGGATCGAACGATTACAACGACACGCTCTTGGTTTACAATACTGCCTTAAGCGCATTCGAGGGAACTTGGAGTCCGCAGGTTATGCAGTTCACGCTCACCAACTTCAATCAAGAAGGTTCTAGGGCGATGTTCAAAAAGACCAATGGCATCATCGAGAAGTATGCTGGTTACAAGTCTCCCGCTGGCACTACCGCTGAAGACTATAAGGACGCTGGCGAGGACTACCAATCATACGTCCGCACCAAAGACTTTAATTTTGGTGATGCGTTCTCGTTAAAATACGGAAGCTATTTTGAGGTTATCTTTGACAACTCTTTCTCGTCCGATGCTACTGTGGCAATCCAGCGCGACATTGACGTTGGCGATATTGACGTTGCATCAAACATCAATATAGCAAGCTCGGTTCTTACTCTTCCATTCACGCTGCCAGCAGTCCTTCCAACATCAGTCAAAAAGAAGCTTGCCAGTGACCTGCGCAAGTACGAGAAGTGGCGGTTGTTAAACATCAAAATTTCAACGCCAGCAAACAAGATGGCGATCCGCCAGATCACGGCTGCTGCCAATCCAGACACAGTCCAGATCCAGCAAACAATATGACCGCTGTTGAGTACATTGAGCAAAGCGGCGTTCCAGAGGCTATGTGGCCTAACCTGGCTGAGTGGTTTGGCTGGTTTGAGAAGCAGGGTATGGTTGGCATAGTAGAGGATAAGGATGGTATTGCAGGGGTAGCTTTGGCTAGGTGCATAAAGGATGGGCAAGAGCCTAATCATTATGTGCATAGCGAAGATGGTGAGAATGTGTTTGTTGATTTGACTATCTCCTCAAAAGGTGCTAAATCCTTGAGATGCTTGCTGTTGCTCCTTTGGGAGCGTTTTGGTCCTCGCAAGCGGATCACCTTTAATCGTTCTGGTAAACCAAGGAGTTACGACTATATGACATTTATGCGAAAGGCTAGGGTTTAGTATGGGTGGAGGACCTTCAATTCCTGCACCGCCGCCCCCGCCCGATCCAGCGGCGGTTGCGCAAGCCAATGCAGAAGCATACAAGAAGAATATTGAGACTTATCTTGAGAAGGCTCCAGAGATGGCACAGCTTGAGAATAAGCTTCGCATTCAATATATGCCTCAACAGCGTTCTCTGGAACGCCAGCTATCGGCTCTAGACCAACAGGCAGGCGTGCAGGCTGGTATGCAATTGGAACGTCAATATGGTCCGCAACGCACTTTAGAATCGCTCCGCAGGCAGTATGAGACTAGCCCCCAGGCGTATGCATTGAATCGTGGATTAGGCGATCAGATGACACGCCAGTTTGAGCGTCTTTATGGAACTAGCCCATACGGATCGGTTGAGCAGAATGTGGCAATGAATCGCCAGCCTGGACCATTTGATTTTTATGGCACGATTGGAACGAATATTAACAATCCAGACCTAAA
>Ga0315909_10007020_pt1 | contig 12629 bp, 16 predicted proteins | sample LakEriMetagenome_11_FD_203527 | JGI IMG/M metagenome (GOLD analysis project Ga0315909, IMG submission 203527) | Freshwater fungal communities from buoy surface, Lake Erie, Ohio, United States - Buoy 2 MA125 | ecosystem: Environmental > Aquatic > Freshwater > Lake | place: USA: Lake Erie, Ohio...
GTCCATAACACCACTATCAAGTGAGCTCTCTAGCGACGCTAACATCCAAGTCGAGAGCACTCTTGGGTTAACGGATTCACTTAAATCGCTTAGGCAGCGATAGCGAAATCAGCGGCAGTTGTACTGGCGCTTATAGTTTTGCCAGGGTTATTGGTTAACGAGATCATCCCGGCTTCCTCGGCCCGCTTCACCTGACTCAACAACTAAAGTCGAGACCGTTCACCCCCATGATGGTTGTGGAACATGAAGCATTTACTTTTCTATATTTAGTTTTTTCCGAATTGTTGCTAGATAACGATATTTGTAGAAAATAAATATCATCATCTAACGTGCTAATTGTAAGGCGTAACGCGCCCTAAAGATAACCGGTGTGTTCAGCGCTCGGAATTGATTCAGCGCTCGGATTTGCCGCTGGTCCGCCTGGAAAGTTCGCGGGTAATTTCGCGATTTGCCTGTTTCTCCATCAATGTGGCCCGCTTATCGTGAGCTTTCTTTCCCTTTGCAAGAGCCAATTCGATTTTTGCTTTGCCATCTTTGAAATAAATAGAAAGTGGCACAAGTGTTAGACCACCTTGCTTAGTATCGGCGGCCAATCTTTCAATCTCCTTCTTATGAAGAAGCAATTTACGTTCACGACGTGGGGTGTGGTTATTCCAAGTTCCTTCGGTGTATTCCGGAATATGAACACCACTTAACCAAAGTTCACCATTGTTAACCATCGCAAAACCATCAACAAGTGAAGCTCTTCCGGCCCGAAGTGATTTAACTTCTGTTCCGCTTAGAACTATTCCACATTCAAAAACTTCCTCAATGAAGTAGTCATGGCGAGCACTCTTGTTTTGTGCAATAAGTTTCTTGCCGAGTTCCTTAACCATTTAGACCACCTCATTTCTTTTTCGCTAGATTGCCTATTCGCAATTCGCTAATTCGCTAATTCGCTATATTGAATCAACCTCAGATAATTGCAGAATTGCAATTAATTACAGTGCTAAGGATACGCGGGAAATCCACTTCCCCGTAACTAAGTGCGGGTGTTGCTTCTTTCGCGGGAGCGTTAGTCGTTGCCGATAGCGGATAAGCCGCTTAGGACAAGTAGCGCTTTGGAAATTTCTTCTTCATCAGGAATAAGCAGATCTGGAGCAATGCCAACTTGATCAATGATGCGGCCATTTGGGGTTCTATATTTTCCGATAGTAATTTCAAGTTTAGAGCCATCTACTAAATCAATTATTTCTTGAACTGTTCCCTTGCCATAACTTTTCTCACCAATGATTACAGCGCGGTTGCGATCTTGAAGTGCGCCTGCAATTACTTCTGCTGCACTCGCTGTTGCCCTACTAATCAATACAGTCATGGGCGCAGTTTCTGGATTCTTGTTCTTTGATTCTAAAACAACTTCTGAATCATTCTTTCTTGAATATGAAACCACTGTTCCTTCGGCAAGAAATTGAGATGCAACATCCACTGCAACATTGATTAGCCCACCTGGATTATCACGTAAATCTAAAACAATCCCACCTGTGTGTGGATACTTCGCAAGTGCAATCGCGACATCATTTGAAACTTGACTGGATATTGAAGAAATTTGGATGTAAACAACTTTGGTTGCTAACTGATAAGCAACAACATCGCCATTCAAAATAGATTGCCGATTTATTTCAAGTCGAATCAGATCTTGATTTCGCTCTAGGCCGATACTGACTTTTGTGTTTGGTGATCCTCTGAGTGCAGCTATTGCAGTCGCAATAGAAGCACCCTCTAAATCAACACCATTTATATCGACGAGCGAATCCAAAACCTTTACCCCAGCTTTTGCTGCTGGTGAATCTACTTGCACACTTGAAACTTCTAAGACACCAGATTTGTTCTTTCGAAGCCAAATTCCAATTCCGCTATAGCGACCTTCAAGGGTCTGAGTTAAACCTTCAACACTCTCTTGTGGAAAGTAGTTTGCCCATTGATCGCCCGATGCTTTTAATACAGCTTCAATTGCAGCGCGCTCTAAAGTGTTTCGCTCTAGAGGTGTTGGATTCTTTGCCAAAATTTTTGAAATAGATTGCTCGACTGGTGATTCATTTCTAGATTGACCAACATAATCCCCGAGAGCAAATGCCAAAATTATGGCAAAAGATGCAATCGCTGCAGTTGCACTAAATCCAGCGCCACGAACGCGCGAAACTATTGATTGCCAAGGGGAAAGCATCCGTGAATTCTCCTAGCAAAGCCTGAAATTGGCAAAGTTGTAGAGCGGTGTGCGTAATTAGCGCGGTGTGCGGAGTTAGACCTTTAGGTATTTACGCAAAGTGGCAACTGAGGCCACTGTTGATACGACTAGTCCAGTAATTAAGAGGATTCCTGAAGCAACCCAAACATCAGACCAGGTAAAGAATTTAGTGAAACTCAGTAGTGGTGCAATTCTTGAATCAACCAATAATTTAAATCCTGATAACAGGCCTGTTGAAAAGACCCATCCAACAATTGCCGAGATTATTCCTTCTAGTAAAAATGGTAACTGGATTGAGAAGGACGAAGCACCAACTAATTTCATTACGCCAGTTTCTCGTCGCCGGTTAAAGGCTGCGATTCGAAGCGTATTGCTAATCAATAATGCGGCGGTAAGAACGCTGGCTAAACCAATTGCTAGGGCGCCATCTCGAAGCACTGATAACAACTTAAAGAATTTTTCTAGAATGCTGCGTTGATCTTGAACCGAGTCAACACCAGGCCTTCCAGCAAATGCACTCTGCATAACTGCAAACTGTGTCGGATCTTTTAACTTAACTCGGTAAGACTCTGGAAGTTGATCTTGGGTTACATTTTGTGCGATTGCAGAACCCTTAAATCTTTCTTGAAAACGGGTAAATGCTTCGGATTGAGATTCGTAATAAACCGTATCCACAACAGGAAGGGCTTCGATATCTACTTTGATTTGATCTCTCTGCTCTTGCGAAACTGGTCCACTTGCACATGAAGGAGATTCTGAAAGTGTTCCGCAGAGAAATACTGAAACTTCAATTTTGTCATACCAATAATCTTTCATCACTCGAACTTGCGAGTTAGCAAGAAGGCCAATACCAAGAAGAGTTAAAGAAATTGCAACAGTGATAACGACTGCAAATGTCATTGTTAGATTTCGGCGCAGACCGATTTTTACCTCTTTAAATAGAAATCCAGTTCTCATGTTCTGCCCCTATCCCGCATATCCATATACGCCACGAACCTGATCACGAATGACTTGGCCACCTTCAAGCTCAATAACGCGTTTGCGCATTGAATCTACAATCTTTGAATCGTGTGTAGCCATTACAACAGTGGTGCCTTCTCGATTAATCCGATCAAGTAATTTCATAATTCCAACACTTGTTGCTGGATCCAAGTTTCCAGTTGGTTCATCAGCAATCAAAATAGCTGGCTGACTTACATAAGCACGCGCAATCGCCACGCGTTGTTGTTCTCCGCCTGAAAGTTCTGAAGGCTTTCGATCGGCTTTCTCTTCTAAGCCAACGAGTTCTAGAACTTCTGGCACTTCTCGATTAATTTCTTTCTGAGAATATCCAAGAACATGCAATGTGAACGCGACATTCTCGCTCACTGTCTTATTTGGGAGTAGTCGGAAATCTTGAAATACAGTTCCCACTTGTCTGCGAAGTTCTGGAATCTTATGAGCCGATAAAGTGTTGAGATCTTTTCCAGCAACAATAATCTTGCCAGATGTTGGGCGCTCTTCCCTTAGGACTAGACGAAGAAAGGTTGATTTTCCTGAGCCGGATAGTCCAACCAAGAATACGAATTCGCCTTTTTGAATATCAATATTTACTGAATCAAGAGCAGCGTGATCCTGCTTTGGGTAAGTTTTAGAAACGTTTTCAAAACGAATCATGACCGCCTCCTTTTTACTTCCTGCCCAATAAAAATTCCTGTTTAGCGCCTCAGGTGAACGCAATTAAGCATTTTGCCTACATGGGAAGTTTAGGCAGAAATCACCGCTCAGGCTTGGAAATACGCGCGAAAAAGGCTGAGAAATTTCTTCCAGTTACGCGTAAATCCATGTGATACTCGAATCAATTCTTTTTTCTAGACATTTCTTGATTTTCAAGTTTTTGATGATTATGTGGAGAAGCTATTTAATCGGTGCTTTTACGCCACTTAATTCCAGCTTCAATAAAGCCATCGATTTCGCCATCCAAAACTGCTGATGGATTTCCAACTTCGAAATCTGTTCGCAAATCCTTAACCATTTGATAAGGAGCCAGAACATAAGAGCGCATTTGATTACCCCATGAACCAGAATTATCGCCCTTTAGTGCATCTAATCTCGCACGTTCTTCTTGGCGACGACGTTCTAATAATTTAGATTGCAGAACCGCCATTGCGGTCGCTTTATTTTGAATTTGCGAGCGCTCGTTCTGGCAGGAAACAACAATTCCGGTAGGAAGGTGAGTAATTCGCACAGCCGAGTCTGTTGTGTTAACGCCTTGGCCGCCCGGTCCAGATGATCGATAAACATCGACACGAAGTTCCTTCTCGTCAATAACAATGTGATCGCTCTGCTCTACAACAGGCACAACTTCTACGCCTGCAAATGATGTATGGCGGCGGGATTGCGAATCAAATGGCGAAATCCGAACCAAGCGATGTGTGCCCTGTTCTACAGAGAGCGTGCCATATGCGTATGGTGCATAAACCCTAAATGTTGTCGATTTTATTCCAGCTTCTTCCGCATAAGAAGTTTCAAGAACATCAACTTTAAAATTATGGCGCTCGCAATATCTCAAATACATGCGCATCAGCATTTGCGCCCAATCCGCAGCCTCTACGCCACCGGCTTCAGAGCGAATAGTAATTAAACAATCTCGATCATCGTATTCACCACTTAAAAGCGTTTGAACTTCTAATTCACGAATCGCGCGCGTAACTTCATCTAATTCATTTCCTGCTTCGGCAATTGCGCCTGCATCTTTTTCGCCTTGGGCAAGCTCGAGAAGCAGAGGAATATCTTCAAGTCTGCGACGAATTGTGTTTGATTTATTCAAGGTGGCTTGGACTCTTGAAAGTTTGCTGGTTACAACTTGAGCTTTCTCCGGATCGTCCCAAAGATTTGGTTCGCTGGCTTCTGCTTCTAGTGTTTTAAAGTCGGCTTCCAATTTCGGCAGATTCAAAACTTGTTCGATAGCTGAAAGGGTTACACGTAAAGCGTTAACCTCTTCCAGATATTCACGGGCTGCCATGGGTTAAGCGTAATGGCACATTTGTCTTGTTCTGTAACACTGGCACTATTCGATTTCAGGCACTATTCGATTTCAGGCACTATTCGATTTCAGGCACTATTCGACACCTCTGAAGTAGCACCGATAATTGCATCTATGCCAATGAAACCATTATTTATATTAGAGAGAATCGGAAAGTTTACAAGTGCTTGAATTTTGGAACTGATGCTAGCTGTAATTTCACCACCTGAACACCGCCAGCCGGATACAGATATTGGATTACTTCGAAGGCTCCTAAGGGCAACTTCAGCATAAAACTTAATCTCCGCTAACGAGCAATCTATTGGAACTCTCGCATTAGCTGAACCTAGATTCTGTGAATCTGAGTAATAGAGATTTTCGTCAAGTGTATGTGAGGCAACCAAAATTGCATCTTCCCCGATTTGAATCAAATCACGCTTTGCCAGATACGAATCAGAAATATTGATGATTCCAATAGACAATATGAAGACAATTAAGAAGAGGCTTGAGATTAAGACGGATATCGATCCCACTTCACTTTTTGCAAAGGTGCTAGTCGCTTTCAACGTGCTAGTCGCTTTCAACGTGCTAGCTGAATGGCGAGGCATCAATTACTGCGCCAGGCATCGACTGTTTGAACTGCAGTGGCACTTGCTTTCGAATTCGAAAAAATCGAGGTCAGATAAACGGTGATAGATACTTTTCCATTAGGCGATAGGCACGGATTGAGTGAACAACTTATTTCAATCCTGGGATCAGGTTCGATTTTATTTGCAGCAAAGGAGCTAGTGACAAAGACATCTTTGACTGCAGCGATTCTTGCTCCGGTAAATTCCGCGCTTGGGCTGGTTACATATGCTCGCGCTAGCTGCCTTGCGAAATTCCGCGCCTCATATTGGATTTGGGCACTCTGATTTACAGCAGTCAAATAGATAATTAAAGGAATGAAGAGCGGCAAGGCATATATAACAAATTCAATTATTGCACTTCCCTCTTCCCTCCTGACAAATCCATGCAAATCACTAGTTTTCATCTATAGCAATGCCCTTGACTAGGAATTCATCCTGAAGAACAAGTAATGGAGTTAGTTTTACCACCGAAGCTCTCTTGCTGCCGATGATAATTTCACCACCGCCAGGTAGCGCATGTCTAATTATTTGAACTCCTGGATATTGGTTGGTAGAGCTAATTGAATTGGATCCGAGTAGCGACTCCCTGCTGACCTCTCCCTGTAGTTCGTTTACTGCAATACCTCGGCCAAGCACCGAGGCTGCGATTTGCAGAACACTTAGAAAAAGCAGAATCGTGGGGATTAAAACTAAAGCGCTTTCTACTGTTCCCGATTGCGATAAGAGAGGTTTAAAGAATTCACTAACTTTCGACCGCTCCACAATTAACGAATACCGTTCATGTTATCTAGTGAGTTCTTTAGAATGCTTGAGAGTCGAGGTTGGGCAACGGTCCAGATCCCGGTAACTAATCCAGTCGTCATTAAAACTACTAAAACCCAACCTGGAACATCCCCTCGCTCTGATTTAGCTGCTGCAGAGAAAATGTTTTTCATACTATTGATTCTCGTCAGATTGTTAAATTTGAGAACGATAACGTTGGTCTTTAAACACTTTATAAGTCCAAATCTCAGTTTTCTTGTCCCAAATACAAAATTAATAAGTATCGAATTTAGATAAATAGATGTCTTCCCGAAAAAACTAGGAGATAAATGACTTTCTTCCATTGAGAGATGTCCAGCCGCCACAGGCTCGCTGGTTTCTTTGTTATTGCTGGTTTCTTTGTTATTGCTGGTTTCTTTGTTATTGCTGGTTTCTTTGTTATTGCTGGTTTCTTTGTTATTGCTGGTTTCTTTGTTATTGCTGGTTTCTTTGTTATTCATTTCGCTCCATTTGGTCGATTAAATCCTTTAGAGGACTCTGTTTTGTGGGGTTGAACTAGTTTTCATTGTTGACCGAACATCCCTGCCTTTAATTAAATATGATGTGAACAAGTTGTTGTTTGTGGATAAGTTAGAAATCTGTGAACAATTCACATTTATAATCACATGACACTTTGGCCAAGCGAGACATAGGAGGGCCAAAGTGCAAAGAGAACTGAAATTGGAAGAATTAGAAAAATTACCGGAATCATTAATGAGATTTCGGCCTTACCAGCAGCTATTAAAAGTGATGCATGTTGTGCTGCTCTAACTTCTTCAACCTGCCTATTTAAAACATCAGATAATGAGCTACCTCGCTCAATCGCCAAAATTAGAGTGTCACAGAATCGTCTAATTGTTGGCGAACTAACTTGTTCTCCTAGAACCTCGAGAGATTGGGAGAGGCTTTTCCCACTCTTAAGATCAATCAAGGCGCCAGCAAATTTTCGTGCAATCTCGCCGTTAGCCCGTTCCGATACTCGCAGCATCGCAGTGGAGGGGCTCTCGCCAGCAGAAACTAATACTGCAAATAGTTCAACGATGGAAGGGAACTCGGTTTCCGCAATACCCGCTCGCTTCTTTTCAAGTCGGGCGGCGGAACCCTTCTCCCAATATCGAAAGATAAATAGAGTGCCAAGCAGTAAAAGAATTGTTATAAATGAAGCTCCAATTAAAAAGAGAATTACAATTGCAAAACTGAACGCAATTAAGAGAATTTGATTGCGCAATTTAGACTTGGACCTGGATACACGCTCGCTCTCACTTTCAAGCAGCAAAGAAACTTTTTGCTGACTTCGGAAATTTCTTAAGAATTCATCATGAAAACCCTTAAGCGGATCACGATTCTCATTCAGTAGTAGGTAGGTCGCATAAGCAATGATTGGAGACATAAATAGAAGTGAGAGTGAGAAAATGCTCATGAGAAGATCCTTGGAGTTTCACTGAGTTTTCCTACTTTTTCCATCCAGAAATAAGCTGTGATTGTTAGTAGCGCTCCGATAATTAGAATTGTGAAGCCCGTAGCACTTGTATATGCACGCAAGGTATTTGGTTGAGTTGCGAGCAATAACAATAAAATCCAAGGAGCAACTGCTGCGAGAACTGCAGAATTCTTTACCCAACTGTGTTTTGCCGCAATCTCGGCACGGAGCGCCAAGTCCCTACGAATAAAGTTGGAGAGAGTTCTCAGCGTTAAAGATGTATCTCGACTTCCAGAAACTCGTGCAAATTCCAGAACTTCACAGACCTGGTCTGCAGTTCCATCATTAAAAGTCTCCTTGAGTTCATTTAGCGCCCGACCAAAATCAACACCACTGCGCAGTTTTTCGGAGAATAAAATGAAAATTGAGCGAGCTCTGATTGGTCCTCGCGTCCCAAGGACCACCAATGTTTCAGCTAGAGATAATCCTGATTGCAATCCTGAAATAATGTGATCCAGAATTTCTGGCCATAGGTTCTGTAAGTGTGCTCTCTCTGCTTCAACTCTTCGCCTAATTATTACGACTGGAATTGTTGTTGTAATGAGCGCAAAGGGAACTCCTATTATTGGAGAAGAGGTAATTAAAGTAGCAACGAGAAACCCACCAAATGAACTCACCGCATAGATGAGAAAATTCCTTGACTTATTCCCTCGGTTAATTTCAACCTCTTCGGTCATCCTTTTAATTCTTCCGACTTGTGAAAATATGATTAGGGTTTATCAAACCCTTTTCGTATGCAAGTTTCCCAAGACCGGAATACTTATAAAGCATTTCGGTTTCAACTCGATCAGACTCAATTCGCCCCGTGACATGTGCAACTTCCATTATCCGACGCACCCCATCTGGTGCAATCGAAAGATGGATCACTAAATCAATTGCAGCGGCAACTACTGGCGCAATAAATTTATGAGAAATGTTCTCTCCTGCGAGCAATGGCAATGTTTGCAATTTGCTGATTGCATCCTTCGCCGAGTTAGCATGAATTGTCGCCATTCCAGGCAGCCCAGAGTTAAGTGCAATTAAAAGATCTAGTGATTCGGCTTCACGAATCTCGCCTACAACTATTTGAGATGGTCGCATTCGCAGAGCTTCTTTAATTAATCTGCGGAGTGGCACTTCTCCCTCACCTTGTAGATTTGCTGGCTTTGTTTGCAGAGCGACGCAATCCGGAAGTCTTGGCCTTAATTCAAATACCTCTTCGATTGTAATAACTCGACTTTTGAGTGGAACTGCACTAACTAAAGCATTTAGCAATGTGGTTTTGCCAGCCTGAGTTGAACCACTTACTAAAATATTTAGCCCAGCTTCAACGCAGGCAATCAGAAACTCACAAACTTCTTCTGACATCACATCTAATTTTGCTAACTCTTCGAGCGATTTGCCACGGATTAGATGTTTACGGATATTGACGGCCCAATGTTGCGCAGTAATCTCTGGAATTGCTACATGCAATCTACTTCCATCTGGAAGTCTGGCATCTACAAATGGATGTGATAAATCAAGGCGGCGGCCACCCCACATCAATAATCTTTCAACCAGATTTCTAACTTCATCAAAGGTAAGGGTCAAGTTGGTTAATTCACTTACGCCTTTTCTTGCAATAAAGATTCTATTCGGCGAATTTATCCAAACCTCTTCGATTTCTGGGTTCTCCATAAGCTCCTGCAGCGGACCAAAGGTTTCGAATGTTTCAAAGTTTTCTCGAGCTTCATATGGATTCGTTTGCACTGGGACATCAAAATGCATTGAAAATACTTACCTTTTTCTTATTAACAGAAGTAGGTAAATTCTTTAGATACTAATCCAGGCGTCAATTTGCGATTACTTTCTGCATTTAAGTCATGGGGAGGAAAAGATTTGCCTAGAGCGTTAGCTCGCGGCGTAAAGATTTGTCTGGAGCGCTAGCTCGCGAAGTATTGGTGATCTATCTCAGCAATCCACTTATTCATATCCAGATTGCTATTCCATTCACTGGCAGAGAATTCAACATGCGCTTTAACATTTGAAGCCTTGAATTTCTCAGAGAGAATGTCTTCGAATCTTTTTGCGGTGCTAATTGCTTGGCTTAAATCTCCTTGCAAACAGAGCCAAAAACCATTCTCCGCTACACGTGAATAGAAATCGCCACCTCTCATATTTGTCTTTATCTTGTTGCTCACTAGCGCCAAGAGTTTTTCAAATTCTAGATCTCTCAGGCTGGCTTGTTGAGTGGTTAATTTCTTTATCTTTTTTGTATCGTAGTCTTTAGGCAGAAGCTTAATTGTCACAATCGCAATCGGTTTAGTTCTACGCCGGGATTGCGAAATTTCCCTGACTAAGTTATCAAAGAAGGTTTTAGGAGCAGGAGCTCCGGTAAGGGAATCTAAAACTCCGTTGTTGGAAAACTCGATGGCCCCGTGAGCGAAATTAGTATTCACTTTCTTAAGTTTTTCAAGTTCTTCAAGTTAACTCCTGTTCCCGAGATTTGAACTAATTTGAACTACTTGGAGCTGATAGGGCTGCAATCCTCACCAATTTTTTAATAGGCAACTACAGAGTAACCACATATGGGGCAAGTCCGTTCGAATCTTGTAAAATTAAAATAGGATCCACTCGTCATCGCATGCGAGTTAATCGCTACTGCATAGAATTTATTCCTAATCGCATAGGATTCACCCGCTATTGCATAGGATTTACTCATTGCGTGCGGGATTTTTAGAATAGAAATAGGGAAAGGAGCCAGAATGAAGATTACGGATTCGTTCTATGAGAATTCTAGGAAGGCCGCAGTCTGGCTGCTGCGCCTTGAATCTCTGATTCTGGTTGGGATCGTTATCTACTTACTTCTGGCATCAGTGTTTTCAACCGCAACTTGGCCATCGGCCCTGATTGGTGAAATCGTCTTTGCACTGCTTGGTGCAGCCGGTTTGTTTTTCGCATCGATGGGATTTGCTAAACGCAGATCATATGGACGAGCACCTGCGGTGCTGGCAAATGCTATTGCTGTCGGAGTTTCGTATTACATGATTTCTGGTGGGTTATTAATTGTTGGAATTCCCCTTGCCTTGCTTGGAGCAACAACTTTTGTTGCAGCTCTTTATGGCTATCGCGAATAGCAAATAAAAATAATCACCAAGGAATAACTTCTTGGTCTTCCCAGAACAGTCCGGTTAAATCTTTGCCCGCTTCGAACTCTCTTGTTGCCAACCAGATTGCAGTTGCTGCACCTTCCTCTGCCGATCTTGGTGCATCGGGTCCACCCATATCTGTTCTGCTGTGATTCGGACAGATTGCATCGACTAAGAATCCACGGTTTCCTTGACCGGTTTCGTGAGCAAGATTTCTAACTAAAGCATTAACGCCGGCTTTACTAATTCGATATGGCGCAAGGCCACCGGTATTTCCCGGACCAGACATTCGACCTAGACATGCAGTGAAGATAATTACACGACCGTTGCGAGCTTCAGCCATTGTTGGCGCAAGAGTATTTATTGCGATGAAATTTGAATCTAGATTTATTGCCATTACCCGACGCCACTCTTGTGTTGTGGTGCGTAGCGTTTTTGACATTTTCTCACTCATTACGCCGTGCGCTAATACAAGAATATTTGGAGTTCCATATTTGGTAAGCACTTCTTCAAATTTAGATTTAGTTGAATCAAGATTTTCAAAATCCACCGTTTCGAATTCACAACCAATCTCTGCTGCACTTTTTGCTGCGCGCTCTGGATCTTTGCTAATAATTAGCACCCTATTTCCCGCAGCCTTAAGCGCCTTTGCGACGACATAACCCAAGCCGCGAGATCCGCCAGTGACTACTGCGAGTGGTTGCTCGTTGGAATTGGAATTCATGGCGCCAACTCTGCCGAAGTTTGTGAGAGATTTCCTCCTGAATGTAGGCGGGCCCGAGAGTTGATTTCAAAGAGAGGAGTGATGGAGCTTGAACGGATGTCGAAGAGACAGGGAGGGATTTGGGAAGGATGTCGCACATCTTTCGTGGGGATTTCGGAGGGGAAACCTAAGAGATATTGAAGGCGCTGGGCCCTGAATTGGAATGTGATTAAGGTAATTCTTGGCATTTCCAGAGATATCGCCACAGGCGTATGGACCGGCCCGATACCTCTATTAGACTTAAGTGAGACTTAAATAAAATTTAGGAGCATCAAAAGTGTCGGCAACTGGATCTAATACACCTGCTAATCATTTTGGTGGATCTTTTGGGCCAAATGAGTGGCTCGTCGATGAGATGTATGAAAAGTATTTAGCGGACCCAAATTCAGTAGATACAGCTTGGGTGGCATTTTTTGCAGATTACAAGCCAGGCGCAAATGGGACTGTTGCGCAAAATAATGGCAAAGTAATTCCAACTTTAGATAACGCGCCATTGGGTGGAACTCCTCCGCTGCCAAAGAAGGTTGTTGATCCAAGCGCGCTACAAATACCAGTGGCTGCAAGACAGGTTTCAGCAACGCCAGCAACTCCGGCTGCACCAGTTGCGCAAGTAACTCCGGC
>Ga0315909_10007021_pt1 | contig 12628 bp, 27 predicted proteins | sample LakEriMetagenome_11_FD_203527 | JGI IMG/M metagenome (GOLD analysis project Ga0315909, IMG submission 203527) | Freshwater fungal communities from buoy surface, Lake Erie, Ohio, United States - Buoy 2 MA125 | ecosystem: Environmental > Aquatic > Freshwater > Lake | place: USA: Lake Erie, Ohio...
TTCATTTTTAAAAATTGAACTACGTTATAATAAAGGCGGCTTTAATACCTGGACCGGCAAAACTGATAAAAGAGGCTATTTTTTACATGTTACGCCGGTTGATATAGAAATAACTAACGGCGTTAGATTTGAAACCTTTTTCCCTCATACCGGCGCCAAAATGCTGATAAAAGAGGTAAAAAAACAAACCGAAAAAGACTACCAATTAGCCAAACAAATGGCCGAAACTGAAATAAACGGCCTATGCCAATACGTTTTATCAACCATTAATAAATAACACCATGAAACACCTTTTTAATTTCAGTTATATCGGTTCGGTCAATAGTTCGGCAAAAATTGCCAAAGGTGAAAAAATCAACCTGGATACCTTTGTGGTATACCTGGCCGCCGCTTCGCTTTCAGGCTTTAATGTTTGCGCAAAGGCTACTAAATGGTGTATCATGGGATGCCTGGTAAATTCCGGCCGTGTTATTATGGACAAATTAAACAAAATACTAACCGCCAGGATAAACAAAACCACCACATTTTATGAAAACCGGCCCCAATTTATGGCTCAACTTGTCAAAGAAATAAGCAGGGCAAAAAATAAAGCACACAAGGCCGGCCGGTCCTTTGCCGTCCGTTTAAACGGCACGTCTGACCTTTCGCCATTGATTTGGAAACATGAAGGCCGGACCATTTTGGACTTATTCCCGGATACGGTTTTTTATGACTATTCAAAAGTCCTTAACCGTTTAAAATTGGTCAAACAGTTTAAAAATTATGATTTGACATTTAGCTATAGCGGCGAAAATTGGGACGAATGCCTGGAAGCATTGGCGGCCGGCGTACGTGTTGCGGTTGTTTTTAAGGTAAAAAAAGGCCAACCACTACCGGCAAATTTTAGGGGCTTCCATGTAATTGACGGTGACCTAACCGACTACAGACCGGATGACCCGGCCGGTTGTATTGTCGGCCTGAGGTTCAAGCGAATAAAGGACAAAGAGGCGCAAAACGCCGTGTTAAATAGTCCTTTTGTAATTGACCCCATAAACGAACTTGAAACCGTTAACAATTAATAAACCATAAAATCACAAAGTTATGTTTAAATTTTATAGGATGTTGCCAAATGGTGTTTGGAAGTATACAGAAGCCTTTAATTCCACATTAGACCCCGAATATCACGCACTTATTAACTATTGTCGAGATAATTATATAAAATGGAAATTGTTGGATTATCAAGGTAAGGTTAAATTCAACGGATAAATTTGTCATATATATAATCAAAACAAAATAAAGCCATGAACAACAAAAAAGAAACTAAAAAAGCCCAACCAATTTACCTGATGATTTCAGGGGACAAAATAACAGACCTAAAAACAGACGCAATTTTTAACGGTTGTCTGTTTGTCAATTTTGGCGGCCGTGTTTATTATTTTGATAACACTACCGGCGAAGTAATTACGGACCAATGGAAGGACCGTTTTACGGTTAACTGATGAGGCCGGAAGGCCGAAACCTGGCCACGTGGTCCAGGTCTTAACCTATTATTCCATGAATACAGATAAACAATTTTATGCAATCCAGGCCGCCGCCATTTTGCGTATTGGACAAATGGCCGAACATGACCGCAAACCGGCCAAAATTGAGGCTATAAAAAAACTAAATATGCTTTATTCGGCCGTCCTTATTAATCTAAAGGAATACCGGCAACTTTTAAACCTGGTTTTTTCTATTCAATAACTTGGTAAGCTTTTTTTATCTATTTATTTAACCTTAAAACGTTTAACACCATGTAAACGACTGAAACCATATGACCAAAAAAAAAGGCTTTAAAAGCCTGCAAATGCAATTTTTAAAAAATGGCGTTTCCAGGTAAATAACGCCTTGCCTAACAAGCGTTAGTTTGTGAAATATCAAACACGAACTACCATACGTTAGCCTAACAAACGTTAGGTAGCCTAACGAGCGTTAGGTAGCCTAACACACGTTCGTTAGCCCAATTGTATTTTACTGAAAATAAAAGATTAGCGCAATTTTTAGAAATTGAATTTGAAAAAATGCCGCCGGAAAATTGAAACTTTTTTAAAATAAAAACTCAACCTTTAGTTTGAATTTTCAATTGATTGAAATTTTGTTGGAAATTCGCTCAGAGTTTTTCCCAAATATTTCTGAGAAAAATAGGCACAAATTTGGCCAATATTTTTAGTCATTTTTTTAGAGTATTTTTTGAGATATTTTCTTAAGTATTTTCTAAGCATTTTAAAACTAAATAATGCCAAATTTAGCCAAAGAATTGCTAAGTATTTTATGGACATTTTACCTGATATTTTTTTGAACAATTTATTCTAAAATTTCTACCAGGTTTTTAATACAATTTTCCTAAGATTTTGAAAACCGATTTTTCAAAAGTGCCCTTTCTGTTTTTCAAGTTTTTTTGAAATTCGTTTTCATTTTTACCTGATTGCCTTCTTCACCTGATTTTCTATTGTGACATTTCATGCAAAGTGCTTGTAGGTTATTCATATCGGTAGCAGCACCACCATCCTTTATTCGATGTATGTGGTCAATGGTATTTGCCGGTGTAGTCTTTCCTTCTTTATAACAATGAATGCATATAGTGTTAGGTATGACTTTGCCATCAGGCAATGTTGTTGTTCCTAACATAAAAGACTTACGTAAATTAAGCCAGGTGGATGTTCTATAAAAAGGTTCGTACTTACGTGAATGTTGTTCAGGAACCCAAGGTCTTTTTATTTTTTTGATTTGCATAAATAAATTCTCCGTAATGTTGATACCAATAGTACAATCCCAATGCAGATGACTTTAAATAATTTTCATCCCTTGGAGACAATTTGTTTTTAAGTATTAAAAAGTTGTTTGAAAGCAACCATTCAAAAGCCCTATCTCGCATTTCATCAGTTTGTTCAGGCTTAAAAAATAAACTAAACCCTTGTTTTGGCCGGTCAGTCCAAGCTTGATTAAAACCAAGTTTCCATAGCATTTCTTTTAAAATAGTTTTATTGCCCTTTTTACGGTGTATAGGCTCTTCAATTGATAAAGCGGCTTCTACAAGTCTATGGTCCAGGAAAGGACTTCTTACCTCAAGGGAATGCGCCATAGATGCAAAATCCAAAGTACTGTTAATATCAAATTGGACAAAAGTCATCAATTCTGTCCACCTGGAAGAAAACTTGCTGCCATACTTTAACCGATAAGCATTTAATTCACCATGACTAAATGCAGAACCTCTAAAAAGATGATTGTTTTGGGATACGCTTTCATTTTCATTATCACGGTGAATCCTATCATATCCAAAAAACAGTTCATCTGCTCCATTGGCAATAATAGCTACCTTACCAAAATTTTTAGCATATTTAGCAGTAATCCAAGGTATTGCGCCGGCCATAGTAGGCTCACCACTTTTACTTACATAATCATGCATAATCTCATTGATGTGATGATGCAATGGATTTGCTATTTTAAGAGATAAATGAAACTTTTTGGCCACATCTTGCGCATACTCTTCCTCATTGGATTTTAAATGAATAGCCGTGTGATGGGCAAACCTGGATGCAACTATTGTGGAGTCAATACCTCCGGACATGAAAATGTTAACCGGCACATCACTAACCTTGCACATATCAATTGCATTATTGACAATTAACTCAATAGATTGAGTATTTAGATTATGATTGGGAACCCAGTAATTCTCAATAATCAATTGACCAGTTTTTGGATTAAAGGTTAAAAGTTCATTAGCGCATAGTTTTTTAATACCTTTAAACATTCTATCCGGACCAATTATTCCACCTAATTGTAAATAGCTTACAACGGCTTTTCTATCCAAATCCCAACCTATTTTAAGGTTGTATAAAATGTTAGGACTTGATGCAAACCATAATTGATTGCCTGATTGAAAATAATAAAATGGTTTTTGTCCGAATCTATCTACACTTGCATAAAATCTTTCTTGTTTTTTATTATATAATCCAAAAGCCCACATTCCATTAGCTGAATTGAGGGCAGAATGTATACCATAACGATGTATATATTTTAAAAAAGTTGCAGTATCACCTTGCGAGTTATTTAGTCCCTTATCATCATTTGCATCCATGTAGCTATGCAATTGTTGATAATTGTAAATTTCACCATTGAATGTAAATACTGAGTCACCATAGCACATTGGTTGAATGGCATTATCAGACAAATCGATAATGCTCAATCTTGTATGACCAAACACATAATTATTACTGGTAATTAAATTATTACCATCGGGGCCTCGATGAGTTAACTTTTTTAAACCATCTTCAACCCACTTTACATAATTATCAGCATTCTCACCGATATAGCCTATTATTCCACACATACTACTGAGATATTTGGATGATAAGGATTAAATGGATTCATCATGGACCAATTACCTTTAATTGCGGTCAACTCAAGTCCGGCATTTTCTACATTAGACACAAGTAGCAATCTATTGGTATTTTGTAATGCAAGATTCCAACCATCGTCATCTAAATGACGATTTTTTCCTGGATTAAATAATTTCCAATTAATCTTATCAAGTAATTTTTTAGAATAAATTCTTCCACCACCTATTGGCATAGCCGGTTTATATTCTATGGTGTATCTTTTTCTTTTATATAAAACGTAAAATCTCTTTAACCCGATAAAGTCGTAATTGTTTGTCAATTTACAAGCACTTTCAACAAATCTATCACCTAATTGGTCATCTGAACCACAAATAATTAATGGGTTTGCTTTTAACAATCGTGCTGCATTTACTCCGTATTGCCATTTAAGACCAAGAGGTTTATTAGGTGTACCAATGATTGTTAAATTATTTAAATCTAAGCTTTTATAGTATTTTAACTCACTACGTTCACTTACTACCAATACTATCTTTACGTTTGGATAATCTTTTAAAAGCTTTTTTAACAGTTTCGTTGTTAGTTCCACTCTCTGATGAGTCGCAACCAACACAACCGGACATATAGCATCCAAGGAATTGTCCGAATTCTTTGACGATAAGATATTTTCCTCCGGCTTTTTTGACATCTTTTTCTACTGATTTTTGATATTCAGATTGTCTATCTTTTCCAACTTTTATTTCAATCATCCAAAACTGGCCATCAATACAAGCAATAATATCACCTATTCCTCGCCTTACTTTTGATTTAATCCAACGACCTCTTGTTGGTGAATATTGACCTTGAGATTGAATCCTGGAGGCAAAGTGTCCTTTGGACAAAAGAAAATTAATTACTGAATTTGTTAGGTTATTGGTATCAGTCATACAAATTAATGATATTAAAAGCCTCACAGTATTGATTATAAGGACTTCTATTTGTCCAATACAAACTATTGACTCTTATCATATCTTCATTCATATAATGTCTATGACTTTGGCTTTCGTACTGTTGACAAGCCTCTATCTTTTTTTCAAGTTCTGCTTTACCAAAAGACACAAAAAAATTAGGATTAATATCTCCATTCCAAGGGTGTGTATAAGAAATTATGTTGTGAAATTTAAAGGCACGTAAAGTTTCCATGCCAATGGTACTATGGTCCTGATGAATATCAGCCACATCGTGGGTAAAAATGTAATCAGGTACAAATGATTCCTTATAATCGCATAAGTCTTGTAAAACTTTTTGCCTAAAATAATTGATTACTCTATTATCGTAAGTGTTTAAAACATAATTATTGACACCTAAAACATTCATTGAACGCTGAAATTCTAATAGTAATTGAATGTTGTCACAGTAAGAAAAAACATAGCACCGGACATCGTGACCTTGTGCTATGAATTTTGATATTGCTCCACCGCATGACAACTCAATATCATCGGTATGTGCGCCTATAAATAAAATTTTGCGTGGTTCAGAAAGGTAAATCATCCTTTTTGATAAAAGGTTTTAAACTAAATTTTGATGGGTCATCTTTTCTTGGTGATGCAATAATTGTCCTAAACCCATCCTGGTTTGGTTCTATTTGCATTAAATTCTTCAATCCGTCTTCTTTAAATGATAGCACAAAGTATTTACCATACTTGCCATCTTTTTCTTTCATGTAGACTCCATTTACATAATCTGCCATAACTAATCGTTTTTAGGTTGTTTAAAAAATTCAAAAATCATTGCTACAAATGATAAAATCACAATGCAGCCAAAAACTCCAAGTAAAAATTCTTTCATTAAATTTTTGTTTTATTTTATCTTAATTGCCGGTACTCCGGCCCAGGTTTCACCGTCAGGTACGTTGGTAGTAACTACTGAGCCTGCTCCTATAGTACAATTACTTCCAATTTTAACTTTCTGTTTGACGAAGGCATTACAACCAACAAATGTGCGGTCACCAATATGGGCAGAACCGCCAATTGTAGCACCGGCTGCTATCAATACATATTTGCCAATTTTAGCGTTATGACCAATATGTACATTGGAATCTAAACATGAACCTTGACCAATATAAGTGGTTCCGGTAACTGACCTATCAATATTTGTATTGTTATGGATTGTTACATGGTCCTCAATTACAACATCTCCTAAATGCGGTACTCTATAATAGCGACCGTTGTAAAATTCATATCCAAATCCATAACCACCTATAGTGCAATTCTGACCAATTTTAACTTCATCACCAATTTTAGAATCTATTTGAATTCTACTGCCAGTTGGCCTATTTTCAAAAGTGTTTCTTTCAGGCCATTCATTTAATGCGTCAATAAATGCAATTTTTGCATTATCAACTTTAAATGACTTACCTCTGACCGTTAGCAGATTTTCGTGCTTGTCATAGGTAATCTCATCAGGTTTTAAATTTTCAAACTGGTGTCTGTAATGGCTCATTTATAATTTCATTTATTTTTTCAAGTTGCTTTTCGAGTTTTTTAACCTTTGCAACTTTAGTTTTAAGCGCAAAACTATGATTAGAAATCTCATTCTGATGCTGAACAATATCAGCCTTAAGTTTTGTAAGTTCATCGTTTATATTCATTGTATATAGTTTTTCCGTTTACATTATATGCTCTTAAAATTCGTTTAGGACTTTCATTTTTAAAAAAACTAACGTGAACCCAATCAGGATTTTCATCAGTTCCAAATTCCCAAATTAGTGTATGGAATAAAAAATTGTTTTTAATTATATCAAACACTTTTGCATTTTCATTTGGACCAACTGGGTCCTGGTCAATATCAACGGCATTGGCAGTTAAATGATGACTACCAACTGCGCCTTTAATTATAGTGTTCAATTCGGGACTTCTATACCAAGAGCTAATTAAAATAGGTTTGGCATAAAATGTCCTAAGAGGGTCCAAAAGATTATCAACCATATTTTGCGCATTCTCATAATATTGAATTGGTAGTTTATTATTTAACCTCAATCTTTTTGCAGTATCTGACCTTTCAACTTCTGCTAAACTAAAGTATTGTCCAATCTTCATATACTTTCTGCCCAGTTGATAAGTTTCACTTTTGCCTCTGACCAACCTCCTAATTTTTGAATCGTACCTTTCTTTAAATAGATAGGTAATTGGACTTTCCTTTCAGCCTCATTTGATATAGGCTTTCTGCCTCTTTTTTCTTTTGTCTTTTCCATAATTAAATTTTAAAGAAGGGGCCAACCAAAAAATATCTGAACCATGAAAATCAGACGGTCGGCCCCATCAGTTAACTAAACCGTTACAAAAATAGTGTTTATTTTAACTTTTTAAAGCATCCTAAAAATAAATTTTAAAAAAATAATAGGAAAATGTAAAACTGTATTAACTTGCTCAAGCAAACCAACAAAATATGTCAAATTATTGGATTTACACGGTAACAGTTACTAACCTGGAAAATGGCTCATATGAGTCTCAGGCTTATTTTTCAAGAAAGATAGCAACCTCTGCCTTTAGAGAACTATGTGATGAACACGGCTATGATTATCGAAATGTCATTGTACGGCGTGGTGACAAACTGGTCATAGCAAAATCTATTTCAAAAGATTATGAAATTACAATCTGCGAAGAACAAATTTTAACCGTTTTAGATTTATGATAAACTTTTACGATAGAAAATTTACAAATGAAAAGGGTGTTTGGGAGGCAACAATGAATGGTAGATATTTAGCTTGTAGAGGATATCTAAACAATGAAGAAAAATTTGAAATGTTGGTTGAATGCATAGAATTAGCAAGACAATCACTTGAAATTCAAATTCAGATTGATGAAAACAATTTAAAAAATGAATAAATTAACAGAAACCGAAATGATGCCGGTAGCATCTCCTGCCAATCTATTAGAATTGGCAATCAACAATAAAGTTGATGTAGGTCAATTGGAAAAATTGACTCAATTGTACGAACAATGGGAAGCTAAAATGAGTAAGAAAGCTTTTTTACAAGCATTCACTCATTTTCAAGGCATATGTCCGGACATTCGCAAAACAAAAGAGGTGAGTTATAACGGTTCAGTAAAATATTATTTTGCACCGTTGTCAGATATAACACGACAGATTTTACCATCACTTGAAAAATGTGGGTTGTCATACAGATGGGAAATTCAAGATGATAACAGTACAATTCAGGTTACGTGTATAGTAAGCCATGTGAATGGTCATTCCGAAAGTACTACTATGTCATCTCCGGCAGATGAATCAGGTAGTAAAAATAAAATTCAAAGTAGAGGTTCGGCAGTTGAGTATCTTAAACGATATACGTTGATTGGTGCTTTAGGTATATCAACCGCCGATAGTGATATTGATGGTAGAATACCAGTAGAAACGACTGATAAATTGCACCAGGAGTACATGGAAATTTTCAACAAATTATTGAGTTATGGAAAAAAATATGACAAGTATCATCCTGATTTATGGAAAACAAAACCTACTGCCAAAATGTATAGCGCAGCTATAGGTGAGGTCAGGAAAATGCTTTTTGAAGAACAAAACAAAAAACAATGAATATTGAAACATTTCTAATGAATTTGATTATCAGTCTTGTTTTTGGAATGATATCAACTACAATTTTATATTTTATTCTATTTGTAATTTCTAAACCAATCAAAAATGAAAACTATAGAAAATATATCCATAGTGATTACGACAGTTTTAACTTTTAGTTTAATTATAGGATTAATTTATTGGGCAATTAAAGATTTTAAAAACGGAAAATTATGAATTTTTTAGACCAACTACTTAACCCAATGGATATTGCTCAAGGTAGCGAAGCCTGGGAACAAATCAGAGCCGGAAGATTTACATCATCCGAAATATGGAAAATTATGGAATGGGGAAAAAGAGATATGACCCCTGAAGAATTAGCCATGAGACCTAAATCAGGACAAGGTAGTAGAACAACTCAAGTAACCGACCCAACAGTAATGGGTAAACAAGGTGTAACCTACATTCACCAAAAGGTTGCAGAGGTTCTTACCGGAATCCCAAAACAAGGTGCATATGCCTATCCATTAGTTTATGGGAAAGAAACTGAACCATTAGCCGCTGAGTATTTTTCAAAACAAATTGGTGTTGATTTAGATGAGGTCGGATTTCAATGTTTTGGAGACCATGCCGGTGGCTCACCTGATAGAATGTTTGAAAAGGATGGGGTTAAAATGGGACTGGAAATTAAATGTCCATTTCAAAGTGAAAATCAAATTCAATATTTGACTTTAAAAACCGTAGATGAATTTAAAGAAAAGTATCCTGAATATTATTGGCAATGCATTTCATTGATGCTTTTTACTGATACTAAAGTGTGGCATTTTATGACATTTGACCCACGATTTAAAGATGATAAGTTTATAATGAAACATCTAATAATAGATAATAATTATGCCGGCATTGCAGAAGACCAAAACAAAATTATTGTGGCATTGGAATCAGCTATTAAATTAAAATTAGAATTACTAAACCAATTACAAAATGGAACTATCTGATGATGAATTGAAAATTTTAAAAATTCTTCACACCGATTTAACTGCGATGGAAATAAGTGGGTTTTTAAATATTCCCTATTTTACTGTCCAAAGCACCATACAAAGATTGTGTGGTTACTACAGAGTCCGTGGAAGAATTGGATTAGTTAGAGTTGCATTATTAAAAAAAATTATAACCATTAAAGACCTTGAAAAAGCCTCGATTAAAGACCTCTCATCCGTATATGCGTGATGAACTTTGGAAAGATGGAAAATTATGTTTTTGGAGAGATAATCCATTTTACTCAAAAAAGACAAAAATGGAATTAGAAAAACGAACCATTGAAATGTTAAAAAATGTCAAAAAGTAAAATTTGTAAAAACAACTTAATGTCAAGAGTTTTAAAACTTTTGAATGAAGACCCAAGAACCAGGGATTCTGATGAATTATTAACTGCCACAATTTGGTATCAGGAATGCGATAAGGAGATGACCGCTTTTGGATTCCTAATGAATTATTCAAAAAGGATGTATACAAGTGCCGAATCTATAAGAAGATGCAGACAAAAATTGCAAGAGGAATACCAAGGGTTGCGAGGTAAAAATTATATGGCAAGACATAAAATCAACTATAAACAATTATTTATATGAACTGGAAACATTATCTCATTGGATTACTTAGTTGGGCTTTAGTATCCACAATTTTCACTTTTACAATCATATTATTTGGTTCTGATGTGGCCAATTTATCCGGTGTAGGAATTGTCACCTGGAGACTGTTTGTTTTAATTTTTCTTTGCAATTCTGCTTTGAATGCAATACTTGTAAAAATGAATCAATGAATAGCGGCTCAATAAGAAAAAGCACAACCAATCTTCAATTTGCTCAAATACCAAATTCTGTTTGTCAGGACAAAAATCTGACACTAGCAGAAAAGGGTCTTTTGGCGTATTTGTTGAGTTTACCCGAAAATTGGGTTATTTATAGGAATCAATTGTACAACGAATTACAAGATGCACCTGGAACTATTGACAGATGTTGGAAGGGCCTTCAGGACAAAAAATATATTGTTTCTGAACGGAAAATGGACAAACTGGGTAGATTTATTGGATGGGAACACGTTGTTTATAACAATGTGTCCGAAACCCAAAATCACCGAAGTCGGCATTTACCGAAGTCGGAATCCACCGAAGTCGGTGAAAGTGGCTCTATACAAATAAACAATTCCATACAAATACATACTAATACAAATAAACAAGCAATAGTTGAAATTCGTCATTTTGATGATGATGCATCCAACGATGCTTGGAATCAATGGTTATTGTATAGAAGGGAAAAAAGAAAACCAGTAGTCGGTCAAACTAAAGATAGACAAATCAGACTTTTACAATCATTAACCGCAAATGAACGAATTGCGACCATTAATCAATCAATAACCCAAGGATGGACCGGATTATTTGAAGTTAAAACATTTAAAAACAAAGAAAAAAATGATTATGCATCCGATGTCGCAGCAGCCCTTATTAAACTTGCCGAAAACAATTGATGAAATTAACGCATTTATTTCGCTTTTAAGCAATCGAATTTCAGAAGTAGTCTCTACCCCGCCTATTCAACAATTGTTGAACCAAGGGCAAAAGAAAGGCATTTTAGAGGCTATAATTAGTTTATTGATAATAAAGGCATCGCATAGCTTATCAGTTAGCGGTAATCTTAAGCAGGGCCAGGCAGACCAAATAGCTAAGCAAATTATTGCTGATTATCCTCTATTGAGCATTGAGGACATAAACCTATTACTATCCAACGGTATTAAAGGCAAATACGGCGAAATATATCGTATGGATATATCAGTCATCTATTCATGGATACGTTCTTATGAGGAAGAAAAAGCGGAATACATTGAAGAAAAAAGATTGCTAAACGAAAAAAAGCAAGTTGATATTAAAGATATTGCTTATGACCCTCTTAATGATGCGATAATTAATGACTTTTTAGATAAACTGGCATCAGCCGGTGGTATGAGAAAGGTTCCTAAAGTGACGAAGGAAGAATTATATGATGATGGTAAAATGAAGGCAAAAAGTGCCGGAATTAAATTTGGTTCACAACATGATAACTGGATTCGGGATATGAAGATTCTGTGGGCAAAGGACAATACAGACTTGTACACCGGCAGGCTTATACCTGGCGCAATTGATTTTGAAACATGGTTAGAAAATAGAAAATGATTATTTAATTCTCACGTTATGGTCCCATAAAAAACCACTTAATTCTTTTCCATGTTGATTTATTACTGATTCATCTAAATCAGGAAACATCAAATGCAATTTTTCATGTATTAGTATTTCTAAATGCTTTTTGGCATATTTTTTATGTTTCAATTGGTCCCAAAGAGCAATCTTATTTTGATTAATATACGCATAGCCCCAAGCCGTTCGTAATTTTTTATATTCTACTTTGGTTTTAGCCATGTATGTGTACTTTTACATCAATAACATTATCATTGTTAGTTAATTCAACCCATCCAGTATCCCATCCGGCATATGGATTGTATTGAGCGCCTTTACGGCACATAGCCGGAGTAACCCATGCTTGTCCAAATTTGCCATCCTTAGATTTGCGACTGATAGAATGGTCATTTCTATGAGAATGTGATGCCATTACTTTAACATCATATTTTCCTTTAAATGTTTGCCATCTATCTAAAATATTTACCGAAGGAAATTTTCCACCTCCCCAACC
>Ga0315909_10007023_pt1 | contig 12625 bp, 10 predicted proteins | sample LakEriMetagenome_11_FD_203527 | JGI IMG/M metagenome (GOLD analysis project Ga0315909, IMG submission 203527) | Freshwater fungal communities from buoy surface, Lake Erie, Ohio, United States - Buoy 2 MA125 | ecosystem: Environmental > Aquatic > Freshwater > Lake | place: USA: Lake Erie, Ohio...
CGCAAAGGGATGCGCATGGGTTCGCACTCACCCGGTGGGTGAATGCCTGCTTGTTGGCATCTGCTTCTTCTTTGCGCCTTTGCGCGACATCCCATCGCCGGATTTAGGTTCATGGTGATGAAAAGAGCGAGGCGCAGGGATTTCTGGAGCGATTCTTCCGCGCTCTCGGTCACGAGGGAGTGATGGAGGCGGGCGCGACCTTCGAGTTCCGCATCGCGAAAAAGCCCGGCACCGCACAACTCGAACTCATCCAGGGCGAAGGTGCGCGGGCCCGAGGCGGAGCCGGACGACCGGCTGGCGGCAAGAAATTCGCCGGCCTGCTCTGGCCCGAGCGCGTGCTCATCGAGATGAAATCCCGCGGCGCAAAGCTGGAGCGCCCTTAGGATGATTCGTATAACATTCCTGCCGTACCAATAGGATTCACTCCATCCGGGCAATAACCTCAACGACTAATCCGAGACCCGATAACCAAGCAGTGGAATCTTCAGCTCCCGCTTATTGCTCCCGGTCTTCCCGCTGCCGCAGCAGGCGCACGCGACGGCGGATTTTTACCTGCGGCACTCCGGCGAGCGGATCCCCCGGCGCAGGCAGCGTGCCCGGGCGGATGCGGAAGGAATCCGGCGCGAGCGCTCCGACATGCAGCCAGATGAGGCTGTCTTCGCGGCGCTGATCGACCAGGCCGGTTACCAGCAATGCATCGAGCATCCGCCGTCGTCGGCGATCGTGCGGAAACATCGCGGGCAATTGCTGGAGCGACACGCGCCGTTCGGCCTTCAGGCGATCCATCAGCAGCGCAGCGTCCGGCATCTCGCGGCGGCCGAGGTGCGCGAGCGCACCGAGATTTTGCCAGCACGACATGGTGAACCGCGGCACGAAGAACAGGATGTCCGCAAAATGCTCCACCGGCGGACGCTCATCGGGCATGCGGTCACCGGGGAAGAACCATTGGTCGAGCCGCGCCGCGAGCATGAGCACGGTGGCTGAGCCGACGAACACCATGGTGAACACCTGAGGCACTCTGCCATCGCCGTTGTTGCCCACCGCGATGAACATCAGTGTCACCCAGTAGGACACTCCGTAGAGCACGGCCCAGCCGATGGCGGAAAAGATGGCCGTGACGCCCGAGGTCATGAGCACCGTGCCATTATGCGAACGCAGGTGCGCGCGCAGGGCCTGTTCAGTGGAGGTCGGAGACACGCCCGAATCTCGCTGAGGCGTCTTCGCGCGTCCACACCGCAGCGTGCCAGATATTTCACGGCTGTGAGCCGTTCGGGCGGGCTACGGAGGCGGTCATACGCGTGCACGGTAATTTTGCAAAAAGTGCTTGCCGTAAAAGCCGTGCCCCGTAGTTTCCGCGTCCCGCAAAAGGCGATTCCGGAGTAGCTCAATGGTAGAGCACGCGACTGTTAATCGTGTGGTTGTAGGTTCGAGTCCTACCTCCGGAGCCAGCGCGACCTCCACGGCAATCACGTTTTGCCGCGTCGTCGGACGTCGGACTTTGGACTTTCTCTCCTCTCCCCTCGCCGATTTTTTCATTGAGCCGCACCGCCCCGTGCGCGGAGTATCGCCGGACATCCATGATCACCCTTGGCATTGACAGCGGCACGCAGAGCACGAAGTGCATCGCCCTCGACAACAGCACCGGAAAAATCGTCGCCAGCGCGTCGCAGGCCTACGGCATGGTCGGCGGACTGCCGCCCGGCCACCTCGAACAGGATCCCGCAGAATGGCTGAAGGCCGTGGACCAGACCGTCCGCTCGTGCATCGCGCAGCTCGGCAAAAAGAAGGACGACATCCGCGCCATCGGCGTGAGCGGGCAGCAGCACGGCTTCGTGCCGCTGGACAAGAAGAACAACGTCATCCGCCCCGCGAAGCTCTGGTGCGACACCTCGACCACCGAGCAGTGCGCGCAGTTCGAGGCCGAATTCGGCGGTGCGGACGAGCTGATCAAGCTCTCCGGAAATGCCATGCTGCCCGGCTACACCGCGCCGAAGATTTTGTGGCTGAAGCAGCACGAGCCGAAGAATTTCAAGGCCCTCAAGACCGTCCTCCTCCCGCACGACTACATCAATTTTTACCTCACCGGCGAACGCACGATGGAGTTCGGCGACGCCAGCGGCACCGGCTTGCTCGACGTCCGCACGCGCCAGTGGTGCAAGCCGCTTGTGGATTTCATAGACCCCGCGCTCGAGGAATGCCTGCCGCTGCCCGGCAGTTCGCGCCGCGCCATCGGCCTGCTCACGGACAGCCTCCGCGAAGCTTGGGGCCTCGCGAAGAGCCCGGTCGTTTCTGCCGGCGGCGGCGACAACATGATGGGCGCGATCGGCACCGGGAATGTGGAGCCCGGCGTCGTCACCGTGAGCCTCGGCACGAGCGGGACCGTGTATGCCTACAGCTCCGAGCCGGTCGTGGACCCCGAGGGCGAGGTCGCCGCATTTTGCGACAGCACGGACCGCTGGCTGCCGCTCGTCTGCACGATGAATGTGACCGTCGCCACCGAGCAGGCGCGCAAACTTTTCAACTGGTCGCACGAGGAGATGGACAAGCACATCGCCGCCGCGCCCGCCGGAGCCGGTGGCGCATTTTTCCTCCCGTATCTCAATGGTGAGCGCACCCCGAACCTCCCGCTCGGCAAGGGCGTCCTCTACGGCCTCACGCCCGAGACCATGCAGCCCGGCCACCTCGCGCGCGCCGTGATGGAAGGCGCCACGCTCGGCCTCGCCTACGGCCTGAACCGCTTCCGCCAGCTCGGCATCGAGCCCGCGGAAATCCGCCTCACCGGCGGCGGCAGCCAGAGCGCCTCATGGCGGCAGATTTGCGCCGACGTCTTCGGCGTCCCCACCGTCTGCCTGCAAAGCGCCGAGGGCGCCGCGCTCGGTGCCGCGCTCCAGGCCGCCTACGCATTCGCCGCCGCCGAGGGCAAGCCCGTGCGCTTCCGCGACCTCGCGAAAAAGCACGTGAAGCTCGACGAATCCACCCGCTGCAAGCCCGACGACGGCCCCAAGGAAACCTACGCCCGCCTCCTCGCCAAACAGAGCGACCTCACCAAGCGGCTGCACGCGGCGGGGTATCTGTGAGTTAGTGTTGTGCTCTGACGACCGATTAGTTTGCCAGTCTCTAAAGAATGGCACGATTTCCTTCGTCTATAAATCTCGTGGAGCTGGGCTAACGGAAAGTGGATTCTGCCCTGCACGAGCGCGAAAACGTGGGGCGAATCCTTCATCCTAAATCCGGCGATGGGATGTCGCGCAAAGGCGCAAAGGCGCAAAGAAGAAGCAGATGCCAACAAGCAGGCATTCACCCACCGGGTGAGTGCGAACCCATGCGCATCCCTTTGCGTCTCTGCGCCTTTGCGCGACATCCGCTCCTCCCATCGCCGGATTTAGGATGAAGGGAGCGTGCGAAGGAGGCGAATTTGTCGAGGGAGGTGCGCAGTTCTGCCGTGGCCACGGGCGGAGGATGCGTGGCGGCACCGAGCGTTGCGAGGCGGTTTTTGATGGGTCACTTTTGGGATGGAACCACGAAGGGACACGGAAGGAGGTTCACAAAAAGCAGGAGCGAGCAGGCGGTGATGACTCAGGGCGGCGGGCGGCGCGGCGGAGGAAAATGAGACGGATGCACGCGCCGCCACGCGAGCGCGGCTGTGACTTGTGAAAAGTGACTGGTGCGCTCAGGCTGCGCGCAGATTGCGCCGCAGCGCGAACGCTCCCGCGATCCACAGCGCGAACAACGGAGCAACGCTCCACCGGCTCTTCGGGAAAATCAGCTCGCCCACATTGAATGCGGCCCACTCAGTCGCGGGCGAGTGCGCGGGGAAATGCAGGAAGTAGATCCCGTCCCACACGCCGAGCGTGTTTGTCGAGACCGGGCCGGGCATCGCCGCGAGCCATACTGGCTCCTCTTCGCCACGCTCGATTTTCGCGCGCGTCTCGGTGCGCAGCTTCGCGATCTGCGTGTCCGCGGCGGCGGCGGGGAGGCCATTCTTCTCCAGCTTGACGCGCTCGTCGCGCAGCCACTCATCAAACTCCGCATCAATCACCGGCCACGCGCGGCCCCGCGCAAACATCGGCCACGCGTAACGCCACACGATGCTGTTGCCCGTGATCTTCTCCTTCCATTCGTCCGGATGATCCACCCACGCGTGCGCGCCCATGCCGAGCGGATTCAGCGCATCGGTGACGGTGAGCAGCGTCTGCTGCACGATGCTCACGGCGGCGAGCAGCGTCGTCACGCGCGGCCAGCGAGCGAACGCGGGTACGAGCGCGAGGCACACGAAGGGCATCGCCGGGATGAGGTAGCGCGGCCCCGCCGCGAAGCCGCCGTGGAATCCGTTGAAGCAAATATTGACCAGGAAGAAAAAAGCCGCGCAAGCGACGATCAGCCTGCGCTCCGCACCGAGCGCCTTCATTTTTTCGGGGAGAAAAAGACACGCCACCGCTGCGATGATCACCGGCGAGAGCACGAAGACTCCGCGCCACGGCGAGATCGTGATCACGAGCGTGGAAAACCAGCCCGGCATCGTGAACATGCCGAGGAATGCGGGCGCGATTTCCTTGAATGCCGGATTCTGAAAGCTCGTGTTCAGCGCAAACGGCGAACCGAACGCCGCGACATTGTACGCAAGCAGCACCACGAGCGACGGCAGCACACCGAGGGAGAAGCGGAGCGCAGCATCCCACCGTAGCTGCCGACGGCAGGAGGCGGGCTGATCGGAGTGTGGAGTGCGGAGTGTGGAGTGCGGATTTTCCACATCGTCCGCTCTGCTTTCATTTCCGCGTTCCGCGTTCCGCACTCCGCATTCGAGTGTGCCCGCCTCCTGCTGTCGGCGGCTACAAAGCGCCCAGAGCGCGAAGAACGCGCCGGGGATCACCGCGAGATAATTTGTCACCGCCGCCACACCCGCCCACACGCCCGCGGAGCCGGGACGCCCATTCCGTACCGCGGCGAAGCTCGCGAGCAGCAGCACCGCGGTGATGTTGTGATCGAACATCAGCGTGCCGAACGGAAAGTACGTCGTGCCGAATCCGAATGACAGCGCCGCAGAGAGCGCGGCGCCGATTTTTCCCGGCCACATCTGCGACGCGACACGCAGCACGAGCACGACGCCGAGCGCCGACGCGAGCCCGACCGTGAGCACCGAGCAGAGCCACGCGTTCACCGTCATCACCCACCAGTCGTCGGGATCGATCCCAAGCAGCCGCTCGATGTGGAAGATCGCAAAGTACGGCGGCACCGCGAGCAGCGACGCACCGGGCGGCTTGTTCGGATGGAAGTGTCCGTCCGGCGCGACACCGACATCGCCCGTGCAAGTGTCTTCGCCGATGATCGCCAGCGTGGCCGAAGGATCAAGCGGCTCGCCGAGCGCGCCCATCTGCCGCCATCTGGGCTTTTCCGTCGTGCCGAGATTTTTCCAATCGCCCCACGAGAGCTGACGCCGCACACCGCCGAAGCTGAATTCCCCGCGCACCACCTGCGGACGCACGAGATGCCGGCCCTGCCCGGGGCGATAGACCAGGTAGTCATCCACGGCAAAGCGGCCCTGCTCGACGATCGCGCGCACCTCGGCGAAGCGCGCATTCTGGTTCCATCCGCCGCCCTGGTGGAACCACGCGAACGTGACGAACGAAAGCGTGAAGACCAGGATCTGAAGGCGACGGGCGGGCATCGGGAAATGACGAATGACGGATGGCGAACGGAAGACAAGTGACTATTGGACTGTGCGAGCAGCCGCTGGGCGGACTCAACCACGGATGGAGTGATGCCACCTCCCACAAATGACCCGATGCACGCCGCCCGCCGTTTCGCGCGGCCCGTTGTTTCCGGGGAGCACGATCAGCCCGCGTTTTCGCAAGCGCGGCCACGGATGCTCGCTCCATCCGCAGCGCGGCCCGACAGCGCGGATCCCGCGCGCACCGAAATCGGATTCCGCGAATCGTCGCGCAATCGTTCAGAACGCTTGCCATGCGCGGCTCAGCCGGTAGATTCCGCGCCAGTTTTTCCCGGCAATCTCCTAAATGAGCGCACTCTTCCTGAAACGATTTTTTCGAAGCCCCTTAAGCGTCGCTTCGATCATGCCGAGTTCCAAAACGCTCATTCGCAAGGTGTCCGACAAGATGGATCACAGCGGCCCGCGCGTCATCGCGGAATTCGGCCCCGGCGAGGGATGCCACACCCGCGAAATCGCGAAGCGGATGCGCCCGGATTCGCACTTGATGCTCTTCGAGATTGATACCGAACTCTGCGACCACCTCCGCAAACAGTTCGCAAACGACCCGCGCATCAGCGTCCACAACGACGACTGTGTGAAGCTCCCCGAGGTGCTCTCGAAAAAGGGCCTCGCGCATTGCGACTATGTCGTGTCCGGCATCCCTTTCAGCATTTTGGACAAGGCGAAAAAGCGCGAGATCCTCGACCACACCCACGCGGTGCTCGCGCCCGAGACGCACTCCGCGTTCATCATCTACCAGGTTACAAACGAGCTGCGCACCCGCGGCCACTGCGACCATTTCGCGCGCGCCGAGAGCGAGTGGTGCCTGCGAAATGTCCCGCCGATGTTCGTTACGAAGTTTTTCAAGACGCACGCGCAAAAGCCGCTGAACGGACATCACAAAAACGGCAGCGGCAACGGCAACGGCATCATCGGCACCGGGGCGCGCTGAGCCGGAGCACCGTTCATTTCCCCTCGACACGCACGCGTGTGCGCCGGACAGAATCGGGGTTCACATATGACCACCCGTACCGAAAAAGATTCCATGGGCCCGATGGAGGTGCCCGCTGACGCACTCTACGCCGCATCCACCCAGCGCGCCGTCCTCAACTTTCCCGTGAGCGGCTACCGCTTCAGCCGCGAATTCATCCGCGCTCTCGGCCTGATCAAGGGCGCGGCGGCGAAGGCGAACCTCGAACTTTCACGCATCAGCCCCGAGCGTGCAGGACTCATCGAAAAGGCCGCGGATGAAGTCATGCAGGGCGCGCTCGATGCGCATTTCCCGATCGACATCTTCCAGACCGGCAGCGGCACCTCGACGAATATGAACGCCAACGAGGTCATCGCGAACCGCTGCTCGCAGCTCGCGGGCAAGCCGATCGGCTCGCGCGATCCCGTGCACCCGAACGACCACGTGAACATGGGCCAGTCGTCGAACGACGTCATCCCCACCGCGATTCACGTCGCCGTCGCCGAGCAGCTCCGCACCACGCTCGTTCCTGCGCTCGATGCGCTGCGCGTCGCGCTCGATGCGAAGTCGAAGGAATTCTGGGACATCATCAAAATCGGCCGCACGCATCTCATGGACGCCACGCCCGTGCGGCTCGGCCAGGAATTCGGAGGCTACGCTCGCCAGTGCGAACTCGGCGTCGAGCGCATCCGCACCGCGATCCGTGAGGTCGAGGAGCTGCCCATCGGCGGCACCGCAGTCGGCACCGGACTGAACTGCCATCCCGATTTCCCCGGAATCGTCGCGAAAATTCTCAGCAAAGGCACCGGCAATGATTTTCGTGAGGCGAAGGATCACTTCGAGGCGCAGAGCGCGAAGGACGCGCTCGTCTCCGCGAGCGGCACGCTGAAGACCGTCGCCGTGAGCCTCACGAAAATCGCGAACGACATCCGATGGATCGGCAGCGGCCCGCGCTGCGGCATCGGCGAAATCTCGCTCCCCGAGACGCAGCCCGGCAGCAGCATCATGCCCGGCAAGGTGAACCCCGTGATGAGCGAAGCCGTGCTGCAAGTCTGCGCGCGCGTGATCGGCAACGACGCCACGGTCACCTGGGCCGCCGCGCAGCTCAGCAACTTCGAGCTGAACGTCGGCATGCCCGTCATCGCGCACGCGATGCTGGAGAGCATCCGCCTGCTCACAAATGTCGTGGAGCTTTTCCGCAAGCGCTGCATCGAGGGCATCGTCGCGAAGAAGGAACGCTGCGCCGAACTCATCGAATACTCGATGGCGATGGTCACCAGCCTCGTGCCGATCATCGGCTACGATCTCTCCGCGGAAATCGCGAAGGAAAGCGCGAAGACCGGCAAGACCGTCCGCCAGCTCTGCCGCGAAAAGAAAGTCCTCCCCGAAGATCAGCTCGCCGCCGCACTCGATCCCGCGGACATGACCAAGCCCGGCGGCGAAGGCGCAGCGGGCGGGTAGAAACAGTAGCCGCCGACGGCAGGAGGCAGCTACGAGTTTCATCGCGCGCGTCCGGGAGCGCGCGGCGTTGGGAATGGCATTCGTGGCGCGGACTGTGTTTGAGTGCGCGCCGCGAATGAACGAGGCGCAGCCACATCCGACTTTCAAAGTGCCGGCACAGGTGCTCGCGGTGCTCGTGATTGTCGCCGCGATTTTCATGGGCGGCGCGACGGAGCGCATGCCGCAGTCAGTCGCGCTCGCGGCGGCGGGCGCGCTGCCGGCTGCGTGGTTTCACTCCGCGGCGTGGCGCGGCGCGGTGCAGGAGGCGGGCATCGCGCTGCCCGCGACACTCTCGCCGCAGCCGCGGCTCACGCTTGAAGCATGGCTGCTCCTCGCCGCAGGAATTTCGTGGATGGGCTGGCTTATGGCGAGCCCGTGGGACGGAACATCGCGCCGTCTCGCGGCGCGCATTTTCGTGTGCGGCCTTGCGGTGCTTGCTGTGTGCGTGCTCGTACAGTGGTGGACCGGCTGGCGTCCGCCGGGCTGGCTTTCCGCGGAAAGCCACGGGCCATTTCCAAACCGCAACCACACCGCGCACGTCCTCGCGCTCGGCGGCGTGCTCGCCGTGGGCTGTGCGGCGGACGCGCTGCGCCACGGCAAGGTGCGCATGTTGCCGTGGCTGCTTGCCGCCGGCGTGATTTTGGCGGCGCTCGCGACGGTGTATTCCCGCGGCGGGATCGTGATGCTCTTATGCGCGCTCGGACTTTGGAATGTCTCGGTGGCATGGAAACGCAGGTCGTGGAAAATCCTGCTGCTCTGGCTCTCCGCGCTCTGCGTCGTTGCGTCGGTGCTGCTCGTGTTCGGCGGGCCAATCGCGGGACGCTTTGCCGTGGATGCAAACTTCACCGGTGACTTTCGCCTCCGCATCTGGAGCGATGCGCGCGCACTTGCCGCCGACTCGCCATGGTGCGGCGCGGGGCTTGGAAATTTCAGCGCGCTGTTCCCGTTCCATCGCACCGCGTCCGTGATCCAGTCGTCCGTGATCCACCCCGAAAGCGACTGGCTGTGGCTGGTGACGGAAGCCGGCTGGCCCGCCGCCGCACTCGCGCTCGCGGCGATCGTGTGCGCGCTCGCAGGCGCATTTCCGAATGAACGAAAAACGCAACGACGGCTGCGCACCGCAGCGCTCGCGGCGTCGGTCGCGGCGGTGGTGCACGCGTTTGTGGATGTGCCGGGACACCGCCTCGGCTCGGCGCTTGCGGCGATCTTTGTGATGGTGCTCGCACGCAGGGACGCCGCGCCGTCCGCAGCATCGCGCGCTGCGCTCACAATGTGGCGTGTATCCGGCCTGGCACTGATCGCACTCGGCGCGTGGTGGGCGAATGTGCCGGATGACGAAGTACGCGCAAAGGCACTCTCGCGCGACGGGAAATTCTCCGCGGCGGTGGTGCGCGCCGACCGTGCGATCGCGCGTGCGCCGCTCGACTGGCGTCCCTATTTCACCCGCGCGGTCGCGCTGGCGTGCGATCGAAATGTAATCGAGGCCGTGGGCGACTGCTGGAGCCGCACTACGTGAGGATTCCGCTGGAGGAGGGGAACTTCTGGCTCCGCTCGCAGCCGGGGCTCGCGCTCATCGCATGGCAGGAGGCGCTGCGGCGCTGCGACGACTCCGATGCGCCCGGGATTTTTGGGCTGATGCGGAGTGCCGCGCCGGATGATGCAGCGTTCCGCGAGAAGCTGCTTGAAATCACGGACGGACGCGCGGCGCTCCAGATGGACTGGTTCCTCACTCTGCGGCCCGAGGCGGCAAGGCCGCGAATTGCGGAGTTTGCGCCGATCGCCGCGCAGTGCGATGCGCGCAGGCGCGCGGCATTTTCACGGCGTGCGGCGGAACTCGATGCGCAGCGGTAATGCAATTCAACAAATGGTGCAGCGGAGTGCTTGCGTATTTCGAGGCTGTTCAATGGCCCGGAGGACCCGCGGAAATTAGGCGTCGGCGCGAGCCACCGGATCCACGCGAAGATCGAATGCGCCCCGGAGGGTGCGCTGGAAATTGCGCGGTTGGCGCCGCCGCCTCCGGGGCGGATTCCGTTTTCGGAAGCGATCCGGTAGCTTGCGCCACCGGCTAATACCAGCTTTCAGAATTAACGGGACAAATGGGATGCAGAGCGGCGTGCATCGGGAGCGCGCGCGCCTCGCGTGCCGTGCCGTGCGCCCCGCGCGGCACACCGGGCGTCCACAGGCATTCGGAACGCCTTGGGTCGCCGCGTGTATCCCGCGAGGGCGCGGAATACGGCACGCGAGGCGCGTGCGCTCCCCCAACCACGCCAGCCTGCTTTTTCAGCCCTTATTCCCAGTCTCCTTATTTCTGAAAGATCGTATAATTTCCGTCGGCTCTCCGGGCCCTTTCGCGGTGTACCGCACCCGCTGATTCCAACACGCGAAGGAGAGAACCGGCCTGACGGGACCGGGCGCAGGACATGCGCACACCCATGCGGGCAGGCGTGTGTGCCTGCCACCCTGACCCCTCACACCAGCAAGGCCTTTACCACCTTGCCCTTCACATCGGTGAGCCGGAAATCACGACCGGCGTAACGATAGGTGAATTTCTCGTGTTCGAAACCCAGCAGGTGCAGAATAGTGGCGTGAAAATCATGAACGTGAACGATGTTTTCCGCGGTCTTGAAACCGAACTCGTCTGTGGCGCCATAAACCGTGCCGCCCTTGACGCCGCCGCCCGCGAGCCACATGGAAAAGCCGTAGGGGTTATGCGGTTTCCAATATCGAAAAATCTCTTTCTGTTCACTTATCCCAGTTGTCCGTCCGGAACGACAACGCCGGCAGTCCGTCCTTGTTGAAGAGGTTCGCCCAGGCGGGGGAACCAGCCCACGCATAGCGTACGTTAACCGGTTTGGGAACCTGGGGGCTCAAAACCACGACGGTATCTCCGTCGATCATGGCGTCCGCCCAGTGAAACACCCGGTCGTCTCCCGCCAGCGCGAAGCCCTGCAGCTTGTCGCCGTGCCGGAACGCCAGCCCCTGGCCGACGTGCGTGAATTGGACCCGCACCTTGCTTCCTTCGATCGTGTGCGACTTGTAGGTGGGACCGTAGATCTCGATCTTCCGGCCATACACGGCGCCCAGCGCCACCCGCGCGGCCCGGGCACCGTATCCCGACTTGCAGGTCGGATGCGTGTAGCCGCCAAGGTCGCTGCTGGTCACCATAAACATGCCGGGTTCCCCGAGCAGACGCAGAAAATCGTCGCGATCGATGTTGTAGGTGCCCCTGGCGTTATCGGGCACGGTTTTTGGCAGAGGCGCGAACGGCGAGGCAAACGAAGTGACCGGATCCTTCGGGTCCCAGGCGCAGCCGCCTCCGACCGGCTTCTGGACGAAGAGAAAAGGAAAATCGGGCTGCCCCCACTCCTTGCGGAAGATCCGGTTCATCGCCGCCCACGCCGTGGGCCTGTCAATGCCGTTGATTCCGGTCCCGGCCTCGCCGTGGTCATACAACAGGCCGCGGAAGGCATCCGGAACACTGCTGTAACCGAAGCCGCCACTGCCCGGTTCGGGAGGTGCCGCCGGCCTGGCAGGCTCGGGCTTGTTCTCGGCGCGGGCCTTGCGGCAGTCATCTTCCCACGCTTTCAGGGCAGCCTCGTGCTTCGCCGCGGTTTCCTTTTTGACGCGCTCCAGCTCGCGGCTGTAGCCGGGATCGGACTCGTATGCCGCCCTGCCTGCGACTCCAGCCGGAACTGCGTTCAGCACCGGCGCGGGCCTCAGGCCCACGGGCACGTCGAGCTCCTTTTGCAACGCGACGCCGAACGCCAGCATCAACGCCGAAAAACCTTTGTTCGTCTCCGGGTCGGTGGCCGCCACCCAGTTGTTGCGTCCGCCGTTGAATCGCACCAATGGATGTTGTGCATTGACGATGGCGGCGAGCATCTCGTCCTTCTCGCCCCGCCCCGCGCTGTCCTTGGCCTGCCCTTCGTAGCTGAACGCATAATTCGACTGGCCCGTTCCCAGCCACACCTCGCCCACGAGGACATCCTCGAACTGAACAGGAGCGCCCGAGGCACCCCTGACCACCATGATGCGCGGCTCCTTCGATGCCTCCAGCGGGTCGAGGGTGATCGTCCATTTCCCTTTCCCGTCCGCCTTGGCGGTCTTCTTCTGGCCGGCGAATTCGACGGTCACCTCCTCGTTGCGGGCCGCCGAGCCCTGCACGGCTATTGGCTTCTCACGTTGGAGGACCATGTGGCTGGCAAACGTGCCGTCAATCCGGACTTCAGCCCGCGCCAGCCCAAGCGTGCACCACGCGGCCACCATGGCTGCGGTGACTAGGAATGAGGGAACTGCATTTGGAATTCGGTTCTTCATGTTGTGTTTCAAATTTTCACCAGGTTAATTTTCACTAGCAGCCTGTCGGCCTTGACGATTGCCGAGCGACGTGAAGATGAAGCACGCGGAGAAAATCGAGCGCGATCCGCAGTAGATGCAAATATTTCCCG
>Ga0315909_10007028_pt1 | contig 12612 bp, 25 predicted proteins | sample LakEriMetagenome_11_FD_203527 | JGI IMG/M metagenome (GOLD analysis project Ga0315909, IMG submission 203527) | Freshwater fungal communities from buoy surface, Lake Erie, Ohio, United States - Buoy 2 MA125 | ecosystem: Environmental > Aquatic > Freshwater > Lake | place: USA: Lake Erie, Ohio...
GCGCTGAAGGATGCAGGCGTAGACATCAAGTTTCTGAAGGAAGGCATGTCTGACCCCTACGCGAAGTCGCCGGCAATGGGCTACGCCGATCTCGTTAAAAACAACCGCCTTTATGTGTTCCCGACTGACTTCGGCTTCGGATCAAACGCAGCCTTCAATCCTGTCGATAATCCGTTGCTGAAGGGTGTCGGTCGGATCGGTGACAAGCCGAACGCGGTGGCGAACGACGCCTTCCGCGCTGTGCATGATCTCTTCGGACACTTCGCCCCCGGCAACCCGTTCTTCCGTCACAAGGGCGAAGAGCGCGCATGGAACACTCACGCTCGCATGTTCTCGCCGGAAGCACGCGGAGCCATGACGACAGAAACACGCGGTCAGAACAGCTGGCTGAACTTCGGTCCCTATGGCGAGTTCAATAAGACGGCATCCGGCGCTGACACGAAGTATGCAGACCAGAAGATCGGCCTGCTGCCTGAGTGGGTCTGGCGGGACGAAGAGTTTCGTTGATTTTCTAGCAGGCTCTGCCATCCTCCTCTGAGGGTCGAGCGATGCTCCCCTGCGTGCGTGACCTCACGCTCGGGGCCTGCGGTGTATCTCCTCTCCTCCCGACGCCGCAGGCCCCACCCCATTTCGGGCCACTCTCTCGAAATTAATGCTTGCGTCTAGCGTGCAAGGCGTTAGGTTTGTCTCAAGGCGATCGACGCGATCGCCCGACAAATGGAGAGAGAAATGGAAATCCTGAACACCAAAGTCGGCCTCGACACTTACGGCAACAAGGTCACGGTCAACCTGATCCTGATCCCTGCTGGCGAGCCGCACATTCCTTCACCGATCGTCCGCGACTACGACACTTTTCGCGTTTCTTCGCGTGTCAATTCCGATCCGTCTTCGCATGGCCGTCTCTACAAAGATCGTGCTGAAGCCGTCGCGCACTTCGATCGCATCACGCTCGCGTAAGGGAGGATCACATGCGCCCGCTCACACAAGGCGAACTCATCAATGCTGTGCAGGCCATTCGTGGCCGCACTGATCTCTCGGAGCGCGAGCGCGCTCGTCGTCTCAACTCGTTAATGGAGCAGACCCGTGGCTACAAATCGAATGTTCGAGCAGACGCGGGCGGTTCTTATGGCGCGCGCTGCAATCGCGGAGCGCAATCGGAAGCAGAAGGAGGAACCCCGGTTTATCAAACGTCGCACGAAATCCGCGTCCCCCACATCCTCTGGATCGCTCTCTTCTGGTCGATCGTGATGATGTTCGTCGCTGAAAACTTACTCCCGTAACAGAAGGAACTCTATGAATGTATCCCGCACAGATCATCGTCGAAGCTCTCACCAAGGCCGGTTCAATTCAGGCGCTCGCTGATCGCGTCGGCGTCTCCGATCAGGCTGTTCGCAACTGGCTGAACCTTTCCTGCCATCCGACAGACGCACGCCTGAAGCAGTTGATGGCGATCTCGACCGGCCTGCCTAAGCCTCTGTCGTCATGGGAGCAGCGCCAGAAGGAGATCGAAGAGAACTCGCGCTTTAAGCCGCCCGTCATCGAGAAGCCGCTGCACGTTGATCCGAAGCCGCAACCTCGCAAGGCTTGGAAGCAGAAGGTCGAGATCACGCGCATCCATCCAAACGCTGACTTCGCTTTCGGCGTCACGGACGACGCGCTCATCACATTCATCGTGCCGCACGTCGCAGATAAGTTGAAAGATGCAGGCTTCGAGAACGGCGACGAGGTCACGCTCGTCGTGCGCGAGAACGAGCACCACGCAGCCGATCTCTACGCCTTCAAGTGGATCGAGGACGACGAAGATGGCTATTGAGATCAAGCGCAACGATGACGGCACATGGACCGTCTACTATTTCGGCAAGGAAGAAGGCTTCATCGAGCCGATCCGCTACAACAAGAATGATCGCTCGTATCGAGCGGTCACTGTTCACGGCAGGCTCACACATACCTACACGCTCGAAGGTGCCAAGCAATTCGTGATCGAGAACTACGGATGAAACAGGATTTCGCAGAACACTACAAACAGGTCCGCGCTCGCCTCAACAAAGGCGCGCAGATCAAGAAAGTCGCGCCCCCGAAGCCGATCGAAGATTACGTTATGCCTCGCCCGCAACCGGAGGTATCGGAAACGGAAGAGCAGAAGCAGCGCCGCAGGCTGAAGGGGTGTCCTCTCTCCATGCGTCGTCAGGCTCTCATCCTTCCCATCCTCGAAGAGTTCGACACGACATGGGAAAAGCTATGGGAAAAAGATCGTCGCGCCGTGATGCACGCGCCGCGACGGAAGCTGTGGCTGAAGCTGTGGGAGGACGGCATGTCGATCGCGCAGATCGGTCGCTTTACGCAGCGGGATCACACAACGGTTCTGTGGGGTTTGCGCGTACTCAAGAAGGAACAGTCAGAGGGAAAGAAATGCACTACCGCGACACGCTAAAGATTGCCATCGACACGATGGACGAGAGGCAGAAGAAGTATGCCTCGCCAGAAGTCAACTTCGCCCGCATCGCATCGCTGGCGTCGATCCTACTGAACCGCAACGTGTCGCCGTATGAGATCGCCATGATCCATCTCTGCACGAAGCTCGGCAGGCACATCGAGACGCCAACCTACGACGACAACATCGTCGATGGCGTCAACTATCTCGCCTTCGTCGGCACGTTCGCCGGACAGCACTTTGATGGTCTCGGAGAGGTGCGCCGCGTCGAGGTCGTCAAGGGCATGGAAGAGGCGCTGAAGCCGATCCTGACCGAAGAGGAATTGAAGTCAGTGATGGAGGCGGCGAAGTGAACAGTCTCATCGAACGGTTCGAGTTTCTCGCGCGCACGTCGCAAGACCCGACAGACGCGCAAGGCTTCAGGGACGCTGTCGAGGCGTTCAAGATGTGCCAGCGCGCGCTTGAGTTTTACTCCTGCAACTGCGCGCTGCCTTGCACGGAGAAGAACTACAAGGAAACACTCTGCGGCCTTCGGGCTAACCGAACCTTGAAGGCGATGGCAGATGGACGCACAAACCATTAACGCAGACTTCGATGCCGATCCGCGTGTGCGCGCAGCGCAGATTGCTAATGTCGTCATCACGCTTGCTGAACGGATCAGCGAACACACAGAAACTCCCGCCTGCGGGGTCTTTCAAGAAATCGTGAAGGGCGCGATCGGGGGAATGTACGTCAATGGACACGATGCCTGCGCCGAGGCTTTGCTGAATGCGCTGCTCGATGTCGCTGAAGCATCTACAACCAGCATCAACTAGAGGAGAGAAGTGATGCGTAAGTTCCTAACAGCCTGCGGCCTCGCCGTGTTCCTGCTGGCTCCGACGATCGCCGTCGCCTGCTCGACAGTTACATACATGGTCAACGGCAAGACGATCGTGTGCGTGACGTGCTGCACGAACGGCAACAACTGCAACACGGTCTGCTCCTGATGCTGAACGGGTTCAATCATTGGTTCTCGTCTGCCAAGAAAGGCGAACGGTATACCTACCACACGGGCGATCTTGCGTTCGATCGGTACGTTCCTCTTGCGAAGGAGCCGACGCCAGAGAAGCGCGAACTCGGCCTGCTGGCTGACATGGCATACGAACTCTATGTCCAGCGCGAAGTGCTGCTGGTGCAAAAGAAGATCGACTTCAAGGTCTACGAATATCAGGCGGTGAAGATATGAAATGGACACAACGCTTCCTCGATCTCGCGGCGCATGTCGCCGCGTGGTCGAAAGACCCGTCAACGAAGGTCGGCGCTGTGGCTGTCGATCCCGTCTCTCGCGCAGTCCTCTCGACGGGCTACAACGGCCTGCCGAGAGGCGTCGAAGATCAGTGCGCTCGGATGCAGCGCCCCGGTAAATATCTCTGGACGGCGCACGCTGAAGAGAACCTCGTCGCGCACGCAGCGCGGCAGACGCTGCAAGGTGCGACGGTCTATGTGACGCATCTCTGCTGCGCCAGCTGCACGCGGATGCTCATCAATGCGGGCGTCGAGAAGATCGTCTGCGGTCCCGGTCTCACGAACATGGAATACGAGAACTTCGCCGTCGCGCGGCAGATGCTGAAGGAAGCAGATGTCGAACTGGAGGTGCAGGATGTTGAGCAGTGATTTAGTTAGACGCGCGCGTGAGATGGGAGGCTTCGACCCTGCGGTCGAGTTGTGCAGCGAGATGGCCGACGAAATAGAGCGGCTGCGTAAGTCGCTGCGCGAGATACGCGATTACGAAGGAAACTTCCCGGTCGTGTATGACGGGGACGATGCTATCGCCATGAAAAAAATCGCACGCGCCGCGCTTGGGGAGAAAGAGTGATGACTGACTACAGAGCAATGATTAAAGAACACTCCTGCAAACCAAACCAAGGTTGCGGCGTTATGACGATTTGCATGTGCGGCGTAGCGGAAGACATGGCCGACGAAATAGAGCGGCTGCGTGAGGCGCTGCGGAAGATTGCTGAGTGGGATTTAACTGGCACTGCAATCGCCGCGCTTGGGGAGGATAAGCAATGACTGACGTTGTCGCACGCATGAGGAAGGGCGCGGAAGTCGTCGATCGGCATCGCTTCCCGATGGTCTATCAGACCTACAAGGAAGCTGCCGACGAGATCGAGCGGCTGCGGAAGGATCGGGAGCGTGCGCTGGCGATGCTGCGCTTCGTCGCTCGCGCTCGATACGACGAGGAGAACCTCCGCTACGCAGCCGAGTGCGCGATCGAGGAGATCACGATATGACGCTCGCGCCTTTCCTGATACTGCTCTTCGCGTTCGCGTGCGCCTTCGGCGTGCTGTTCGCGGTCCTCATCACGGAGATATATCACTATGACGACTAGCTGCTCGTCGTGCCGGTTCTACAAAGGCACATCTATCGGCGCGTGCCATCGCTACCCGTCACCGACGCGCGTGTCGTCTCAGCATTGGTGCGGTGAATATAAGTCTGTGGATGTTCCTAAAACTGAACCGCATACAGATGACAAGAAGACTAGATCAAAACTAAAGTTCAAACCCGTTGAGTGAGGAGAGTGAAATGACATTTACACCGGGCGTCTACCAAGGGATGCCAGCACCAGACTATCACGCGATCGACGCTCTGTCGGCCAGCGGAGCAAAGCATCTGCTTCGGTCGCCCGCGCATTACCTCGCGCAGAAAGAGAAGCCGATGGAGCCGACAGCCGCGATGCGTCTCGGCACAGCGGTTCACACGATGATCTTGGAGCCAGAAAAGGCTGACATCGAGATCGCGCGTGCGCCGAAGGTGGACAAGCGCACGAAGGTCGGCAAGGAGACGATCGAACTCTTCGAGCGTGAGAACGCCGGCAAGCTGTGCCTCGATGCTGATGTCTACGACAAGGCTGCGGCAATCGCTGACGCTGTTGCCAAGCATCCAGCTGCACGCGATCTGCTGCGCGATGGTCAAGCTGAAGTGTCGATGCTGTGGGAAGCGCATGACGGCATCCCGTGCAAGGCGCGCTTCGACTATTACAAAGGCGACGGCATCATCGACATCAAGACGACGCAGGACGCATCGCCTGATGCGTTCGCGCGCTCGATCGCCGGCTTCAAGTATCACATGCAGGCGGCGCACTATCTGCAAGGCTATCGTGAAGTCACCGGATGGGATGCCGATCACTTCACGTTCATCGCTGTCGAGAGCGAACCGCCTTATGCGATCGGCATCTATCGCCTCGACGATGCCTCGCTGATGTCGGGCCGGATGCTGATGGAGCAGGCGGCTTTTGCCTTCAAGCGGGCTGCTGATCCCGTCCAGTGGAAAGGCTACAGCCGAGACATCCAGACGATCTCGGTGCCGTCATGGGCGCTTCTCGACCCTAGCTGGTAAAAAGCTGTTAGTAACTTTGCGTGCTAGGCGCTCATATTTGCGTCTAGCGCGCAAGACGTTTAGCTAGGACGAGGCATCAGGGAGGGTCGCAGTGACCACTAGGATCATAGCTATTGAAGGCGCCGACGACATCGTCAGTTTCATTGAAAGGGAGCGGGTTCGTCAGGGCCTCTCGCAACGCAAGCTGTGCGCGTCAGCTGGCTTGTCTCACGGGGCCTATTGGTTCGTGAAGCAGAGCGCAGGCCGCATCCATCTCGACACAGCCATGCGGCTGTTGAACGCGGTCGGCGCAGACATTCTAATCGAGCAAGAACAATGATCGTCGGCATCGACCCCGGCGCATCAGGTGCGCTCGCCTTCTTCGACATGGAGCAAGGCGCGCTCGAAATCATCGACATGCCTGTCATGGAGATCGAGCGCAGCGGCAAGCTGAAGCGCGAGATCAGCCCCACCTTTCTCGCCAAGGCGCTCGACGACTTCTCGCCAGCTGTCGCCTATGTCGAGAAGGTCGGGGCCATGCCGGGGCAGGGCGTCTCGTCGATGTTCCAGTTCGGTCGTGGCGTCGGCATGGTCGAGGGCGTCCTCGCTGCGCTGGCGATCCCCGTCTACTACGTCACGCCGCAGCAGTGGCAGAAATCCACAGGCACACGCGGAGGTAAGGACGGATCGCGCCTGCGTGCTGTCGAACTCTTCCCGAAATACGCGCCGCTCTTCGCACGCAAGAAGGATGACGGGCGCGCCGATGCCGCTCTCATCGCGTGGCACGGAGCGACGCTCTAACGCAATCCCGGCTGCGGGGATCAGCAGCATTATGGTTAGAAGGACTAGGGTTCTATGGCTCTTGGTTTTAATACAGAAAGCCGCTCAGGCGGTGACATCCTCCCGATCGTGAAGTTCGACGCTAAGAGCGGCGACTTCATCGCACGCAATCGCGTGCAGGGCGGCGACGGGATGTGGGAGAACGTCGAGGAGGAGCTTGGCGTTCCGTGGAAGGCAGTATTCGACTTCGCAAACATCGAGGTCGGCTGGCTGTCGTTCTCGTCGGGCGCTCCCGACTTCCACATGGTCAAGTTCGGTGAGCGTCTGCCGGCGCAGCCGTCGCCTGAACACAAGCAGGCGTTCCGCATCCGCATCTACTCGAAGTCTCTCGGCCTGCGCGAGTTCTCGCATTCGTCGAAGACCATGCTTCGGGCGATCGACGCTCTCCACAACTCTTTTCTGGCCGATCAGGCTGCGAACCCCGGCAAGGTGCCGGTGGTCGAGGTCTCCGGTCTCGAGACGGTTAAGGTGAACAGCCCGCAGGGAGAACTCCGCTTCAAGGCTCCGAAGTGGTCGATCGTCCAGTGGATCGCCAAGCCGGAAGCAATGGACGGAGCAGCTGCCACTCCCGCGCCTGCCCCGGCTGCAAAGCCCGCTCCCGCTCCGAAGCCCGTTGCAGCCTCTGACGACGAGTTCTAAGCAATAAAAAAGGGCAGGCTCACGGGTATGGCCTGCCCTTAGTTTTCTGCCGCAGTGGGGGGAGTAGGGACCACGGCATGACCGAAGCAGTATCAGAATTGAAAAACAAAAGCATCACCGAGCATGAAATGAAGCTCGCATTCGCTGTGGGTGGGCGTACTGACACCGTCCTGACAGTGAAGGATTACACATTCCAGAAGCTCGCCGCTCGCCTGCGTCAGCCGAAGCAGGGCGGCAAGGACGGCTCCTATTACATCCGTGGCGGCGATCTCGTCGCTCCGAAGCGCGCGGACGAGAACCTCCGCAGCGCCGAACTCGTCATTCTTGATGGCGATAGCCGCATCGACCCCGAGACCGGCGAGATCATCTCTGGCGCACCTCCCATGCCGGAAGTGTGCGCTGCGCTCCGTGAGATGGGCATCGCCTTCATCGCGCACACGTCGCACAGCTACAAGCCGGTGAACGGAGGGGGTTCCCCGCACTGGAAATATCGCATCGTCATCCCGGCTCGCCTGCGGTCGCAGACGGAGCTCGATGCCTGCGTGCAATGGGTTCTTGATCGGCTGCACGCTAAGGGTGTCTGGCTGGCTGACGTGACCGAGAACCGCAAGTGGTCGCAGCCGTGGTATCTCCCGCGCGTCGAGAACGCCGACGCCTTCCTCTCGGACGTGAACGAGGATGGTGGCCTGTTCCCCGTGAACGAGGCGCTGGCATGGCTCAAGGAGCGCAACAGGCGCGAGCAGATCGAAGCAAAGATCGTCGCCGCACCAAGCACGCGGGACATTGGCGGAGGCGAGATCGACGCCTTCAACAAGGCACACGGCGTCGAATGGGTTCGCAGCAAGCTCGAGAGCCAAGGCTATCGCTTCGCCTACAAGGACGGCGATCGGCTCCGGTTCATCCGTCCCGGCTCTGAGAGCGGCACAGCAGGCGTCGTCGTCTATCGCGGCTCCCGTGGCGATTGGTGCGTCTATAGCCATCACGGGGCCGCTGATCCGCTCTCAGGCCGCGTCAGCGATCCGTTCGACCTCGTCGCCATCTTCGACCACAACGGCGATCGGAAGGCCGCAGCACGCGCTGTTCTGCCGAAGCAGCCGAACGTGATCGAGCAGATCGGCCTCATGTCGATGCAGCCGCAAGTTCTGGTGCAACCTGTGCAGCATCCTGAACAGGTCGCGCAACAGGTCTCGACGGAGCAGCAGAAACGCCGCATCGACCTCGTCCCGTGGCACGACTTGCAGGACGTGAAGGTCAAGTGGCTCGTCAAGGACATGCTGCCGGCGAAATCCTTCAGCGCCATCTACGGAAAGTCTGGCGCAGGAAAGTCATTCTTCGCCATGTATTTAGCGGCAATGGTTGCAGCAGGACGTGAAGCGTTCGGCCTCGACACAGAGCAGGGCGATGTCGTCTATCTGGCGCTCGAAGGCGGTGCCGGTCTCCGTAGACGCCGTGATGCGCTCATGCAGCGTTACAGCCTGCCTGACTATCTCCCAGTTCACTTTGTCAAGGCGCAGATGAACCTCCGATCGACGCTAGACGATCTTAATGCGCTGATCGAGGCGATCCGCGAGCGCAGCATCAAGCCTGCCGTGATCTTCATCGACACGCTCGCCAGAGCCTATGCAGGCGGCGAGGAGAACTCGTCAGCTGAGATGATGCAGTTCGTCTCCGTCATGGCGGCGCTGCAAGATGCGCTCGATTGTGCGGTCTGCGTCGTGCATCACTCTGGCAAGGACGAAAGCCGTGGGATGCGTGGCTCGTCGGCATTGCTGGCCGCAGTAGACGCCGAGCTAGAGCTAACGCGCATCAGCGACGACGACGCCTCTGAGCCGGTCTGTACGGTTAAATCGACGAAGCAGAAGGACGGCATGGACGGTCTCAGCTGGTCGTTCCGGCTCGACCTCATGCACGTGTCACAGCTTGATCCTGACGCCACATCGCTCGTCGTGCATCCGCTTCAGGAGGACGTTGCAGCCAAGCGCAAGGCTGATCCGAACCGTCTGCCAGCAGGCCAGAAGATCGTCTTCGATGCGCTCAAGGAGGCGATCGAAGACAGCGGACAGAGGGTCGGATTGGAGCGCATTCCGTCCGATGCGGTGTGCGTCAAATTGGGTTTATGGCGTGAATTTTTCTATGCACGGTCCATCTTGGACCCTGAGAGCAAGCGGAAGGCGTTCAACCGTGGTTTCGCTGCTCTTCAGCGCAGCGGGACATGTGCTGTGTGGGCGGATTGGGCATGGATTTCAAAGGCTTAGAAGAAAACGGGACATGCGGGACATGGCGGGACGGACACGCTATGCGATAGATGTCCCGAGCGGGACGGACGGGACATCACACTATAGAGATGTCCCGGTGTCCCGCTAGACAATCGGGCGAAGGAGAGGACAGGAAGATGAAGTTAAAAGCTGAGTGCCAATCGTGCGAATACTGGAAGCCAGAAATAGACGGGATGGTGGGCGAATGCCGCTATCACGCACCTAGGCCGCTGGCGTGGGTCGTCGCAGAAGAACAGGAGATCACTAAGCCTGTGCTGATCGCGCTGTGGCCGACAACGCAGGCAAAAGACAGATGCGCCGATTGGGTCGAGATGGACATCGACGAGGACGACAATGGGTAAGGTGATGGAGCGGGCGTTCATGCCGCTTCCGATCGACCGTAAGCCGATCCAAGATGCGCTCGAGCCGCTGGATCGGGTTGCCGTCGAGATGGAAGGCAAGTGGGGCGTCGGAAGGCTTCAGCGGCTCGTCACGCCAGAGATGGCGGCGAAGTTCTCGTCGGCCAGAGAGAAGCTCGACGACGCGATCAGGGCGAACGATCTCGAGGCTGTCGTCAGCAAGGCGGCAGTCCTGATCCGTGGCTGGCAGGCGCTCGACAAGGCTGCGACCGAAGCCGGTCACAAACACTATCCCGATGCGGTCTGGTCTGCTCGACATCGCGGCACGGTCTACACGATCTGCCTCGATCGAGCAGACGTGAACAAGATCGCCAAGGAAGCCGTCGATCCGGCGCATGTCGTGACGATTGCCGAGCTGCTGACGGTATGGGAAACCTTCCAAGGCAATCGCGTCATCTCGGAGACGAAGTCACTGTTTCCCGGCGCGACCGTCGAGAAGGTCGGCATCAAGGACTTGGATGATGACATTCCGTGGAATTGACGAAGACGAGGCAGAGAAGGCCGTAGACAGGCTTCTCGCTGCCGTGACCGATGACTACCTAACAGAACCAGAGCAGCCGTCAGTGCGGCGCGTAATCGTTCGGAGCGGCGGTCGCATACGAGCGGTCAAGGTGACAGGGAACATCATCTGGTTCCCGATCGGATCAAGGAGGAAGGCGAAGTGAGCGAGGCGGAGGCCAAAAAGAAACCGGGGCCGAAGTCGATTAAGTCGCCGGAACTCATGGATGAAATCTGTCGGCGCATCGCAGAAGGTCGAGCGGTTAAGAACGTCTGCCAAGACGAAGACATGCCGACTTTCAGCTTCGTATGGAAGTGGATCAGCGAAGACGCGGTATTCGAACACCGCTACGCGCGCGCAATCCAGCAGCGAGCCTTGAACCACGCAGACGAAATTACCTTTATGGTTCAAGAGGTTAGGGAAGGAAAGCTGCCTCCAGATGCGGCGCGCGTGGCGATCGACGCAATGAAGTGGACGGCTTCTCGTTTGTTGCCAAAGGTTTACGGCGACAAGCAGATCGTCGAGGCGAACGTCACGCACACGCATCAGCTGCATCTCGATGCGCTGCGCGCGCTATCTGCACGTCGATCGGGTAACGATCTCGGGTACATCGAGGCACAAGCCATTGATATTACTAGCGATCCAACCTTTTCGGGTGAAAGGCTGGATGCCGATCTGCCGGCGATCGTCGATGGTTCGGATGTGAACCGTATAGATGTGAACGATCTGGACCCCCCCGGCTCCCCCGATGGGGCGGGGGCGGCTTCGGCGTCACCTACCGCTCTCCATACGGACGAAAACCGATCGGACCCCCCACCCCCACCCCGTGCGAAGCGCAAACCCCGCACACCGAAAAATAAAAAATGACGATCAGCTGGTTCCGATACGTCAGGCACGCTGACGTTCCTAAATACGCAGCGGATGGATGGACTTACGCGGCAGACCTCGGCCCGACGCATGGACTTTGGAGTGTGCTGATGCAATGGTCCCGCTCGGGAAGCCCGCCGGGGTGTGAGACGGACGAACCGGATGCCGCAGCCGCCTATATCGAGAGCGAAGGCCGAAGAGACGATCAACGGTCTCGTGAAGGCATTGCAGGCGGGGCATCCGAGGTCGCAGGCGATCATGCTTGTGGCTCGGAAGCTGAAGGTGAACGCGGCGACGATCTACACGCGGCTGCGTGCTGACGGCCCGATCGCTCGGACGTTTCCAGAGCTTTACCAGAAGTTTTTAGACGCGGATAAGCCTGAAGAGGCCCGCGACGTTGAGTTTCCGCCCGCACAGCGTTTGCGTGTATCTGTGCGGGCGGGAAGCCATCCCGAAGGGGAGACGATCCGCGTCTGCGCCATTGGCGACGTTCATGACAGCGCGACGATGCCGAAGGATCGGTTCAAGTGGTTCGGGCGGCACATTGCGAAGACGCGGCCCGATAAGGTCGTGCAGATCGGTGATCTCGGTGACTTTCACAGCTGCTCAAGCCATGAGCCGATCGGGAGCCTGACGGCTGCTCTGAAGCCGTCCTTCAAGCGCGATCTTGAAAGTTTGGAAGAGGCGCTCGGACTTATCCACAACGAAATTGCAGGGTCTGGCATCCAGCTGCATGTCGTCGAGGGGAACCATGAGGACCGGGTCTATCGGTTCCAGAACTTGCATCCCGAAGCTGACGGCATGTTCGTGAGCGCGTTGCAGGATGTGTTTGCTCGGTACGATTGGCGATCGAAGCCGTATGGTGAGTTCCTGTTTATTGGTGGCGTCGGGTTCGTCCATGCGCCGAAGACGATCATGGGGCGCGCGTATGGGGGCAAGAACTCGGAGCAGCAGATCGGGAATGATGCGCTGTTCTCGATTGTGTTCGGCCATACGCACAGGGCTGTGTTCAAGCAGATACCGAAGATCGGCCCGCAGCAGCACATCGAGGTGCTGAACTTAGGGTCAGCGATGCCGACAGGTTATGTGGCTCCGTATGCCGGGACCGCGACGACCGGGTGGAGCTATGGCGTGTTCGATCTCGAGTTACGCGCCGGTCACATCGTCGGACATAACTTCATCAGTATGGATAGTCTGCGGTCGATGTACGGAGATTGACGATGGACGAGGACGATGAAGTGGTCGTAGTGGGACAAGAGAGCGAACTGGCGCAGCTGGCCGGTGCGCTGTGTGATCTGGCGCAGC